>Ga0209253_10001638_pt1 | contig 19708 bp, 18 predicted proteins | sample FrelakmetBRP12BR_FD_187145 | JGI IMG/M metagenome (GOLD analysis project Ga0209253, IMG submission 187145) | Freshwater lake sediment microbial communities from the University of Notre Dame, USA, for methane emissions studies - BRP12 BR (SPAdes)... | ecosystem: Environmental > Aquatic >... | reverse complement strand
GGCGCCTTCGGCTACCTGACCAAGCCGTTCGACCACTTGAGCGTCCTGGAGAACGCCGCCGCACGCGCGCTTGAGTTCCGTCGACTCACGCTCGACAACCTGCGCATGGCTGAGGTGCAGAAGAAGCGCGGGGACCTGCTGCAAGACGAGGTCGCCGACCGGCTCAAGCAGGTCAATCGCCAGGACCGTGAGATGCGCCAGATCCTGGCCACGCTGCCGGAGGGCATCCTGATCGTTGGAGGCCGCCGTGCGGTCGTGGCCTACAACCCGGCGGGCCAGCATTTCCAGTCCCTGGACGCGCAGACACTCGACCACCCGCTGGCGTCCTTCGTCGAGGCGGCACGTGGTTTCGATCGGCCCGATCCGCGCCTGGTTTCCCTGGGCGGCCGGACGATGCGGCTGACGGCCGTCGACCTGTCGAAGGGTCAAGAACGTCCCGGCCGGGTGGTGGTCGTGCGCGATCTGACGGAGGATGGCCGCGACTTCAGTCAGGACCTCGAGCGGCCGGTGGTCGGCCTGGCCCAGGGCCTGGCCCAGCTGCTCGGCCGGCGTCCGCCGGAGGAAGAGCGCGAGGTCCTGATGGCCATGGCCCGCCAGGTGCAGGCCTTGGAGGGGTTGCGCGCGTCCTATGCGGGCACGACGGCGGGGGTGGATCACGCCGCCTGATCCTGCCATCTGGCCGCTGAGCAAAACGAACCGGGCGCCCCATCGGGCGCCCGGATTGACTAGCGGTGCTATCTGCCTCAAGCCGGTGATGGCCGGCTGCGGCGGAACCAGTTCCGCCACTCGCGGTTCTCCCACACCACCAGGATCTGCGCCGCGTTGAAGATCGACGAGTAGGTGCCGCTGAACACGCCGATCAGCAGGACGGTCACGAAGTGCTGTGTCGTCACACCGCCGAAGAGCAGGAGCGCGATGAGCGTGAACATCACGGTCAGCTGCGTATTGATCGAGCGGTCAAGGGTCTGGACGATCGAATGATTGACCAGCGTCTCGTAGTCCAGCCGGCGGAACAGGCGGCGGTTCTCCCGGATGCGGTCGAAGACGACAATCGTGTCATGCACCGAGAAGCCGATCACGGTCAGCAGGGCGGTCAGGAAGAGCGAGTCCGCCTCCCAGCCCAGGAAGTGGCCCAGGATGGCCTCCATGCCGACCACGACGGCCACGTCGTGAAGCATGGCGATGATGGCCGCCAGGCCGTAGCGCACGGCGTGATCGACCTTGCGGAAGGCATACGAGATGTAGATCAGGATGCCGAGCGCCGCCAGACCCACAGCCAGGGCGGCGCGCTGGGCGACCTCGGCGCCGATGGCCGGCCCGACGGACTCGAAGCGCTGGACCTCCACCTGGACGCCGAAGCGCTCGACCATCGCGGCAACGATGGCACCTTTGGTGGCATCATCCATGGTCTTGCTGCGGATCAGCAGGCCGTCGGTTCCGACACTCTGCACGACAGGATCGGCCACGCCGAACTCGGCGTAGAGTGAGTCCACGCTCGCGTTCGGCGGGACGGCGCCAACGGTGAAGCGCAGCTCGAGCATACTGCCGCCGCTGAAATCGATGCCCACCGGCAGACCCCAGACCAGCAAAGCGAGCAGGCCGGGGATGATGACCAGCAGCGAGAGACCGAAGAACCAGTAGCGCTTGTTGACGATGTTGATCATTCCGTGCTCCTAGACGCCGAACAGGCGTGGGCTCTCGGCCGCCCGGACGCGGTCCAGGACGACGTGCAAGAAGGTGCGGGTGACCGTGATGGCCGTGAACAGGCTGACCATCACGCCCAGCGCCAGCGTCAGGCTGAAGCCTTTGACAATGCTGGCGCCGAAGGTGCTCCCGAACCAGAACAGGATGGCGCAGGTGATCAGGGTCGAAAGGTTCGAGTCCCGGATCGACGGCCAGGCTCGCGAGAACCCGGTGTCGATCGCCTGGTACACCGTTCGGCCGGCGCGCAGCTCCTCCTTCGTCCGTTCGAAGATCAGGATGTTGGCATCCACGGCCACGCCGATGGACAGGATGAAGCCGGCCACGCCCGGGAGGGTCAGTGTCACCGGGATCAGCTTGAACAGCGCCAGTGTGGTCATGGCATAGACCAGCAGCGCCACGTCGGCCAGCACGCCCGGCAGGCGGTAGTAGATGGCCATGAACAGCATCACCACGGCCAGGCCGATCACGCCGGCGACGGCGCTCTTGCGCAGCGAGTCCTCGCCCAGCGTCGGCCCGACGGTGCTGCTTTCGACGACCTTCAGCGGGATGGGCAGCGAGCCGTAGCGCAGCTGGACGGCCAGCCGGTTGGCGCTGTCGCTGTCGAAGCTGCCCGTGATCACGCCCTGGCCTTCGGTGATGGCGGTCGAGATGCGTGGGGCGGAGATCAGGACCTTGTCCAGCGCGATGCCCAGGATCTGCCCGACGTGGGTTGAGGTGAAGTCGCCGAAAGTCTGCTTGCCCTCATCGGTCAGGACGAAGGCAACTTCGAACTCGTTCGTGGTGGTGCTCAACTTGGCGGCGGCATCCTTCAGGCCGGTGCCGGTCATCACGGTGTGGAAGACCAGCGGAGCGGCAGCCGCGGGGGTCGAGGTAGGGCTCCCGACTTCCGAAGTCGGAGTGGCAGCCGGGGCTGCGGCCTGGCCGAAGTCGGTTTCGACCGAGGATCCGACCAGGGCATAGGCCTGAGCGGCGTCGACGGTGCTCATGTCGATGAACTCGAGCAGGCCGGTTTCCTTGATCGTGGCTACAGCCTCTTCGGGGTCTTTGACGCCCGGCAGCTCGACGACGATGCGGCGCGTGCCGGCCACCTGGACCAACGGCTCCACGACGCCCAGCGCGTTCACGCGGTTCTCAATGATGTCGCGCGCCGTCTGTATCTGGTCGGTGGTGATGGCCGTTTCGGCCGGCAGGTCCGCCTCAAGCAGGACCTGCAATCCGCCCTGTAGATCGAGGCCGCGCACGATCTCGATGTCCCGGTCGATGCTGCCCAGCCGGATGCCTGGGTTGTCGGGCCACACCACCCAGCCTGCCAGCCCGGCCAGCACGAGGATCGGGATCAGCCAACGCCAGTAGTTCCGTCTCATTCCCTAGGTGCCTCCGTTCAAGCAGAAGACCAGCCGTGACCGGGCGGCGTGCCCCGGAGGGCTGGCCATCAGCCGAGGATTATACCCCCACCGGGGAAGGGGGCTCAAGGCCAAGCCCGTCGACGACGGCGGCCAGTACCTCGTCCGGCGTCAGCCGGTCGGTGTCGACGTGCAGGTCGGCGTGCTCGCACGCGTGCTCCAGCCGCCGGAGCTGTTCCTCGTATTCCCAGACGGCCCAGTTGAGCTGCCGCCGCCGCGTACACACGTCGTACGAGGCCCGCAGGCAGACCAGCAGCTCGGGACGGGCTAGACGCTGCCACATGGCGGGCACGAACGAGTGCTCCTGGGCGATGGCACGGGCCCGGATGCCACACCCCGCCAGCCGGGCAGCCAGGGTGGACTTGCCCGAGCCGCAGGGGCCGACGATTCCGATCAGCGGGCCTGAAGGGGCGGATTCGGCAGCCATAGGGGGTGAGGCGGCGGGGCCCCGTTGCCTAGATGGGCATTCGGACGCTCAGGCGGCGCGCGTCATCGCCTTGACGTTGTAAAATGGCGGTGACCAGGATGCTGATGTCGTCGGCCGGACGCCCGTGATCGAGCGCCACGGCATGTTCCAGCAAGCGGTCGGCCCATGCACCCGGATCGACCGGGCCTTCGGCGGCCATATGCTGCAGGACAGCCAGGGTCTCCATGGGCGTCCCCGCCCGGTCGCCGGCATGCGTCAGGCCGTCGGTGAAGACCACGGCCGCCAGCCCAAGTGAGAGAGGGACCTCCGTGATCGACGGCCGGATTCCACGCCGAGTCCCCACCGGTTCGGAGGGGTCCGCCAGTGGGCGGACGGTCCCTTCGTGGATCAAGATGACGGGAACCGGATTGTTGCGCGTGATGACCAGGGTTTGCGATTGCAGGTCGATGGACAGGATGTTGAGCGTCGCCAGGACCTTGCCGGAGCGATAGGTGTACAGGTAGTCGGAGGCGGCGCGCGCCGCGGGCCCGTCGCGCACGCCGTCGGCCAGCAGGCTGATCGCCTTGCGGGTGACGACGTTCGAGATCGCCTTGGCCGACTTGCCCGAGGTCTGACCGTCGGAAAGCACAAACGACAATCCGCCGGCCGGTCGTTCGATCATCTCGAGCGAATCGCCGCTCTCGGATTGGGCGTACTTCCCGACCTTGGCGACGGCGATCCGCGCTTCCATGGGCGCGATTCTACATCGGCCCGCGGCATTCTGTAAGCCAATGGAAAGGTTGGCCGGCTGCCGGATGGGCTAGAGTTGGGGTATCGGGGAACGCCTGAAGGGCGGGCGCTCTCTAGAGGAGGCCACGTTGCCGCTCCGTCCGAGCCAGGCGCTGGATCTCTCCAGCGCGATGGACGATGCCATTGAAGCGGCCCGCATGCAAGGCGGTGCCAAGCCGATCTCGGTGGTGGCCGAGTACCCGGCGCACTTGCCCGCGGTCCAGGGCGAGCGGACCGGCGTGGCGGTGGCGATTGGGGCCATGATCCGGTCCGTGATGGCCTTCACCGAGTCCGGCGAGGTGCGCGTGCGCGCGGAGCTGCTGTCCATGGGCGAGACTCCGGCAACGCTCAGCCACGTCGCCGGGAAGCCCGAGGCGCTCGCCTCCGGCGGGCCGTGGGCGGTCATCTCCGTTGGGGCTCTCCAGGGACGCATCCCCGCCGACACCCTCGATGCCCTGCTCACCGGCCGCAGCCTGCGAGCGGGTGAAGCCGAACCCGTCTCGTTGGCTCCGGTTCAGACGGCGGCGGAAGCCTGGGGGGGCCATGCATGGCTGGAATCGCAACCCGGCGCAGGCGTACGCGCCTCGCTCGCCCTGCCGTTGCGCGCCGGAGGCGGTCGCGCAGATTGGTCCTCGCTGCGTCAGTCGGTGGAAGCCCGCTTGCAGGACAGCGGCGCCCCGTCGAAAACGGTCCTCCTGCTGGTCGAGGATCCGGCGCGGCGCGGTCCGCTGGTCGAAGAGCTCAGCGGCGAGGGCTATCGCGTCGTGCCCGTCGGCAGCGGCGCGCAGGTGCACCCCCTGTCGCACGAGCAGGTGCCGGATCTGATCCTGCTGGACTTGCAGGCGCGCGAGCCCAGTGCCTTCGAAGTCGCAACGGTCCTCAAGCAAGACCCGGTCACACGGGTGGTTCCGCTGCTGTTCCTCAGTTCGGTCGAGGATCCGGAGCGGGGAGCGAGCTGGGGGGCGGTCGACTTTGTCGTGCGGTCGGCCGGCACCGGCGCTCTCCTGTCCACGATTCAAGCCGTTCTGACCGCCGGTCTGCACCCATCGTCGCGCGTGTTGGTGGCCGAGCCCAGCGACACGGCCCGCGAGGTGATGATCGGGATGATCCAGTCCCATGGCTACCGCGTGACCGAAGCGCGCAGCGCCGAGGAAGCCCTGGTGCTGGCCGAGCGCGTCTCTCCGGCGCTGGTTCTGGTCAACGAACGACTGGCCGGCGAGCGCGACTACTGGCTCTTGCGCAACCTGCGCCAGCTGCTGGCCCAGGCCGAGATCATCGTGCTGGCCGAGGCGCTCACCGAAGCCGAAGGGCGCGCCGCGGTCCGCCGCGGGGCGTCAAGCTTCAGCCAGACGGGGAAGCTCTCCGACGTTCTGGCCGAGGTCCGACGGCGCGGCGCGTAGCCTCTGATGTGCCGCTCGTCTATTCCTGTTCGTCCCTGAACCTGGGGTGTGGACTAGCGCACGATGACCGTCGTGCCGCTGCCCTTTTGCACGATCCGGTCGGGACGGATCTCCGGCAGCGTCCAGCGGTAGAGCCAACGCGCTTCCTCGGTCCGCATGTTGATGCACCCATGGCTCTTCGGCGTCCCGAAATCGTTGTGCCAGTACGTGCCGTGGAAGCCCACGCCGGTCTCATGAAAGAACGAGACCCAGGGGACGCCGGGCAGCTCGTAGGCCTCCAGGTCGGCGGTGACATGCCCGTCGCCCATGTGGCGCAAGGGGGTCTTGATGCTGACGTGGAACACCCCGGTCGGTGTGATGGTTGGGATGCCGTTGTCACGCGGCTCGGAGTCGGGGACGCCGCTCGAGATCAGCGTGCGCAGCACGAGGCGATCGTCCTCGTAGGCGCGCAGTTCCTGAAGGCTCAGGGATACCTCGATCCGCTTCCGGCCTGGGGGCACGTCCGGCGAAAGGGGCGTGAGGTCGGCGTCCGGGATTCGGCGCAGGTGCTCGGCGCGGACATGGTAGGCGATGTGCAGGACGTCGTCCCGCAGCCGGTACCACTCCCGTCCGTCGGCGCCGTCGACCGCCGCCTCCACCCAGGCCGTGGACTGGTAGTACAGCCGGTACAGCGGATCGGAATCTGGATCCGGCTCGCGGTAGCTGCGCGTGAACGGCACGGACACTTCGAACAGCTCTCCGGTGGCGGGGATCACGGTCTGGACCGGCTGCGGTTCCCAACGGACGATCTGCAGGTGCCCCGAGTGCGCGTAGCCGTCCGAAAGGCGGTACCAGACCGGGTTATGGGCCGGCCCGTCGTCCGCTCTCTCACGGCCGAGGATGGGCAGGAGCTCATCCCGGGTGAGTTGCGTCAGCCGGCGGGCGCGGAACGAAGGCTCGGCGTACAAGCCAATCCACGAGACCGTGACGCGGCCGAGGCCATCGGTGCCTCCCTGGACCTCGGGCGGCAACGGACGCAGCGCCACGCTGGCGGCAGCCAGGGCAGCCGTCTTCAGGAAGTCCCTTCGCCCGATCTGTACCGAGGTCATGACCCGCCCGACTGCACTCGTCGACCTCCCGATTCTACCGGTTGAACGGTTGCCTCTCAAGGGGTACCTTGTCACCCCGACGAACAGCCTGTGATTGGGGGTACAAGCCCGCTCGCTTGGCATAGTAGAATGCGAGTACCGTCCGTCAGGCATGATGCAGCGGAGGGCGGAACGATGCGCATCCGCGATCGCCATCGCGGGCAAGGAGGATCGACGTGACATCCGCAGGCAGAATGATCAGCAGTTGGCTGATTACGGCGGCGGCGTTGGTGGCCGCAGCCTACCTTGTCCCCGGGATCTCGGTGGGCGGCGGGGACGGTCTGGCCGTGGTGCTGATCACGGCCGCCATCCTCGGGTTGGTCAATGTACTCGTCAAGCCTCTGCTTTCGATGCTCTCGTGCGGCTTGATCGTCCTGACGCTCGGGCTGTTCCTGGTCGTGATCAATGCCCTTTCGTTGTGGCTGGCGTCCTGGGTCGCCCAGAACTGGTTCAACGTCGGGTTCGTCGTCGATGGGTTCTGGCCGGCAGTCTGGGGCTCGATCATTGTGAGCATCGTCTCGTTCTTCTTGTCGATGGTGCTGATCAAGGGACCGCAGCGAGCCACACGCAGCTAACCGGCCGCCGGCGGGGTCCCGCACGAACAGGGAGCCGTCGGCAACTCGGTTGTCCGCTTGGCAGACCGAAACGCAGGGGAGCAAGAGATGCAGCGCAGGGGCGAGGCACCGTTGGTGCCGCCAAGCCCGGCGGCACGCATCGCCCCTGCGTGTGTTCCCCGGAGTACCGCTGGGGCAGGAGGACCTCGGAGCGTGCCGTCAGGCCTGGAACTCCGAGGTGCAATGCGGACAGCGCCTCGCCTTCAGGCGAATAGTCGAGAGACAGTAGGGGCACTCCCTGGTCGTCGGGGCCGGGGTAGCTTCACCCGCGCGTGCCTTCTGAGCGCGAGACACGAGGCGGATCAGCAAGAACATCACCAGCGCCACGATCAGGAAGTCGACGAGCGCCTTGATGAACACGCCGTAGTTGAGCGTCGGCGCGCCTGCTGCCTGCGCCTCGGCTAGGCTGGCATAGGGCACCCCCGATAGGCTTACGAACAGGCTGCTGAAATCGACCTTCCCCAGAAGAAGCCCGAGCGGCGGCATGATGATGTCGTTGACCAGCGAGGTCACGATCTTCCCGAAAGACGCGCCCACGATCACGGCAATCGCAAGATCGAGGGCATTCCCGCGCAGGACGAACGCCTTGAACTCCCTGAGCATGACCGTGCCTCCTGGATCGACACCGGATGAGGCGGCGTCGAAGGAAATCGCGCCGGCCCAGCGGTCATTCTACCTGAGTCGTGGAGCGGTTTCCGCGGACGACCAGGAGCGAGCGTGGATCCGTCTCAGATGATTCGGCGATCGGACCGGCGATCAAACATTGTGGGCAGTCTCCCAGAGGCGGCGTGACCGGTGCGCGCCTCAGCCGACGCGTGAGCATGTCGGCATACCCGAGTTGCCGGCATGCTATAATCCCGCCGATGCCTGTCCGTCTGGTCCTCATCGTTCGGGCGTCGGTCTTCGCCTGAAAGGCATCAGCGCGATCGCGCCGCGGCCAGACGATCCCGGTTTCCATCGCCCGTGAGTCGAAGCGTTTGAGCACGCTGCGCTGCTTCATCGCCATCGACCTCCCACCTGATTTGCGGAGGAGGATCGAGGCTTTGTCGCAACGCCTCCGCGCCCAGCCGGGGGAGGCATGCATGCGCTGGGTGCAGCCTTCCGGGATCCACCTCACCCTCAAGTTTCTGGGCACCCTTCCGGCGGCCAGCGTGCCGGAGGTGGCATCGGTGCTCGACCAGGCCGCTTCGGCACAGGGGCCGTTCTCCGTGACGGTGGGCGGGATTGGCTGCTTCCCTGACGGGCGCAAACCCCGTGTCGTCTGGGCGGGTCTGGACGATCCAACGGGCAGGCTGCGCCTTCTGCATGCTTCGATTGAGAGCGGTTGTGCAGCCATCGGGATGGCGCCTGAAGCCCGGCCCTTCAGCCCACACCTGACGCTCGGACGGGTGCGGCGCGAGGCGGGACCTGAGGCAGCCGGAGTAGTCCGCGCTATTCTCGATGACGAGCGGGCGTTCCATGCCGGAGAGATGCTGGCCGATGCCGTGCATCTGTTCCGCAGTGACCTGCGGCCCACGGGAGCGGTCTACACCCGGCTCCATTCGGCTGCCTTTCGAGGCGGTCGATGACAGCGGATGCGCGCCGGCCGGTGATCGCCGTCGTCGGCGCGGGGCAGGCACGGCCGGAGGATGAGCGGGCGTCAGAGCAAGTGGGGCGGCTGCTGGCCGAACGGGGAGCCGTGCTCCTGTGCGGCGGGCGAGGGGGCGCGATGGACGCGGCCTGCCGGGGCGCGGCACAGGGCGTTGGGATCAGCATCGGCTTGCTTCCAGGGGAAGACGCCCTGGACGCCAATCCGAATCTCACCGTGGCTCTGCCGACCGGCCTGGGCCACGTACGCGCTGCCGTCGTCGTCCTGGCAGCATCCGCCGTGATCGCCGTCGGCGGCGGCACGGGCACGCTCTCGGAGATCGCCCTGGGATTGAGATCCGGCAAGCGGGTGATCGGCCTCGGCACCTGGGAAGCCCGCGATGCGAGCGGCACGCCGGCCGCCATCCGGGCAGGCGCGTCGCCGCAGGAGGCTGTGGACCTGGCCCTTGGCACAGGCTTGCCCGGCCAGGACGGAGGACCATGACGATCGAACCGCTCGATCTGGGGCGCGCCCTGGCCGATGCATTGGCCGACAAGAAGGGCGAGGACATCCTGCTCCTGGACCTGACCGGCGTGTGCTCGTTCGCCGATTGCTTTGTGCTGGCCACAGGGGTTTCCGAACGCACGCTGCAGGCCCTGGCGGATGACCTGCGGCGCAAGTTCAAGGGGGTTGGCGCCGGAAGCCGGGCTCCCATGGAGGGCAAGGCGGATAGCGGATGGATGCTTCTGGATTTCGGAAGCGTCATCGTGCACCTGCTCTCTCCGGCACAGCGCAAGTACTACCAGCTAGAGGAGTTGTGGCGCGAAGGCCGCGTGGTCCTTCGCATCGCCTAGGCTTCATTCCCGCCACCGACGGCAGCGCAGGCACCACCTATCCTTGCCGCCGACCGCCCATCCCGGATGATAGACGCCGGCAATTGAGCTCCTCCACAGCGTGACGGACCGGCCGGACGCCGCAAATGAAGCGGCCGCTCCTGCGAGCGGCCGCTGGGTTGAAACCGCGTTGGACTTCATCGGCCGGGCTACCCCTCAAAGATCCAGCGATCGACGTCACGACTCCAGTCGACCAGCTCGGCGGGCTTGAACCACAGCTTCACCTCTTCTGCAGCGGTCTCGGGCGAGTCGGAGGCGTGCGTCAAGTTGCGGCCGACCGTCAAGCCGAAGTCGTGGCGGATAGACCCGGGGGCCGCCTCCGTCGGGCGCGTCGAGCCCATCGTCTGGCGCACGGCGGCGATGGCATTCGGGCCTTCCCAGACCATGGCCATCACCGGGGAGGAGGTGATGTAGGCGATCAGTCCATCATAGAAGGGCTTGCCCTTGTGGACGGCGTAGTGCCGCTCAGCCAGGCCACGGTCGACCGGCAGGAAGCGTGCGGCCACAAGCCGCAGGCCGCGCTGCTCCAGCCGGGCGGTGATCTCGCCCATCAGGCCGCGCTGCACGGCATCCGGTTTGATCAGGACCAGCGTGCGTTCCAAGGTTGCCTCCGGAAAAGGGCGAACTCGGGGAAAAGGCCCCGAGTTCGGTCCATGGGGATCGAATCGAGCCCGGACTACAGATTGGCCAGGCCGCGCCGGTACGCTTCGACGGCTTCCGCGGCCATGTCGGACTTCATGTACGCGTCGCCAAGCGCCTGCCACAGCTCAGGGCTGTCTGGCAGCCGGTCGACGGCGACCTTCAAGTCAACAACCACGTCCTCCAGCAACAAGCGCCGGCGGATCAGCGCTCCGTAGTGCTTGCCTGCGTCTTTCAGGGCATTCGAAGCCAGAGCCTGTCGGGCGGCCGCAAGCGTCTCCTGAGGCGTGCGGGCCGTCGTGCGGGCCTTTGCTGCCTTGGGCGCCGGTGGCTCCTCGGCTGCCGGAACGGACACTGCCAGTGGTGCCGCAGCCGCGAGAATGGGTTCTGGGATCCGGGCAGGAGGCGTCGGCGTTGCCGGCGCCGGAGGTGCCGGGAGTTCTGTTGGCACGACCGGTCTGGCGACAGGTTCCACAGGGCTCACCCTCGGCGCAGGCTCGGCCGCGCGAGTGGGTTCTTGCGGTTCGGGTGCGATCTCCGGAAGCTTCGGCGTCTCCACGGGCGCGCGCAGCCATTCAGGGACTACGATCTCAGCCTCGGACGGGCCGCCGCGAGCCTCAGGCGGCTCGCTTGGGCGCAGCCATGTCGGCTCGGGTGCCGCGGGGGGAGCTGGCTTCTTGGGCTCGGTCGGCGCCGGCGGGGCTGCGGCCGGTCCCCGCTCGTCCATCGCCGTCCAGATGGGTTCGGCGGTTGGAGCAGGAGATTCGGCTTCGGCAGCCATGCGCAGCCAATCGGGAACCCCGCCCGTCTCCTCTTCGGCGTATGCGGGCGCAGGCTCGGAGAACTCGGCCTCCGCCGTTGCCGCCGCGGCTGACCGCAGCCAATCAGGCGTCTCATCCGCTTCCGCGGACGGCGCAGGGAGGATCTCAGCTTCGAGGGGAGGCTCGGAAGCTGCCGGAATACGCAGCCAATCGGGCGCTTGTTCGTCGGGCGGCTCGACCGTCTCCGGTACGCTTGAAGGTGCGGCAGCCGGCACCGACGATCGCGCAACCACCGTCGAGGACGCAGCCGTCAGCAACCAGTCGGGCCCTTCCGCTTCGGGCGCGGCTTCGGCAGCCGCGGCTTCCGCAGGCTCTCCCTCCGCCGCGAGGGACCGCAACCAGTCAGGGACTTCTTCTTCCTCCGGCTCGACGGCGGCTGATTCTGCCGGCAGCGATACGACCGGCTCCTGCTCAATGGGCTGCCATCCCGGTGCCGTCGGAGCGCGCGTCGGCTCGGGCGACGGCCCAGCCTTGGCCGCCATTTGCTCGAGCCATTCCATCCCCTCTTCCGGTTCCTCCGGCGGAACCTCGCGCCGGGCGGGGGAGGGTGGCGGGAAGACAGGTGCGACAGCGGAAGGTGGCGACTCCTCGATCCCGCCACCAGCACCCGCGTCCTGACGCGAGGCGAGCGCTTCAAGCCACTTCTGAACGTCGTCCTCGCCCAGTTCGCCGGCCGCGCTGGCGTCCATCGAATCGACCGGCGCGCGGGCGCCCGGCGGCTGACCCAAGCCAGGTCCTCGGCGCGCCACAACGGTCTGCGCTGTAGGGGACGGCGGAGCGCCGCCGGCGGCCTCGAACTCCTTGAGCCAATCCGGGGTACCGGCCGACTCGGTCGCATCAGGCGGTGGACCCTGCTCGGCGGCTTCGCGCAACCAGCCGGTCGTCGTGGCGCGGACGTCCGACCCGGCGCCAAGCTGCTGCTCCGCAGCCGACTGGGCTGCGAACCACTCTGGCTCGGCGGATCCCTCCGCCGTGCCAGCTCCTTCCGGCAAAGGCATGTCGTCGATTAGGCCGCTCAGCCAATCATCGGCCACCGGCTCCGGGATCTGCGGACGCACGGCGTCCGGGACGCCAGGCATCGAGCGCGACCAGTCCGGCCCCTCGGCCGCTTCGGCGGGTTCCTCGGAAGCCATGTCTGCCAACCAGGAAGGTTCGGCGGCTGTGCTTGGCGGTGGCGCCGGTTCGGACGCAGCCAGCCGGCCGAGCCAGTCAGGCGTCTCCGGAGCGATAGGCCCGGGCTCAGCTGGTTCCTCGGCCGCCCATGGTGCGGGCTCCTTGGCCTCGGGCGCCTCAGGCGCCACGCCTCCCACGAGATCGGCCAGGCCGCGCAGCCAATCGTCGTCCCCGCCGGCGGAACCTGACCGGGACGTCGAGTCAGCGCCGAGCCAATCGGGCGCAGGCTGTCCGGCTGCAGGCGGCTCCGCCTGAGCCTCTGCCGAATCCCCGATGCCGCTGAGCCAGTCAATCCCCTTGGCGCCAGTCCCCAGGCCTGCAGCGGCTCCCGGGGGGGTGGAGGATGCCAGGCTGCCAAGCCAATCCGATTCGCCGGGTGCCACCGGCTCCACCTCCGGGCTGGGGGCGGCGGTCCTGCCCAGACCGCGCAACCAATCGGGGGCCTCGCTCTCGGGGGCCTGAGCCGCGCTCTCCTCTTCAGGTTGCGCGATCCCGCGAAGCCATTCCGGCCCACCCGAGTCTGCCTGCTTCTCCGCCGGCGCTGCAGCCGATGACAGACCCGCAAGCCAAGCCTGTTCAGCTTCTCCCGACGGCTCCGCTGCGGTGCCAGGCTCGGCAATGGCACGCAGCCAGTCGGGCGCTTCAGTCGTCGCAGCGGGAGGCGGGGCGATCTCCTCTTCGATCGGTTCTTCCGGGGCTTCTTCGGTCACCCAAGCAGGAGGTGTCGCCATGACATCCTGCTCTGAAGCAGCCGCTTCGGCAACGCCCGACAACCAGGCTGGCGGCCCCTCCGCAGCCGGTGTCTCGGGGACCGCTTCTTCTTCAAGGGATTCGGCCTCAGTGAGCCACGAGGGTTGGTCCGCTTCGGGCTGCGGGACTGGCTCTTCAGGCTCAGCGGGCTGTGGTGGCTGGGATGCCGCCGCCGCGCGTGCGCTGCGGTCGCCCAGCCAGGTCACAATCGTCTCCGTAGCCCCAGGCGACGGTTCTTCAAGCCAGGTGGGCACCTCCGACCGCTCTTTGCCTCTGGGCGGACGAGCGGCCGGCGGGGAAGGCGCAGGTTGCTCAGCCGGTGGAGGAGTGGACTCGGCGGCAACTTCCCCCAGCCACTCCGGCGGCGCTCCGGCAACCGGGCCGGCCGATTCCTGCTCGCCCTGCACAGGGGCGATGTCCATCAGCCATTCCGGAATGTCCGCCGGGGCTAATCCGCCTTCCCCGGGCTCCGGAGGAGCCCCGGCCATCTCCTCGTCGGAGAAGGAGACCGGACCCTCCACTGCCTGCCCGGTCGAATCGCCCCATCCAGCTTCCCGCATCCATGTTGGGATGTCGGCCGGAGCGGCCTTGGCACCGGCGAAGGGATGGATGACGGCTGGACCTTCGACACCCGGCGGAGGTGCCGGCGGGGGAGGCGGCGCCGCCGATGCAGACGGTTCCTCATCGGAGAGCCATGTCGGCATCGGCCCTGCCGGTGCGGCCGGCTTCTCCTCGGACCGCAGGCCGGCACCCAGTGAATCGGTCCATGTTGGGCGCGAGACCGCGGGGCTGACGACCGGATGCCCCGGCCGCCATTCCAGCTTCAGCAGGTGGACCGAGCCGGCGTCGACGGTGACGGGCTCCACCATGGCGTTCTCGACGAACGCGGCGTACGGGTCGAGCGCCGCCAGACGTCGATGGGAAGGCGCCGCCTCTTCAGCCTTGCCGCTGGCCTGCAGATACCCGGCGGCAATTCGGTTGGCCTCGCGGCAATAGGGGAGCTTCTCCAAGATCTGCCCAGCGACCTCGGCCGCCTGCTCTTTCTGGTCGGTGCGCCAGTGCAGATTGGCGAGTAGGACCTGAAGATCCGGGCGATCCGGGTCTTCTTGGAGCGCTGAGCGCAGCTCAGCGATCGCCTGTGGGAAGAGCTCCCCGTGGGCGTACATCCTGGCCAGCGCCCCGCGGGTCAGCCGGACTTTGTGTGGCTCAAGACCATCCCGCTTCCCGATCAGCCGCCGGAGCTCTTGCTGGATAGCCGGATTGGCGGGGTTGGTCTCGAACGCCCGCTCCATGTGCCAGATGCTGGCGTCCAGATTTCCCTCGTCCTCACGCACGATCGACATGCCGATATGTGCGACGAAGTCATCCGGGATCGCCGAAAGCACGCGTTGGAACAGGTCAGCCGCGTCGCCGTAACGCTTGGCTTCCAGGTAGGCTTTTCCCAGTAGACGGTAGGTGTCCAGGTGCTTGGGGTAGGTTTCGAGGATGTGGCGAGAGTGGGCAATGGCCTCGTCGAGCTGTTCATGCTCGACAAGGTCATCGATCTCCTTGACATAGGCGCGCAAAGCTATGTCGGCCATGTCGCTACCTTATGTAACAGTATGCCGCACCTCGAACATTTATGCAAGCGGGACTGCGGTGGCATGCGGAATACGCGTGCAAGACCGGTGCCGCAGCGATCATGCTAGAGCCCATGCACGTGACGTACGCGATCGACGAGAGGGCGCATGTCCGGTTCCAGATACCCACCGGTTCCCAGGTGGTCGGGCGGGGCCGGGACGTGCGCCAGCGCGCAGGCGACCGCACGCACGCTCCCCCGAAGGGCTTCCGGATCGTAGCCCCCCTCGAGGAAGGCGACGATGCGCCCGCCGCACAGCTCGTCGGCGAGGGCAGTGAGGTCCTCCGCCAGCGCGTGAAATCCGGCACACGTCAGCTGGAGCTGGCCCAATGGGTCGCGCCAGTGCGAGTCGAATCCGGCCGAGACGAGCATCGCATCGGGACCGAACCGGCGGGCCAGGGGGACGATGAGTTCGTTCACCACGAGCTGGAATGTCCGGTCGCCGCAGTGCGGGTATAGCGGGACATTCACGGTGGTCCCGGCGCCCGCGCCGGTGCCCATCTCGTCCAGCGCACCGGAGCCCGGGTAGATCCCATACTCATGCGTGGACAGGTACAAGACCTCCGGATCGTCTTCGAAGATCGCCTGCGTCCCGTTTCCGTGGTGCACGTCGAAATCGACGATCATCACGCGGCGCATGCCCGACCGCTGGGCCTGGCGCGCGGCAATGGCGATGTTGTTCAGCAGACAGAAACCCAGGGCGCGGGTAGCCGTGGCATGGTGTCCTGGAGGGCGGACAAGGGCCAGGCCGGCGTGCGCGCGGCCCGTTGTCACCTGTTCAAGGACCGCCAGCGAACCCCCGGCCGCCCGCCGCGCGGCGACGAGTGAGCCCTGGGTCACATACGTCGGGGCTGGATCCACGTACGCCGGTCCCTGGGTGCAGGCTGCCTCCAGCGCGCGCAGGTAGCGATCAGGGTGAACTTGAAGAATGGCGTCGTCAGGCTCGGGGAGCGGGTCGATCTCGAAAGCCGCTCCCGCCGGCAATCCGCCCATCGCCTCGCTCAGGTTGGCGAAACGGCCGGGGTTCTCGGGGTGTCCTTCCAGATCGTGCTCGGGAGAAGGTATCAGGCAGTATGCCAGCGGGACGGCCGACATGTCACCTGCCACGCGCAGGCCCCCGCCCGTCCCGGGCTGCGGGTCGCACCGGGCAGAGGCGTCCGCGTCGCACGCGCGTGCACGGTCGGGCGGGCACCGTCATCTTCGTTCCATCAGATACAGGACTCGGGACGATTCACGGATCGGCTGTCGGGAAATGATCCGGAACGCGCCGGCGAAAGCCTTCTCCAGACCCTCCTCGTGGTAGTCATCGAAGATGTCGGCGCGGAAGGACAGCAGTCGTTGAACCTGGCTGTCCTGCTTGGGCACGAACTCGAGGACCAGCCAGTGGGTCAGGTGGCTGAACCAGGTGGCAATATCGGAGAGTGGGGTATTGTTGGCGATAGCCAGGTGATGGATCAGCGCCAGCGCCAGGATTGCGTCGGCCGGCCCGCGCTCGCGCAGCGACATGCGCTCCTCGTTCTTCCACCCGACCGCCGGGCTGGGATTGGTCAGGTCGATGAGCAGCGGGAGGAGATTCGGTGACGCCTCCTGAACGCACGCCCGGTCATTGAGTTCAACCGCGCCGGGGTCGGAGTCGATTGAGAGCGTGAAGATTCCCTGCCGGCTGGCGAGGCGGCTGAACATCCCCGTGTTGGCGCCCAGGTCCCAAACGCTGCGCGGGCGGACCTGGTTCAAGAATGACTCGGTCAGGGCGAGCTTGTTCTCGATCCCGGCGGGCGAGTAGTTGGTCTCCTCGTAGTATGACTGCCAGGCCGTGCCGCGCGGGTCCCAGTGCAGGCCGCGTACGGTCGCCTCCAGGTTGTCCACTATGCCAATGTGGCTGCTGCGCGTCATCCGTCCCCGCGAGGCCGCCAATGGGACGTCCGCGTACCGGCGTTGAGCCCCGGCGTGGAGATGGATGTGCAGCGCGAGTCCCGGGCGGAGGCGAGAATGGGCGGGGAGCAGGCGTGCCGCCAGGTCGAGGGGGATCCCGTCGATGTGGACGCGCAGCAGCTGTGAGAGGCGGACATCGACCTGGGCCATCAGGGCAAGGGGCGCCAGGAAGTGCTGACAGAATTGGCGGTACGCGAACCAGGGGCGTTCCTCCACCAGCCGCTCGAACGAAGGCGTATCGATCAGCACTGGTTGATGGCCGCGAAACTGGATGTTGTAGGCACTGGCATCCTTGAGCGAAAGGCCGCGCGCCAGGGCACGCTTCTGGACCTCGAGCGTACACAAGGCTGCCCGCTTGAGTTGGCCGAAGCACCACTCGTAGGGATACGAGATGAAAGGCATGCGCTCCGGCTCGAGGACCTTGAAAGCAAGGGCCGGATCAGCCGGCGGTTCGCTGCTCTCACGATGGGCAACCAGCAGGCTCAGGTCGACGAGTTCCTTGTACAGGCCAGAACTGAGGAGCAGCTCGAAGTCCGGCTGGTAGCTCCTGTTGACCTGGCGGAAGAGCCGCCCGTCCCTGGTGAAGAGGAAGCCGGAACGATCGCGGAACGACGACGGCTGCCGGGCATCACCCACCGGGCTTCGCCTCCGGTGGGGTCGCCTTGTCGTCCGTGTCCGGCGGGCGTCGGGAGAAGCGAGCCTTGATCTTGCCCCACGACATCCGCAGCGCGACCAGCCCACCCAGGATGCCGGCCACCAGGAGTTGCAGGATGAAGCTGCCTGAGCCGGGGTCCAGATAGGCCGGGGGGACCACGAGAGCAAGTCTCGTGGCTTCGACAAGCATAGGCAGGTTACCCGTGTGCGCCATTCAATATCCTCCAGGCCGGCAACCATCTGGAACGAGTGCCCGCTGGCGCAAGCGTGCGTCCCGGGATGAGAAGGTCCGGCGGTTGTGACCCGGTCAGCCGACCGATTATCCCACTCCCCGAACACGGTGGCAACGATGTCCGCTCACCTATGCGACCCTGGAGGGTAGGGGCCCATGGAGTTGTCCCAAGCGGACATTGGGCTCGGAGCACGGATCGGGGCGCCTCGTGTCAGCGCCGAGTCTGAATGGCGGTCACTAGCTGCCACATGGTATCGGCGGATTGCCGGAGCTCTCAAGGGCTTCCCCCATGCCCGCCAGAGGCCAGAAGTCATAGGGCCATCTCCAAGTGGAGAACTCGCTCTTGTCGGGAAGGAGCGGATAGGCCGCTCCAAAGAAGTGATTGAACACGATCCGGAAGGTATTGACAGGGGTCATTCCTTCCGTCAACCGCGGCTCTTCCTCGCCTGCCAGGTAGATGGCGTTCAGGATGGCGTGTCTCTCGAACCTGTCGCTGTGTAGGGGGTCATCCCAATCCAGGCGCGAGCCGGGACCGTGGTCACCCTGCAGGATGATTACAGGAGGAGTGGCAGAGGAATACTGCAGGGCGGCAACGAGCTCACGAACTTGTCCGTTGATGTAGGCAAGTTGTCCGACATAGCCGCGGACATAGGCCTCGGAGGTCAGCCCAGTCTCATTGCCGTCCCGCAGGAGATAGGGCTGGGTTGGCGGGGCGGGGCTTCCGTCGGCCCGAACCACAAAAGGAGGGTGGGGGATGACCAGGTGCGCAAGGACGAACTTGGGGCCCGCTTTCGACGGGAGATCCGCCAGTTCATGTAGGCTGAACTCCACCATCGCCCTGTGCGCGGCGTAGCCGGGGAAGATCGGCGCGAGGCCTGGGACGAACTCGCGGTAGCCAAGGATCGAAAGGGCGCTCTTGTCGAAGAGCAGTGCCTCAAACGGCGTTGCGGTCCGGAGGGGCGGGATCATGAACACATCCGCGCCTTCGGCTTCGGAGCGGCGGTACTCGGTGGCGAAAGAGTAGGATGTGTATCCGGACTCTTCCAGCTTCGCGTGGACCAAGCTCGACCCGATCAATGCGTCGAGAGGCTGTTGGTCCTGGGAACAACGACCGAGATCGTCGACGAGGAAATCGAGGTACGACAGATTCAAGCTTGAGGCCAGTGAGAGAGTCGTCTGGCTGTAGTTGCTCAAGCTCGCCGAAGCCACGAAGAAGCCCCGAGCTTGTAAGAACTCCACGAAGCCTGAGTTGTCGTACGCGTAGTAGGCCTCGAGCACGTCGGCGCGACCGTAGCCATCCAGGATGATGTAGTAGATGTCGGGAAGCGGCCGGGCCGGATCGGCGACCAGACGGGTATCGGGGAGCGGGACTGGCGGGGGCGCTCGGTGCGCATCGTAAAGCTCGAAGCGAACCACCGTCAGCAGCGGTACAACGATGATGGCCCATCCGATCCCGTTCAGCCACGGGGTCAGGGCATGCAGGCGGCGAGGCGCGCGCCAGACCACGACGAAGAGGGCGACAGACAGCGCGGTGACCGAGGCGGCCAGGGATCTCCATGCCCAAAGCATCGAGACCGGTCCGTTGGCCCCCGCAAGCATGGCTCGGAGAGGAGTGTAGAAGACGAAGATGCAGGTCAGTGAGCTTAGGACGGCGGCCTTGTGACTGTCTCGGAGAACGCGCGCGCAGCCGAACGCAAGGAGCGCGGCTCCGGCCATCGCCACCAACGCGGGGCGAAGGATGTACCGGCCGGATACGGCCTCAATGTTGGTGGCCCCGAGCGCGATGACCGGCGCGAACGCGAAGAGCACCGGGTGCCACGGGATGTGCCACCAGGAGGTGAGCGTCTTCATCCTCTATATCTTACAGGAACCAGCCGCACTCGCGCACCCCCGCGTGAGCGGGCGGGGAGGAAGGCCGTATCGCCGCTTGGGACGCCGGGAACGCAAAGGGCCCGGGGAGTCCCGGGCCCTCGTCAGGCTGCGGTG
>Ga0209253_10001637_pt1 | contig 19709 bp, 23 predicted proteins | sample FrelakmetBRP12BR_FD_187145 | JGI IMG/M metagenome (GOLD analysis project Ga0209253, IMG submission 187145) | Freshwater lake sediment microbial communities from the University of Notre Dame, USA, for methane emissions studies - BRP12 BR (SPAdes)... | ecosystem: Environmental > Aquatic >... | reverse complement strand
CCACCTGATCCTTGAGAATTTGCTCCATTTTGAGGAGTTTGGCGGATTCCGATTCGGCGACCTTGTTGACCGGAATGCCGGTCATCATGGCCACGACATCGGACATATGCTCCTCGGTCACGTCGTGCACCGTGTCCTGCGCCTTCAGCTCCCATTCACGCTTGGCGATTTCCAGGTCGCTCAAAAACTTCTTTTCAAGATCGCGCAGCCGGGCCGCCTCTTCAAAGTTCTGGGTCTTGACAACCTGGTTCTTTGATTGCTTGATCTTTTCGATCTCGCCTTCAAGGTCAAGGATCTCTTTCGGAACGTGGATATTGGCGAGGTGAACACGCGAACCCGCTTCGTCCAGCACGTCGATGGCCTTGTCCGGGAGATACCGGTCGGTGATATACCGGTCGCTCAGCTTCACGGCTGCGTCGATGGCTTTGTCGGTGTACCGGACCCCGTGGTGCTCTTCGTATTTATGTTTGATGTTCTTGAGGATCTGAATGGTCTCATCCACCGACGTGGGATCGACCATAATTTTCTGGAAGCGGCGGTCGAGTGCTCCGTCTTTTTCAATGTACTGCCGGTATTCGTCCAGTGTCGTGGCCCCGATGCACTGGAGTTCGCCCCGGGAGAGGGCGGGTTTGAACATGTTTGAAGCATCGAGGGATCCGGAAGCGCCGCCGGCGCCGACGATGGTATGGAGCTCGTCGATGAAGAGGATAACATCCTTCGCTTTTTCCAGTTCGTTCATCACCGCCTTCATCCGTTCCTCGAACTGACCGCGGTATTTTGTCCCGGCCACCAGCGCGGCAAGGTCGAGGGTCACGACACGTTTTCCGTGCAGAACGCGGGAGATCTTTTTCTGGACGATGCGCATTGCCAGGCCTTCGGCGATCGCCGTCTTACCGACACCCGGTTCTCCGATGAGCACGGGGTTGTTCTTTTTGCGGCGGCTCAGGACCTGGGCCACACGCTCAATTTCCTTTTCCCGGCCGACGATCGGATCCAATTTGTCTTCGACGGCGAGTTTTGTCAGGTCGTGTCCGAAATTGTCCAGGACCGGGGTCTTGGATTTTTCGGGTTTCTTTTCCGGGGGAGGCTGATGCTGGGGTGAGGAGGGTTTTCCACTGATGATGTTGTCCAGCTCCGCCCGGACCACGTCGTAATGAATGTTGAACTGGTGGAGGATTTGTGCCGCGATGTTGTCGTCGTCGCGGAGAAGCGAGAGGAGAAGGTGTTCCGTGCCGATGACGTCCGATTTGTAGAGTTTTGCCTCGAGATAGGTGATCTTGAGGACTTTTTCGGCCTGTTTTGTGAGCGGGATATTGCCGATTGTCAGCGTTCCACCGGAAGTCCGGACCGTATCTTCAATGGCCTTCTTCAGTTTGTAGAGATCCACACCCAGGTTTCTGAGTATCTTGACCGCGATGCCCTCCCCCTCTTTGATCACGCCGAGCAACAGATGCTCGGTGCCGATGTAGTCGTGGCCGAGGCGGAGTGCCTCCTCGCGGCTCAGCCGGATCACATCCTGCACCCTGTTTGAGAAATTCCCTTCCATTCGCGTTCCTGTCTGTGTGGTTCGAAGGTGGCTCTCACCGTCTACTATATCAAACACCGCATTCCAAGGACATGGTTCCTTCTTCCATGTCCGAACAAAGCGCAAGGAATATAACCAAATCACCCAGGTAAGTCAATCCCCGCGAAATCGCTCGAAAAGCGGTTGCATCTGACCCCATTTTTAGCGTTTCTTGCATCACATCGGGGAGAAAAATGCACTGAAGGAGTGAGAAAAATGCCGATTTACGACTACAAATGCGGTGAATGCGGAAAAATCTACGATGTCTTTCACAAAGTTCGGGAGGTGCAGGGGGACATTCTGTGCCCTTCCTGCGGCTCCGTGAAGCACACCCGGCTACTCTCCGCCCCGAGCATTAGTATGGGGAGTCAACCGGAAGCACCTCCTTGCGCGACAGGCGGCTGCTGTCCGGGTGGCTCGTGCGGGCTGAATTAGCTTCCGCTACCTTCCGAGCCACGGTATGTCACCTCTGAAGTAGATCAGCACCACGCAGGCGGCGATCCAGAGGGCCGCATTGGCGATGAGAGGAAGATCGGAGGAGACCGTGGACGTCGGGTTTTCGACCGATTCGGTGTGAATCAGGTGGAGATAGCGGAATACGCCGTAAATCACGAAGACCGTTGTGTAGATGAGCTTATCGGTGCCGAAAATCTCGATGGTACGGGGCGCGACGGTGTACATTGCATACGCAATCACCGTGCCCGCCGCCGTGATGGTGAGGATTTGATCGATGAGTTCCACCCGGTAGTGTTGCAGGACTTTCCGTTCCGAGACCGCGCCCGCGTTTTGCACCGCGACAAGTTCTCCGCGCCGTTTTGCAAATCCCAGAAAGAGAGAAATAAAGAGCGAACAGAGGACGAGCCAGCTTGAAACGAAGACCTCGATCGCGTATGCGCCTCCAAGCACCCGCAACATGAATCCCGCGGCAATGATGAACACGTCCAGCAGAAACACTTCCTTCAGTTTGAACGTATAGGCGAGGTTCATCACGAAGTAGATGATGACGATCGTGGCAAACCCCCTGTTCATCCCCCAGATCAGAAGCGTGTCGATGGCAGTCAGAATGCCCAGAAGAACAAGAGCCTGGGCGGTGGTGATGCTGCCTGCAGCAAGGGGGCGGTGGCGTTTCTCCGGGTGGGTCCGGTCGGCCTCGGCGTCGAACATGTCATTGATGATGTAGACAACGCTTGCCGTCATGCAGAAAGCGGCGAACGCCCGCAGGGTGACCAGGAACGGCCCCGCGAGGAAGAGCTCTTTGGCAAAAATCAGAGGAGCGAAGACAAACAGATTCTTGATCCACTGTTTCGGCCGTATCAATTTGACGGCAGACGCGGCAAACGAGGGTGTACTCATCGGCTCTCCTTTCCCCCGTGTGTAATGTCTTGAAACTCGGGCAGAATATCAAGAACTTCATCCAGTTTGACCGTCCCCCTCCTTTTTCGTACCATAGACAAAGCGGAGGACGTATGACCCATGCCGAGCAACACCGGATGATCAATGAACTGCGGGACGCGATGCGGAAGATGACCCGCGATGACGAAGAGGCCTTCGATATGTATGTCAAGCGTGATAAGGACGATGAGTTTCTGGATACGCTTTCCCAGCGTCGACTCGAGCAGATGTACGAGCGGTATATTCTCAGGAAGGGAAGCGCCCGGTGAGAACGGCGTGTGCGGGACCTGCCCGCCGGCTGCTCCACGGGACGGCAGAACGTGTACACATCTGAACGGCACTCGCTGACGCCCGACCTTCTTGTGATGGCCTACCGGGCGGGATTCTTCCCTATGGCGGAGAGCAGGGAAGGTCCGCTTGCATGGTTCTCGCCTGATCCCCGCGCGATTATTCCGCTGGAGTCATTCAGGATCTCACGCAGTCTGAGGCGGGTTCTGCAGAAAGGGACCTTCACCGTCAGGATGGACTGCGCGTTCGAACAGGTCATACGCGCGTGTGCGGAGCGGGAAGAAACCTGGATCTCGGAGGAGATTGTTGAAGCGTACAGTGCGTTGCACACGCGCGGACTCGCGCACAGCGTGGAATGCTGGCAGGGCGATCAGCTGGCGGGGGGATTGTACGGTGTTGCCATCGGCGGTGCGTTTTTCGGGGAATCCATGTTCAGCCGGACGCGGGATGCTTCGAAGGTCGCCCTCGTTCATCTGGTGACCCGCCTGCGGGCGCGGGGCTACCTGCTCCTGGATACACAATTTCTCACCCCCCACCTTGCACGGTTCGGCGCGCTGGAGATACCGCGCGCCCGGTATATTGCGCTGTTGAGAAAAGCTGTGACTGCCGTCACATGTTTTTCGGACCCCTCTGCCGCGTCGTCACAAGAGGTTAGAGAGTAATGTGATTTGCGGTGTGCGCTGGATCACAGGGAGCATTTTTCCTGCGATGAGCCTGTTGCAAAGCGGAACATTTGTGGGTATATTATCACACAACGGTAAGAGGGGTTCGAGCCGGAACCATGAAGGAGTACGACACGATGTCATTTTCCCGCGAAGCTCACAAGATCGAGCGTGTGACGATCACCCTTGTGCCACGGACGGACGAGAGGGCGCTGCTGCATATCCCGTCGACCTTCAACAAGATTGAGCGGACGTATTCGTGGAAGACCGCCGGATCGTTGAACTACATGCTCGTCCCGACGCGTATCTCCAGCGGAGAGATCAAAGTCGATCTCTTCGTTGATCCGTTGCGCAAGGGGAAGATACAGGCGAAGAACTTCCAGAAGGTCGTGCAGGATTTCGTCAACGAAAAGATCCAGACGGAATGGCGCGGCCTGCAACTGGAGAGCATCAGCCGGCCGACCGCCGCGGCGCCTCCGACCAACGCAATCGTGCGCGGCACGATCGAGGAAATTCTCGGAACAAATCTCGACCGGTAGCAACGGCAGACAATCTCCATGCCTTTCCCCGTGGTCACCAGCACAGCCCTTGACGGGTTCGTTCCGTTCAAACGCGGCAAGGTGCGCGATATCTACGATCTTGGCGACCGCCTGCTGGTGGTTGCCACCGACCGGCTCTCCGCATTCGATGTCATTCTTCCCGACGGAATCCCCAACAAAGGCAGGGTCCTCACCCAGATCTCCGCGTTCTGGTTCCGTCACCTGGCCGCCGTCGTCCCGCATCATCTGGTGAGTGCGGATATCGGCGACTTTCCCGAGCCCTTCCGGTCGCGGCCGGACCTTTTTGCCGGACGGAGCATGCTGGTGCAAAAGGCCGCACCCGTCGCGGTGGAATGTGTCGTTCGCGGATACATCACCGGTTCGGGATGGAACGACTACAGGAAGAGCGGGGCCGTCTGCGGGATCAGACTTCCGGCGGGTCTCCGTGAATCGGAAAAACTTCCGGAACCGATCTTTACGCCCACCACAAAAGCGGAGGTCGGTCTCCACGACGAGAATATCACCTTCGCCGATGTGACAGCACTGCTGGGGAAAGTCAGCGCAGACCGTTTGCGCGACCTCTCCATCCGGTTGTACAGCGAAGGCGCGGCGTACGCACGTACCCGCGGGATTATCATCGCCGACACCAAATTTGAGTTCGGCATCAATCCGGATGGCAGCCTGATCTGGATTGACGAAGCGCTCACGCCGGATTCTTCGCGCTTCTGGCCGCTTGAGTCGTATGCACCGGGCGGATCGCAGCCGAGCTTTGACAAACAGTTCGTGCGCGACTATCTGCTCACCCTCAACTGGGACAAACGTCCTCCCGCTCCACAACTCCCCCCTCACGTCATCAGCACGACAGCAAAGAAGTACGAAGAGGCTCTGGAACTCATTACCGGTCAGAGACTCGTCTAGCCGTTCCGCGTCACTTAAAGTGATTGTTAAGAAAGTCCTTGCATTTCGTTGACAAATTAGCTATTTACAGGTCAACATTACCCTCCTCTTGAAAAACGGACCACTTTTCTGTGAGCCCCATGTCCGAACAGGTACGCTACGAAAGCATCCTCGAGAGCATCAGCGGGGGCTTTTTTGCTATGAATGCCCGGTACGAAATCACGTACTGGAACCGGGCGGCGGAGGTGGGAACGGGTTTGCGGGCGGTGGACGTGCTCGGCCGCAATGTCTTCGATGTGTTTCCGAACGCGCGAGATGCCGTGCTGGGGGAAAAGTACCGGCTGGCGATGGAGACGCGCACCTACCAGAGTTTCGAGACCTCCTACAGGGATGAGCGGTTCGAGAAGTGGTATGACGTCCGCATCTACCCGGCCGCCGAGGGCCTCTCGGTCTTCTTCCAGGACATCACCGAACGCACCCGCGATCAGCAGCAAAAAGAGTTGCTTGTCGCGATTTCCGGTGCGGTCAACGGTGCATCGTATCTGGATGAACTGTGCCAGCGTACGGCGGAGAATATCGCCGCGTTGTTCGAAATCCCCGCACATCTTGTCTGCTTCTACCTCTACGATCCCCGCGGCAATGTTATCCGGCTGGTCGCTCCCACAATGCTGGATATCGACTTTCCACCGGACGTTGTTCATCAGCCGGTCACGGCCGACACACCGTTTTTTGCCGCGCAGGCCGCGTTCGGCAAGGAAGCAATTCTGACCGACCGCGTGGGCGAGGGGACAGTCGGCAGGTTGTTCGGCGGGTCTTTCGACGGACTGCCGCTCCGCACGCTGATTGCGATGCCCCTCCTTGTGCAACAGGACGTGCAGGGTGTTATCGAAGTGCTCACGATCAAGGAACAGCAGTATGCCGAACACGACCTGGACATTCTCCGCGTGGCGGCGAACGATATCGCTATCGGCCTCAGCCGTAAACGCCTCATTGACGAGCTCCGGCTGAAGAATCTTGAACTGGAAGCGCAAACGCAGAAGACCCTTGACGCCAGCGATACGCTCAAGAAATTCCTGGCGATGTTCAGTCACGAATTGCGCTCGCCCCTCAACTCGATCATTGGATTCTCCGAACTCCTCGCCACGCAGCTGGGCGACCTCCCGCCGGATACGGTGCAGGATTTCATGAAAAACATCCAGGCGAGCGGTCGTCACCTGCAACAGATCCTGAACGATATCCTGGATCTTTCGCGACTCGAGGCCGGTAAACTGGACCTGCACATCGCCAGCTACCCGGTTTCCTACTTTGAGGAAACGGTCCGGCGCGTCCTCGCGGGACCGATCGCCGACAAGCGGATCCAGCTGCGTTGTGATTTCTGCCCGGACATCGACGAACTTGTGGTGGATCAGACCCGGTTCAAGCAGATCCTGATCAACCTTGTTTCGAACGCAGTCAAATTCAGCGAGCCGGCGGCCGAAGTGGTTCTCACCTCGGCGCGTGTGGGGAACGACATGGTGTTTACCGTGCGCGACTCGGGGCAGGGGATCCGCCCGGAAGAAATTCCCGGTCTTTTCAAGGCGTTCCGGCAGGCGGCAAGCGGCAGGAAAAAGAACCGCGAAGGGGTGGGCCTCGGGCTCGCAATCACGCGAAAGCTGGTGGAACTTCACGGCGGGAGTATCTGGGTGGAGAGCGAATGGGGCAAAGGCACAACGGTCTCGTTCAAAATCCCTATGGTTGTTGATGCCACCTCCGAACAGCTCATGCAGGCGGGGATGCTCCTCGACGCCCTGCGCCGTGAAAACTGGCGGAAGGAGGATGGTGAGCAACCGCTGGCGCTGGTGATAGAGGATTCGTCCCAGGCGGCGGAATTGCTCCGCCGGTATATCGAATCTGCCGGTTACAGGGTTGAAATCGCCCGGAACGGATCCGATGCCGTGGATATGGCAAAACGGCTCCATCCACACGTGATCACCCTGGACCTGATGTTGCCCGGGAAAGACGGCTGGCAGGTCATGAAAGAGCTGAAACGGCACCCCCTGTGCAAACATATCCCGGTGATTATCGTATCAATAGTAGACGAGAAAAGTCTCGGGTTCAGCCTGGGGGCCGTGGAGTACTTCGTCAAGCCGGTCAACAGGGAAGAACTCGTGCAGGCGCTCGACCGTGTGCACATACTGCCGACGCGCGATCACCATCCCCCGACTGTTCTGGTCATCGATGATGACCGGGCGGCGGCCGATCTGATCCAGGTGATTCTGGAGAACGAAGGCTACCGTGTCCTGAAAGCATTCGAAGGAAAAGAAGGGCTGGATGTCGCATTGCGCGAGCGTCCGGATGTGGTTATCCTGGATCTTCTTATGCCGGGGATGTCGGGGTTCGCCGTTGCCCAGCAGATGAAACAGGTCCCGGCCACACGGAGCATTCCGATCATTGTCCTGACATCGATGGACGTAGATGGAGACGTGCAGGAGCAGCTCGGATCCTACGTCTCCGCCCTTGTCAGCAAGGCAAGCTTCACCAAAAGGGACCTGCTGCGGGAGATCACGAATGTCGAGAATGCCCGCTGGCCATAGTGCCCCGACAATGCAGTGCCCCGAAATTCCGGAAGCGCCCGGTGGCGCAGCCGGGAACCCCCGGCCTCATCCGGCATGTGGGGCGGTCTCCGGGAGCCGGCGGGAACACCGGCCGGTCCTCCCCGGCATCCCGCGTGCAGAGAAGATCATGAGTCCAGACCAGACAGACCCCCGCGAAAAACAGATTGCCGACCTCCACGCCGGCATCCGGCAGATCGCCCATGATCTGAGCAACCCGCTGGGGATTCTGCGCATGGCCGTCTATTTTCTTCAATCGACGAAGGCGGAAGGCGAAAAGCGTGAGCAGTACCTCACCATGATGAACGAGACGATCGACCGGGTGGAACAGCAATTGAAACGTCTGCGTGCGCTCACTGAACCGCAGGCGGACGGGGACAGTCCCGGCGGGGAAAGGGAGGCCCACCCGTGAGGCGACGCCCGTCGACATATGCATTGCTGCTCACGTTCCTGCTGACGATTGCCGGATGCCGGGAAGAACCGCGCTGGACGACAGCGTCCCCGGAAGCGCTCGGCTACTACACCGAAGGCGTCACCGCATGGCAGAAGTTCTATTACCGCGAGGCCCAGGAGTCGTTCGAAAAGGCCGTGAAGGCCGATTCCGGGTTTGCCGTCGCGTGGGGACGGCTTGCGATGCTGCACAGGAATAGTATGGACGAGTCCGGCGCAAAACGTGCGGCAGCGCGCGCGCTCGCGCTCAGCGGCGGAGCGACACTGCGCGAACAGCTCCTGGTCCGCCTCTGGAGCAACCTGGCACAGAACCAGTACGCCGGGGCGGCACAGGTGGCGGACTCACTGATTGCCCTGTACCCGGATGAGGCAGAAGTCTATATGATCCGCGGGGAGATCTACGAGCAGGAACGCAATGTCGAGGCCGCCCTGGAGATGTACCAACGCTCCATTGAGGCGGATACCGGATTCAGCCAGGGTGTGATGTCTCTCGGGTATGCCTACTCCACACTCGGCGATCAGGAAAAAGCGGTCAGCTACATGCAGCGGTACATACGGATGGCTCCCGATGCGGCCGACCCGCGTGCCAGCTATGCCGATCTGCTCGTGCGGGCAGGCCGGTACCAGGATGCTCTCGAGCAGTATCGCGCATCGCTGGCGCTCAAACCGGACTACTGGTATGCAGAACGGGAGATCGGCACTGTGTACCTGACGCTCGGGCGTTTGCGTGAGGCGGAAGAGCAGTTCGAACGGGCACTCCGTTTGCTTCCGGATCTCGGACGGCACGAAGCCGCGCGGCTCCGGGTCCGGGGGTTCATTGCACTCTACCGCGGACAGCGGGCGGATGCAGTTGTGCTTTTTGAACAGTCCGCCGCCCGGGACTCCAGTCTGCTCAACGTCGGTTATGGTTTGTGTGTTGCGCTCAGCAGACTCGGGCGCTTTGAAGAGGCACGTGAGGTGATAACGCAGGTGGAGCGGGAGCTCAAGGAGAAGAATCTAACGCAGGGTCCGGCGATGCAGGGGTTCCACCTGATGAGGGCGCGTGTATTGACGGAAGAGGGGAAGCTGGAGGAGGCGCGGCAGGCGTGTAAGGAGGCCTTCGAGTTTTCGTCACCCCTGAGCCGCGGTGCGGTGTTCGCACACATTGCCCGGATCAACCTGGCGGCCGCCGAATGGGAAGCCGCCCTGGATGCCATTGACGAAGCCCTCAAGGTAAATCCGAACACACCGGAGATCCTTCTCACGCTCACCAGGATCTATGCCGCAAAAGAAGACCGCCGCATGACGGGCGAAATAGGCCGCCGCCTGCTCGAACTCTGGAAAGACGCGGACAGCGACTTCTACGGCCTTCTCGAAGTCAAACGACTCCTGGGTTCATCCCCTCCTGCCCCCGGCAAATCGACCGGCCGGGCGGGCCCGCCTGCCTGACCGACGCCCGGGCACCGTTCAGGCGTTAAATCCGAGCCGCTTTTTTGCCTCCGGCGACATACGTTCCGGCGTCCACGCCGGCTCCCAGACGATCCGCACGTCAGCCTCTTTTACGCCCGGCACCGACAGGACGCGGTTGCGGACGTTCTGCGAAATCATTCCGCTCATCCCGCATCCGGGCGTGGTCAGGGTCATCTTCACCCCCACCCACGTGTCAATGATCTTTACTTCATAAATGAGGCCGAGGTCAACCACGTTCACGGGAATTTCCGGATCATAACATTCCCGCAACGCCTCGAAGATCCCTTCCTCGGTAATCGTCGCAGTCTGCTGTTGATTCACGCTTTTCTCCTTTGTCTTCCCTAAGATACGACACCCGCCCGCGGTTTTCAAGCGCGCGGGCGATTCTCTTTCGGCAGATTCTCTTTCGGCATGATCCGGTCGCCCGGGCAGGAGCAGCTGCCCGGACATATCTTCCCGCGGTTCCGCACGGATCTGCGGATGAGGGCGATCAGGGCGAGAGCGACCAGAACGAGCGCGGCCGGTTGCTGCCAGTCCATCCTACCCTCCCCATCCCAGTGTGAGTCCGACACGGTACACGATGAATGTGGATCCGTATGCCAGGACGGACATATAGGCGATCTGCAGTAAAGGCCACCGCCAGCCGTTGGTCTCCCGGCGCACGACGGCAACCGTTGAAAGGCATTGCATGGCCAGGACGTAGTACACGAGGAGAGAGAGAGCGGTGAGCAGGGTAAACGTCGGTTGGCCCGTCACAGGATCCCGATCGCCCCGCATCGCCTCACCCAGGGATCCCGCAGCCGGGGTGTCCCGTTCCCCCTGCATGTTGTAGATCGTTCCCATGGCACTGACAAATGCTTCGCGCTGCATCAACGAGGACACAAGCCCGATACCGATTTTCCAGTCAAAGCCCAGCGGCCGGATGAGGGGCTCTATGGTTTTTCCGGTCCTGCCGGCGAAGCTCTGTTCCAGCTGCTGTGCCGGTGTGGCGCCTTCAGACTTCGGATACGTTGCAAGAAACCAGAGGAGGATGGATACGCCCAGAATGATCGTTCCCGCCGTCTTCAGAAAGGCCAGTGCGCGTTCCCACGCCTGGTAGAGGACCGCCTTCAACGACGGCAGCCTGTACGGGGGGAGTTCCATGATAAACAGGGGCGGAGTCCCCCGGAGCAGGGTCTTCTTGAACAGCCACGCCATCAACAGTGCCGTTGTCATTCCGAAAAGGTAGAGTGAGAGGAGCACCATACCCTGCAACGAAACGATCCCGAACAGTGCAAGGGGCGGAACGAAGGCGGCAATCAGCAGGGAGTACACAGGCAGGCGGGCGCTGCAGCTCATGAGCGGCGCAACAAGAATCGTCGCCAGCCGGTCCTTGGGGTTTTCGATGGTGCGTGTGGCCATGATACCGGGTATGGCGCAGGCAAAGGATCCCAGCAGGGGAACAAAAGACTTGCCGTGCAGGCCGACCTTGCCCATGATCCGGTCCATGATGAAGGCGGCGCGGGCCATATACCCGCTCTCTTCAAGCAGACCGAGAAAGAGAAAAAGGAAGACAATCTGGGGGAGGAAGGTGACCACTGATGCCACGCCGCCGATTGCCCCGTCCACCAGCAGGTCACGCAGATCCCCCGGGGGCAGTAGCGTCGTCACCAGGATTCCGAGGCGGTCAAACCCGCCGGCGATCCATACCATGGGGGCGACGGCCCAGCTGAAGATGCTCTGGAACATGAGGCCCATGATGCCGAGAAAGATCAGGAATCCCCAGACACGATGTGTGACCAGATGATCGATCCGGTCGGTGAAGTGCGGCCGCGGTGTATCCGCTCCGTGAACCGCACCGGCACAGAGTCCCTTGATCCATGCGTAGCGTGCCTCGACAAACGCCGCCTGCCGATCGATGCCGAGAAACGTGAGTCTTTCGTGGACTTTGCGGATCTCTTCGGCCACCGCGGGTGTATAAGGGGTGAAATCGATGTGATGAACATCCGGCGCAGCGAGCAGGGCAAAGGCCTCATGGGTTGCGGCCGGGCGGCTGCGCCGGAGCTCCTGGTGAAGCAGGGAGACGAGGCGGTCGCACGCGCGCTGCAGCGGTTCGGGAAGGGTCCATGGAGGCTGCCGGTCGTATCTCCGTGCGGCCGTGGAAAGGGCTGTCCGGAGCTGATCGAGTCCCCGTCCGTTCTGGGCGACGACCGGCACAACCGGCACGCCGAGTGCTTCCTGGAGTTTCTGCGTGTCGATCGACAATCCGTTGTGCGCTGCGCTGTCCATTTTGGTGAGTGCAACCACAAGGGGCAGACGGCGGTCGATGATCTGGGTGACAAGGTAGAGGTTTCGCTCGATGTTGGTGGCATCCACGGCGCACAACACCAGGTCGGGGGGACCCGTGTGGTCGGCATTGCCGAGCAGGACATCGGTGGCAATCTGTTCATCCGGCGAGCCGGCATGGAGACTGTACGTTCCGGGCAAGTCTATCAGGTCCGCCTGCATCCGGTGGCCCGTGGAGATGCGTCCTTCCTTCCGTTCCACGGTGATGCCGGGGTAGTTACCTACTTTGTGGTGCAGGCCGGTGAGCGCGTTGAACAGGGTGGTTTTCCCTGAGTTGGGATTTCCTACAAGAGCCACCCTGGTTATGGCGCAGACCGGAGGAATCTCGGACCTCATGCCCCGCCTTCCTTCTGGATCATAATGCACCGCGCTTCGGTTCCGCGCAGCATCAGGCGATACCCTTTGAGGTGGATCTCGATCGGGTCTCCGAGAGGAGCGCGCCGCACGAAACGCACGTGGACGCCCCGCATAATCCCCATTTCGAGGAGGCGTTGCCGTGTCATGGCCGGAAGTCCGGCGAGCCCTGTAATTGTCCCACCGTCTCCGGGGGAGAGAGCATTCAATGCTACTGATTCCATCCGCTTATTGCCTTCCTCTGATCACGTTTATTCAGGCCTGCATTTTGCGCAGGTTCCGAAGATTTGCAGGCTTGAGCTTTGAGGTGCGAAGTTCTTATCTGTGCAGACTTCTTCCTGGAGCTTGTTAAGGCGTTCGTTCACAAATTCGATGAGATCGCCGCACTGGAGGCAGATAAGATGGTGATGGTGGGGCTTGCCGAAGGCCTTCTCATAGCGGGAGCTATGTTCGGTGAACCTGTATTTTGAGACGAGGCCGCATTCCTGAAGCAGATCCAGGGTATTGTAAACGGTAGCCCGGGATATCTTTTTTCCGCCCGAGATCAGGCGGTAATAGAGGTCTTCCGCATCGAAGTGCCCCTGGCTTTGTGTGACGGCAGAGAGGACTGCCATACGGGCGGGTGTGAAGCGTAGATTTCCTTGAGATTTGAGGTGTTTCTGAAGGATATCGAGAGCAGCTTCGGCATTCATCGGAGGCCCTTATTTGGAATTGGTCTAATTAAAAATAAGCTATTTGGAAGGGGATGTCAACAGGAAAATCAGCAAAATGGAGAAGAAAAAAAGTAAGAATTTCCTTGCGTTTTCTCTTAGAATTCGCGAATTTTGCCCATACGCATCTTATCCACTTTCCCTCAATAAATGAGTGAATGAAAGCCCCTAAGAGCAGGTTCCTGAAAGGGAAGGCAATAAATTCAGCGCCAATCCCTGCGGGCATTTCGCTTGTGACGCTCATTGACGGCTATTTCCAGGCTTACAATGCCGGCAGATTGCGTGAAGCGTGCCAGCTATACGCATCGCGCATGCTGGAAAAGGACGTCACGATCGGGATGAGCATTACAGGTGCGCTGACGCCGGCTGGTTTAGGGGGTGCATGCGTCGTCCCATTGATCGAACACGGATTTGTGGATTGGATTGTGAGTACCGGGGCGAATCTGTATCACGATACGCATTTTTCCATTGGCCGCACGCTTCATCGGGGGACTCCCTTTCTGGACGATCGGGAGTTGCGGAAAGAAGGGGTGATCCGGATATACGATATCCTCTTCGATTATGAGGTTTTGTTGAGCACCGACGAGTTTTTCCGCGCGGTAATCCGCAAGGAGGAGTTTCAGCGGGAAATGGGGACGGCGGAGCTGCATTTCCATCTCGGCCGGTACGTTGCGGAACGAGAACGTGTGTTGAAGGTGAAACAAACCAGCATCCTGGCGGCGGCGTACAAGAACGGCGTACCGGTGTACACTTCTTCCCCCGGTGACAGTTCCATCGGGATGAACATTGCCGAAAGCGCTCTGGCGGGGTTCGGTGTGCGGATCGACGTTCTGCGCGATGTGAACGAGACGGCGGCCCTCGTGCTGCAGGCGAAACGGGCCGGAGGGCGGAGCGGTGTTCTGATATTCGGGGGTGGTTCCCCGAAGAATTTCATGCTCCAGACCGAGCCGCAGATTCAGGAAGTCCTGAAGATCAAAGAGAAGGGGCACGACTTTTTCATCCAGGTGACGGATGCAAGGCCGGATACCGGTGGTTTATCCGGTGCGACTCCTTCTGAAGCGGTAAGCTGGGGGAAGGTGGATCCCGATACGTTGCCGGATACGGTTGTTGTGTATCTGGATTCAACGGTTGCCATGCCGATGATGACGTCGTATGTGCTCGCGCGCCGCCGGGCGCGCCCACTCCGGAGGCTGTATGATCACCGGGACGAGGCGATGGCGCTCCTGCAGCGTGAATATGCGCGGGCACAAAAGAAACAGAGGTAAATCATCCAGTCTACGCAGAGGAGGATACTCATGAACAGACTTCAAGAACTCCAGGAGCTCATTGCGACGTTCGAGAAGGATTTTGTAAAATTCTATGAAAAAGGAAACAAGTCGGCCGGTACCAGGGTCCGGAAGCATATGAACGAGTTGAAGCGGAAGGCCCAGGAGATCCGCAAGGAAGTACAGGAGCGTAAGGCGGTCGGGAAAGAGCAGGAGGAGCAGTCGGGGGCGCCGCAGCAGTAGTCGTGTGGCGGGGCTTCGGTTCGGCCGCGGTGGGATGGCGGAAGCGAAGCCGTGAGGATGAAAAAGCGAGACCCACCGCGGGGTGGGTCTCGTATGTCACATCTGTTCGGCCATGTTCCGCAATGCGCGGCGGACTGCCTTCAGTCGTTTCATCCTCTTCTTGACGGACGGTTTCGTGAAGTAGGCGCGCTTCTTGAATTCCTTCAGCACGCCGGAGCGCTCGTACTTCTTTTTGAAGCGCTTGATGGCACGGTCGATGGGCTCGTTTTCAGAGACCACGATTCCTACCAAAAGGAATCACCTCCTTTCGCTCATTCAGCTGTATCCGGTTCGGGGACGACGTTTTCCAGCAGACGCCGTTCGCCGAGTTTTTCAAATGAGACAACGATCGCACTTCCGCCGCCGGAGGTGCGCTCTTTTGACATAATTTTGCCCAGGTCGTCCCAGTCGGTGTGAAAAATCGCCTGTCCGACCTGATACGAGTGTTCCGGATTGTATTCGGATGCGTCTGCCCGGTCCAGTTTTTTCTTTGAATCCACTTCCGCCCGGCGCAGCTCATCGACGTTGATCATCGTGGCATGCCGGCAGCGAGTGCACCGGTACCAGGATTTATCGGGCACTTGTTCCGTGGTCCCGATGAGTTCCATTTTCGTCACCCGGTCGCAATGCGCGCACTGGTGAAGGATATATTTACCCTTTGCCATTTGATCCTCCTGCGGACGAGCGTACAGAAATGCCCCCGGTATAGTGCCGGTGAGGTCCCTGAGTTCGGGGCGGGGTGTACGGAAACTTCCACCGTAATGTAGGCAAAACCCGCCTAGAAGTCAACATGCCCCGACGCCTCGCAGGAGGCAAAGGCGTTTCCGTCTTCAGGTATGTTTCGGTGTCTCGTGCACCGGTGTACGCTGGAGGAATGATCTGTGCACCGCTGTTTCCAGGTCGGCGTAGGTCGTATACGGGAGTCCGCGTATGATCTCCCACACCGTCTCGATGCGGAGGTTGAGAGCGCGTGCAATGAACACCGCCTCCGCGTGCGTGGCGATACGTTGTTCCATGATGGGCCTTGTTGCCGTTATTGCATAGACCGGTCGTTTACTGGTCAGTGGACGTGAACCGCTCCAGCGGGAGAGGTTTCAGGCAGATCAGAACCGCCATCACCAGCTCCGAATACGAAGAATACTTCATCCCGCCGATAATGTCCCACACGACATCCACTTTCATGTTCATGGAGCGCGCGATCAATACGGCATCTGCATGGGTCGCCTTTTTCATGGCAGACCTCCTTCTGGGTACACGATGGTTTAGTGAACTGTCCCACAACGAAAAAACCTTGTGCACGGTGTGTGTCTGAATATACATCAGACCGGTCCCCGTGTCTGTGCGGGGGAGCATGAGCAGACATGAGTCGCCGGATATCCCCGCACCTGTTCGCAATAACGGCACCCGAACCTTTGGACTTGCCGCTCAACGGTAGGTTTTGTATATTACGGGGGCACCGGATGACGCCCTCTTTTCACCACCCGGCACCCCCGGGCCCTTAGCTCAGTCGGTTAGAGCAGCAGACTCATAATCTGCGGGTCGTAGGTTCGAGTCCTACAGGGCCCACCCTTTCTTCCTTCCCCCCACCCTTTTCTTCCCCCCTTCACCTCCTCTTTGAAAAAACTTCAAAGGACATTGGCGCAGAATTTGCATTTGTATTCGGCGTGATGTGCGGCAGCACTAAGTCCAAGTAAAGGTGGGTAACCTATGAAAATCCTTCTCGTCGACGATGAACGGGGCTTTCTGGACGTGATGGGGGATATCTTGCGCGAGAACAGCCATGACGTGATTGTTGCTGAAAACGGAAAACAAGCGCGTGAATCCCTGGAATGTGAACAAATCGACCTGATCATCTCCGACGTCTTCATGCCTACCCTCGACGGCCTGCGCTTTCATGACTATGTCCGGGAATTCACCACCGTTCAGGATATCCCCTTTATTTTCATGTCAGGATATGATGACGAACACACGCAGGGGCTGGTCGTGGATCCCTCCATCGACTTCTTCCTGAGCAAGACCGCTCCCATCGAGAATCTGCTCGATCTTGTGGAGACGCTCAAGACAACCAAAGAATCGAAAACGGAATAGCCGGTCGGGCCATGGAAAACAAAGAACAGGGAATAGCCGCACCGGGGTCCCGGATGGCAAACACGGGAGCCACTCCCGTCCTTGCATCATTTCTCGAACACCTTGTGAAAAACCAGGTCATCACCAAAGACCAGGCTATCCAGGCGACAGAATGGAAACGCCAGAATGAGACGGACAAACGTCCGCTCCTGGAAGTGCTCAAGGACGAATTCGGCGTCTCTGCTGACCAGCTGGGTCAACATGTGGCGCAATACTATGCATTCCGGACCATCGAACCGCGCGAACGTCATGTCCGCCGCCTGCTCGTGGCCGATGCAGGCAAAATTCTTCGCGCCCTTCCGGACGCGACACTCCAGCTTGTGATCAAACACAAGCTCCTGCCGTTCGATCTTGCGGAGAACCAGCCGGACAAACTGGTCCTTATCACACCCAACCCGGCCGATCGGGAAATCCATGAATTGGCAAGGGTTTTTCCGTACAAGAAGTTTGAAATCTGCTACATGCGGGAAAGCGACTGGTCCGACTACCTGCAGAAGGTCCTCGCCGAACGGGAAAAAACCACCGCAGAACCTGTTGTGGTCCCCCCGGACGAAGCGGTCGAGTCTGATTTCGAGTCGCTTATGGAGCGTGAAGTCGCTCGAGCCCAGCTGCACGCGCAACTGGGGGCAGTGCTCGAAGACGCCATACGCGGCGGTGCAACGGAAATCCATGTCGCTCCGCGCGCCGCACGCAAAACAGAGATCCTCTTCCGCATCGAAGGCCGGCTCGCCGTCTGGCACACGATTGACAACGCACGATGCGAAGCCGTTCTGTACGCCCTGAAAGGACTTGGAGCCAGCATGGATCGCTTCGAACGCCTGGCGGCGCAGCAGGGCGTGATCATGCGATCCCTCAACAACCGCACCCTCCGCTTCACGGTGTCCATACTCCCTCTGCATGCGCGGGAACAGGGCGTCCGGGCGGAGTCCGCGGTCATCCACGTCATGCGAGAAGCGGAAGGGATCCCTCCCCTGGACCGACTCGGCATGGATGATCACACGCTGTCGATTCTCAACGACTCCCTTGCATCGATGCGGGGATTGATCGTGGCTGCCGGACCGGCCCGCAGCGGAAAAACGACGACGATAGCATCGGCTCTTCGTTCGCTGATCAAGCCGACTCTGAATATCGTCACGGTGGAGGAACCGGTTGAATTCCTCCTCGATGGCGTGCGGCAGGTGAAGCTTAACCCCCGGCTGGGATTTCTTGATGCCATCGACCTCCTGACTGATCATGACCCGGACGTGGTGATGCTCGGGGAAATCCGCAGTCCGGAAGTAGCCAATATTGCACTCAGGTTGGCGAATATCGGCCATCTGGTTCTTTCCACGATCGCAGCCAGGGATGCGACTTCAGCCGTCATGAAACTCATAGATATGACACACAGTCCTCTCCTTGTCGGGGAGGGAGTTCGCGCAGTCCTCGCACAACAGGCTGTGCGTCTGGTGTGTGATCGCTGCAAGAAACCCCTTTCTGTTTCTGCGACTCAACAGGCCCTGGGACGGCTGCGTTTCGAGCTGCCTGACGGCGAACGCACACCGCAACTCTTCCGCGCCGCCGGCTGTATCGATTGCCTTGCGGGTTATCGTGGGCATGAACTCCTGTTTGAGGCCTTTTCGGCCTCTCCGGCAATTCGCGAGATTATTGCCGGCGCGGCAGAACGGATTGACTACCGTACGCTTTCGGCGGCGCTGCACAGCGAGGGTCTTGTGTCGTTGCGGCAGAAGGCTCTCGACATGGTATGCAGAGGCGTCACCAGCGTCGACGAACTTCTCCCGTTTGTTGTGTAACGGGACGCACACCAGGCAGATCCATTCTTCCGTCGCTTCCATCGCACGGTTGCCGGCTCTTCCACATATTTTCTTGCTGACTCCCCCCCTGTAATATCTTCAGGTAAGAATTACCTCCGCGGTGGAGAAATGACACCATCGTGTCACCCGGCTCGTGAGAATGTGCAAAATCGGGCACTCCGACACTCCGGCGATGGTGGCATGGAGCTTGCATAAATACCGACCAACGAACGGGACATCGGTACACAGGTACATTGTAGCGTAACAACCACATTCACAAAGGAGCGGCACCATGGGACAGCAGCAACTTTTGCTCATCATCCTCGGCGTTATCGTGGTCGGGATCGCGGTTGCGGTCGGTATCACGATGTTCACGGACAACGCCGTCAACGCAAACCGCGACGCAGTGACCAATGACCTGGTCAACCTGGCGGCTCGTGCGCAACAGTTCTATCGTCGCCCCACAGCGCTGGGTGGCGGTGGCAACTCGTTTGTCGGTTTGAGCGCCGATGGCGCGGGTCTGCGCAAGCTGACCAACCGCGGCACCAATGCCAACGGTACCTACTCCGTGAAGACCGCCGGTTCGGCAGCGGGCTTTTATTCTACCGCCGACAATTCCGTTAACCTTGCCGATGCCGCGCTGCCCGTGGCAACACAGCCCGCCGCCGCCCGGTCGGCGGCAACCCCAGCCCCTGCCGCGCGGCCCGCCGCCCCGCCCGCGGATTTCACCGGCCTCTGGACCGTCGAGGTCGGGGACACCCTCTGGGCGATCGCCCGCCGCCTCGCCACGACCCCGGAGCTCCTGGCCGCGGCCAACGGCCGCTCCCTTGACGACCCGTTGAAACCCGGCGAAACTCTGAAGGTGCCGGAGGAGGAACCATGAAGGGTCTGCTGGCGGCCCTGGCCCTGCTCCTGGCGGCGGGGTCCGCGGACGCCGATTTCGACGAACTGGCCCGCGCGCGCAGCCTGCTCTGGGCGGAAGGCGAGCTGCGGCTGGAGGTGCGCAAGGGCCTTGACACCGCGA
>Ga0209253_10001636_pt1 | contig 19712 bp, 13 predicted proteins | sample FrelakmetBRP12BR_FD_187145 | JGI IMG/M metagenome (GOLD analysis project Ga0209253, IMG submission 187145) | Freshwater lake sediment microbial communities from the University of Notre Dame, USA, for methane emissions studies - BRP12 BR (SPAdes)... | ecosystem: Environmental > Aquatic >... | reverse complement strand
GCGCTCCAATTCCCAACCCGGTCTAGGTGCGCCGGCGTCTTGGCTGGTTCGATTCGGGCGTCCCGGCCTTCGGGGATCAGGCGCCCGCCGGAAAACACGACGAGCCGATGATCGTCTTGCCCGTCATCCGCTCGTCGGGGGTCGGCATCCTACTTGCGGCGAATGCCCAGGCGGTCCGTCAGCCCCAGGTACGCCTTGGCGTCCTTGCGCTTCAGGTAGGCCAGGTGTCTTCTGCGCTGGCCGACGAGCTTGAGCAGCCCGCGCCGCGACGATTCGTCGTGGCTGTGCGTCCGCAGGTGGTCGGTAAGCTGGTCGATGCGCTTGGTCAGGATGGCGATCTGGACTTCCGGAGACCCGGTGTCCCCGTCGTGGCGGTGGTACTCGCCGATCAGTGCCGTCTTGAGTTCCTTGTTGAGCGTCATGACATCTGCTCCTCTGCAGGTCACCCAGGGAGCAGTCTCTCTCGGCCGCTCCCCGGTCTAGTCAGGTGGGATTATACCAGCCCCGGGCAGGAGGGACAAGGTTTGGCCATGCCGGCGGATGGACCGGGTGTACTCCGCCCCTCCGATGACGGCCCGCGCAGCACCCAGGCTGCACTTGAGCAGGTTATCAGGCGACCTGCCCATGTTCCGCTCCGGCCCGGCCACGGGCCCGGCCGGCGGCCGCGCGACCGCCGCCTCGTCCTCTGGTCAGGCGCCTCCCTTGCCTGCCGCCCGGGCCGCGAGCGCAGCGGTGAGCCGCTCGCGCTGCGTCGGCGGCATGGCGGGAGCCAACGAGCGCACCATCCGCTCGATCCCGGGTACCTCGCGCTCGATCTCCTCCAGCAGGAAGCGTGTGGTCTCCCCCGGGCTGCGCTGTGTCAATCCTGCCAGCACGGCCGCCAGGGCCTGCCGCGCCTCGCCTCGCACCGGACGCGGCAGGCGGGCAAGCGCCCGGTAGACACGCTGCAGATCGTCCAGCTCCGGCAGATCCAGCGCCGCCTCGAGCGCCCTGAGCCCGAAGGCCTGCAGCGCGCTGCGGGGAGATCCGAGCCAACGGTCGATCTGATCGACGTACGCCTTCGCCTCGGCCTGGCGCCAGCCTTGCATGGCGCGGTCGACCGCCGCCCGGAGCACAACGGGGTCATCCAGGTCCTGCGCCCGGCGCTCGAGCCAGCTTGCGACGTCAGCCTGGGTACGCACGCCGAGCACCCAGCAGGCAAGCACCTGCGTCTCGCGCGTTCGCGCCTCCCACAAGGCGTCGGCCGCCGGCAAGCAGCCCTCCGGGTGCAGGCTGGCTTGTTTCTGCAAGCCCGCCCCGATGGCGCGCACAACCGGTGCAGGCACATCCAGGCTGCGCCCGCGCTCCAGGGATGCAGCGCTGGCCATCGGACGGCGCGCACGCTCGGCATAGAAGTCGAGGACGTCAAGCGTCGCCCGCAGCAGGTCGGCGGGCGCGCCAAAGGCCTGCTCCAGCCGATTCACCTCGCGGGCCAGGCGAGCAAGATCAACCGCGGGCATCCATCGTCCCAGGCAGCAGAAGGATCGTCACACGATCATCCACGTCCGATGAGCGGGTCCTGCCCGTGCGCACGAGGACCCGTGTTTCGCCCTTGGTTCAATACGACCGGGCGAACAGGGCGCGCTGGGTCGCTTCGCTGCCGCAGTGGATGCAGCGGCCCTTCCCGCCCGGCTGATCCACCGGGATACAGCGCGTCGTCGCCCGTGTGTCTTCCTTGATCGTGGCCTCGCAGTCGGCGCGCCCGCACCACCAGGCGTCCGCCCAGCCGGCCTCGACCACCTGTTTGAACTCCGCGTAGTCCCTCGGTGCATGCGTGTGGCCGCGCCGGAAGGCGTCGGCTCGCTGGTAGAGCGCGGCGTGGATCTCGTCCAGCAATCCCTGCACGATGTTCCCCAGCCCTGCGATGGGCGCGGGGCGCTTGCCGTCCTTCCCGGGAACATCGCGCCGCGCCAGCACCACCTGCTCGCGGGCGACGTCCTTCGGCCCGATCTCGATCCGCAGCGGCACACCGCGCATCTCCCAATCGTTGAACTTGAAACCCGGCGTCAATCCGTCGCGCAGGTCGACGTGCACGCGCAAGCCGTGCAGCTCGGCCGCCAGTCGATCGATAGCGCCCAGGACTTCGGCCCGCTCGGCGTCGTTCCTGTAGATCGGCACCACGACGACCTGGAAGGGCGCCAGGCGCGGCGGCAGGATCAGCCCCTGGTCGTCCCCGTGGACCATGATGATGGCGCCGATGAAGCGCGTCGACAGCCCCCACGACGTCGTCCAGCAGTACTGCTGCTGGTTGTCGCGGTCGAGGTAGCGGATCTCGAACGCCCGGGCGAAGTTGTCGCCCAGGTTGTGGGACGTCCCGGCCTGCAGGGCGCGCGTGTCGCCCATCATCGCCTCGATCGAGTACGAGCGCAGCGCTCCGGCGAACTTCTCGCTCTCGCTCTTCAGGCCGCGCACGACAGGCACGGCCGCCTCCTTTTCGGCGAAGTCGGCGTACACGTCGAGCATCTGGTTCGCCCGCGCCTGGGCCTCGTCGGGGCCGGCGTGGGCGGTGTGCCCTTCCTGCCAGTAGAACTCCATCGTGCGCAGGAAGAGCTTGGTGCGCATCTCCCAGCGCACGACGCTGTTCCACTGGTTCAGCAGCACCGGAAGGTCACGGTAGGACTTGATCCACTTCGACCACATGTGGCCGATGATCGTCTCCGACGTCGGGCGGACTACCAGGGGCTCTTCCAGCGTCTGCCCGCCGCCAATGGTCACCACGGCCAGCTCCGGGGCGAAGCCCTCGACGTGCTTCTTCTCGCGCTCCAGGAACGACATCGGGATGAGCAGTGGGAAGGCGGCGTTGGTCACACCGGTGGCCTTGAAACGCCCGTCCAGCGCCGCCTGGATGTTCTCCCACAGCGCCCAGCCGTACGGCCGAACGACCATGCATCCACGCACCGGGGCGTAGTCGGCCAGCTCGGCGCGCAGGACCAGCTGGTTGTACCACTCGGCGTAGTTCTCGGCGCGCGATGGAAGTCGTTCCTCGGCCATAGGCTGCTCTCCTCGCTACTAGCGTCCGGTCCCGAATGGCGGGAGCGCCGTCAGGGCGGCGTCCACATCCGGAACCAGCGTGACCCACTGCACATCCGCCGGGCGCACGTGCGTCGCGGCTCGTTCCAGGAACTCGTCGATCGTCCGTCGCCAGGCCTCGCCCACAAGGAGCATCGGCCGGGGCGTGAGCTCGCCCGTCTGCAGCATCGACCACGACAGGGCGATCTCCGACAGTGTACCCACACCCCCGGGCAACGCCACAAGGGCCTGCCCTGCCTCGATCAACCGCACCACCCGCTCGCGCAGGCTCGAGCAGCGGATCTGCTCGTGGATCCATGCATTCGGCTGCACCGGCCGCCAGACCTCCAACCGATCGCAGGTGAACCCGAGAACATGGGCCCCGCCCTCGGACGCCCCGCGCGACACGGCTTCCATCAGCCCCCCGTAGCCACCGGTGGCGACGTCGAAGCCGGACTGCGCCAATCCCGAGCCCAGGCGCATGCCATCGCTGTAGAGCGGGCTGCCCTCCGGCACCGAGGCGGACCCGAAGACGGAAACCACCGGCCGGGCGGTCATGCGGGTCCAAGCCGGCTGGCGACCGCTTCGGCAACCGGGTCGAGCCAAAGCCGGTCGAGGGCGTGGGCGCTGGCGCCGAGCAGCGCGTCGGGCGAGGCGGCCAGCAGGTCAACCCACTCCTGCAGGAAGCGCCACAGCCGGGCGTGGTCCCAGGCCTCCCGCCACTCGTCGTCCCGCCACGACTCGCCGGCGAGCCCCGCCAGCTCCTCGCGGTAGCACCCGACCATCTCAGCCTCTTCGACCGGCAGCGCGCCAAACCACCACTGGCTCTTGGTCACGAAGGTGAACAGGTCGAGCACGGCGGGGCCGACACTGGCCATCTGCCAGTCATACACCACCTGGCGGCCGTCGCGGACGACGGCGATGTTGCCCGGCCAGTAATCCCCGTGCAGCAGCGTGAAGGGCAGGCGATGCAAGGGCTCGGTGATGCGGTCGGCCTGCGCCGTCAGGCGGGCGAGCATCGCCACCCGTTCTGGCTCCGCGGCGAGCGCCTCCGGCCTGCCGGAGGTGACGATGCGTTCGATGGCTTGTGCTGCGGCGGCGACGTGGACGCTGAAGTCTGCCTCGAGCGGGCGTCCCAGCCACGGGAAGGCATTCAGGTCATCGCCAAGCCCCCAGAAGCGGTTGTGCAGAGCGGCCAGCCCGCGCACGGCCTTCCGGTAGTCGTCCGCCTTCCATCGGTCCCCCGGGCGCACGGGCCGTACCGCTTCGAGGACCAGCCAATCGCCGGCCGGCGCAGCCGCGATCAGCGCCGGCGTGCGCACCGGAAGCTGGGTGGCCAGCGTCTGGTACACCCCGACCTCGCGGCGACCGGCCCCGGCCAACCCTACCCGCGTCGTCCCGCGCGGCTCCTTGACGACCAGCGAGCACGAGCCCGCCTCGCCTCCGGCGCGGTAGCCGACGAGCATCCCGCGCACGCGCCCGATCGACGGGCGCTGGTGCTGGACCGTCATGGGCTGCACGCCGGTCAGCGCCAGATCCGGCTGACCCAGGTGTCGGCGCAGGCCGGCGGTCAACTCGGCCCGGGCGAACGGCCAAGCCCAGGGCGAGGCCGAGCCATCGCCGGCCTCAGTCGATGTTATCGAGCGTGCCGTCATACAAGCCTTCGATGAAGTCCTGCGCCGCTTCTTCCGGCCGGGCGGATGCCTTCCCGGGTGTCTCTCGCAGGAAGTGAAGGTGGTCCATCACCCACAGGTACACGTCCGTGGCTTCCCGGCCGGGCAGCTCCTCGAGGATTCCCGACTGCTTGACCACCTCGGCCACGGGCGAATACACATGATCGTACCAGTGCGCCACCGCCTCGGCTTCGCTGACTTCAGCCTTGCGCTCGAACCCCATGAAGTAGCGGTGGACGGCAATGTGTTCGATCAGCCGCTCGTACCCACCCAAGATCGTCGTCTCGACCACCGCTCCCGGGCGCACCTCGTCGAGGCGTGAGCGCTCGAGGAACTCAACCCGGTCATGCAGCCGCTCCAGATCCTCGGGGCGCAGATCGGCCGTGACCGGAACCCGGGCGGAGCATTCGCGGACCTCGGCGTCGACGTACTCCTGGCCGCGGCTGCGCGCCACGGAGACGCGGTGGTTGCCATCGATGACGAAGTAGACTTCCCCGACCTTGTACAGCAGCACCGGAGGCAGGCTGATGTCCTGGTACCAGGCGCGGTTGATGCGCGTCCAGCGGTCGAAGGTTCGGGATTGGGTGGGTAGGAAGAGCCGATCGAAATCGCGGTAGCGGTCGACGCTGCCGACGATCTGGTCCACACGGACCGGTTTCACCCCGCGGTAGACCGGCCCGCCCAGGTGCAGGTTCTCGCGCACGTCCTCAAAAGCCATCAGGTCGCGCGAGTGGCCGGAGAGCGCCGCCAGCACGCGCAGGAAGAACGCCCGCGTGCGCGCGTAGCGGAAGTCCGCGTCGGCCATCGAATCCACGCTCGTCACCCGGACGCCTCCAGCTCAACGACCCGGTAGGGAAAGACGTTGATGACCTGCGTTTGGTGCAGCTGGCTGACGGTCGTTTCCAGGTTGCGCTGGACGTGCGTGTGCCCATGCAGCATCAACCGCGGCTGTCCGGTGCGCAAGAACGTGTGGAAGGCCCGGAATCCGGCATGCACCTGGTCCGACCCATCGTGCACGCCCTCCGGAGGGGCGTGGCTGACAAACAGGTCGATCCGCCGCCCGCCCATCCGGGAGGTCAGCAGGAGCCGCGCCGCCCGGCCGAGCATCTCCTGCTCGGTGTACTGGTGCTTGCCAATCGGTTTGTAGCGCTGGCTCCCGCCCAACCCGGCAATGGTCGCGCCGTTCAGGCGCACCCATCGGCCGTCGACCGACTGGCCGCCGTGGATGATGTAGTCGTCGGGGTCGTGGTTCCCCGGGACATAGACCAGCGGCACGTTGAGCTGTGTCACCACGTACTCCAGGTAGTCAGCCGGCAGGTCGCCGCAGGCGACGATCAGGCGCACGTCCGCGAACCGTTCGCGCACGACGGGGCTGTGGATGAAGGGCACGACCTCGTCGCTGAGCGCCAGGATCTTCATCGCCTACCAGGTTCGCCCGTAGTTGGCGTGCAGCTTGTCGAGCACCGCCGCCTCCAGGTCGATGCCCGCGACGCTGGCCAACTGCATCAGGTACAGCATCACGTCGGCCAGCTCACCCGCCAACTCATCCTTTGCCGCCGGTCCATCCGTCCATTGAAAGTGCTCAAGCACCTCGGCCGACTCGATCGCCAGCGACGCCGCCAGGTTGCGCGGTGTCTGCGGCTTGGGGCTGTCGGCCGCATACCAGCCCTTGGCTTCCACGAAGCGGTGCATTTCGGACGTCAGCTGTTTCAGGTCCATTCGACCCTCACGCGGCATAGAACGAAAAGTCGGCTTCCCGCCAATGCCGGGAAGCCGACTGCACCTTCAGAGGCACGCGCCAGGCTCACCCCGGCCAGCAGGCCGAGCGGGGCGGGCAAGGCGGGATCGGGATGACAGTCACTGCGGTAGGCATGCGCGGATTATACACCTCGAGCCGACCCCGACATCCGAAGTCCTTGGGACCTCCGATGCCGCGCCCGCGCCGACTACTCCCGGTCGGCCTCGAAGGTGAAGGTCGCGCTCCCACCTTCTTCATCAGTAGCCGTGGCCTCCCCGCTCAAGTGCCCCCCATCCACCTGCATCGGGCCGGTCCAGGTGTAGGAGCCCGAGTTGGATCCCGGCTCACCACAGGGGTACTCGCCAAGCCGGAACGGGTTCCAACTGGCATTCACCGTGCTTTCCAGAGAAACGCTCCCGGTGTTGTCAATCAGGCTTCCGCCGAACGTGCCGTACATCGAGTAGTCCCACCGGGACCCGCAGTCCTGCCCTGTTATCGTCTCTTGGGACTCGTAGCTCATTTCGCCTTCAACCCGGCCATCCTCGAGCACGGTCAGTCGCACCACGTTGACCAAGATGGCCCTCTCAGACGAGACATCCGAGCCGTCGATCTTCACCCAGCCAGGGACGACTGCCTCACCGACATATGTGCCAGCGTGGACCACAGGCTTGACAGTCGGGGTGCCCTCGCCCGGAGTTCCCGTTGGCATCCCGACGCGCACAATCCACGCCCGCACGGGCTGGCCCGTCTCCCGGTCAGAGCACACCATGTAGGTCGCCTTCGCCGGATCGGCGGCTGTCTCGGGCGCCTTGCCGAGCATCCCGACGGCGACCTCGTACTCGCCCCTGCCCACCCCGGCGCACACAACCAGGCTCACGTGCTGCGCCGCATCGAGCAATTCCGCGTTTCGCTCCTGCAGCAAATCGCTGCGGATCTGCTGGTACATCTCCTCCCGCGTCGTTCCGCCGGTGCCCTGCATAGCCGAGAGAAAGGCCAGGGCTTGCGAAGCCACATCCAGGACAGCCGTCGCCCGGTCGGGCAGGCGGATGTTCACTGGTCCGACCGTGGTGCCGCCTTCGGCGACCTCAGCTTGCGAGAGATCCAGCGCAGCCACCTGCCCGTCCATCCCATCCAGGAGCTCCACCGCCTGGTTCGCCTCACGGTTGACATCCTGAATTGTGTTGTTCACCTGCGTCAGCGCTCCACCCAGCGCCCGGTCCAGGTCCGGCCCCAGCATCGACCCAAGGTTCCGCACCCGGTCCTGCACGATCTCCGAGCTGCTCACCTGCTCCGCCAGCCGCTGTGTCAGCACGTCCAGCGGCTGGTTCGCAGCCGCTGCCGTCTGCAGGGCGATGACTGTGTTGCGCACATTCGAGATCAGGGTCCGCACTTCGCCCAGGATCTGCTGCGCCCCAGGCAGCCGGATCACGACCTCCTGCAGCTGCCGCACCAGCGTGCGGTTGAAGTCGCGCCGCGCCTGGTTGGTCTCGGCGCCGATCGCCCGCGTGACCGCCGCCTGCTCCGCCGCCAGGGCGGCCGTCAGCCGGATGTAGGCCGCCGCCCGAACGGGCTCCAGTCCGGTCTCGCCACGCCGCAGGCTGGTAAGCTCGCCGGAGACGAGCTGCGACCGGGCTGTGTTCTGGAGCGAGCCGTAGTAGGCGTTGAAATCCTTCTGGGTGTCGCGGCCTGCCTGGTAGATCCGATTGCGCCGGTTGATGGCATTGATCACCCGGAACAGGCCCAGCGCAGCGTTGACCGGCGTCACCTGCGCCGCCGCCGGCGGTGCCACCGCCAGGAGATCGCTCAGGAGAAGTGCAGCCGCGAGGAGAGCGACCAACGGCCTCGAGACGCGCGAGCGCTTCATCCGTCACTCTCCTGGGTCGTCACGCCCAGCGTCTCCACGTACACCAGGCGGCCTTCCTCGAAACCTAGCGTGATCTGGTCGCCGACCAGCATGATCCCGCCGGCCAGATCCTCGCCGCCCTCGGACAGGTCGATCGTCTCCGGCACGAAACCGGCGGGTGAGGCAGCCGTGACCAGCGCCGTCGCTTCATCCATCGTTATCCCGGTCTCGAACGCGGTCGGGTCGTACCAGGCGGGGAAGAGTGAGCCAGCCGGGGCAAGCTCGAGATCGATCGTCCAGACGATCACGCCATCGGCGAAGTCGACCCGCGTTCCGAGTCGGTAGTAGCGCCAGGACTCCAGCCTCACCTGGCCGCCTTCGACCTGGACGAACGAGATGTCGAACTCATCCGGGCGGCCCAGGTTCTCGAGGATCTCAGGCCGCTCATCCACCGTGGGAGCGGCCAGGGCGAGAGCCAGGTCCTCGGACGAGATTGGATTGCCGGCGAGGCGCTCCAGCGTCTGATTGACCGTCGCCGCCAGCCCCGTGGGAAAGCCCGTCGCCAGGGAGACGGCCAGGAGCGCCCCGCAGCCGCAGACAGCCAGGATGAACGCCAACCCGCAGCCGATCACGATCCTGCTGCCCCTCCGCTTCTTGGCAGGAAGAGGGGTCGAACCACTCGGAGCGGCCCCGGGAGCGCGTGCCGAGCCGAGCGCGGCAGGAAGCGCGGCGCCGGGCGGGCCGGAGGCCGATGGGCCACTCACCGGGCGTGCCGGGATTGGCGATGCCTCTCGCACCGTCGGCTGCCCCGCCACCATCGCCGTCGGGATCGCTTCCTGAGGCATGTGGAAAACGAATTCAGAGCTGCCCAGCCGGATGCGGGCACCGGGTCTCAGGCTGGCTTCGCTCACCTGCTGCCCATCCACCCAGGTCCCATGCGAGCTTCCCAGGTCGACGATCACGTAGCCCCCGGCCAGGAACCGGATTTCTGCATGCTCGCGCGAGACCATGGGGTCGATGATGGGGATCGAGCATGAGGCGCTGCGGCCCAGGCGGATTCCGCCGGAGCCCACGTCGAAGCGCTTGCCTTCGAGTCCAGGGCTGACCCCCTCGAGCCAGGCGGCAAAGCTGGATTCCGTCATGGGGGCTCCTTCGCTCCGTGCCGAAGAAGGGTTCGGAGGCCCTGCGTTATCGCTCAGGCCGGAGGAATGCGCAAGTGGTGGAGCGTGGCCAGCGTCGAATCCAAAAGCCCGCATGCGGATGCCCTGTCAGGCTTCGACTCGTCGCGGGTCCCCCCCTTGACACGGGGGCGCGGCATCCGCGCAGCTCGCGCAAGCCTTCGTCACCCGAATCCTGACGCGGACTCTGGCGCGGAAGGAGGATCAGGACGTCGGGTCACGCCGGCCAGTGCGGCAACTGGACACGGGGAGGTGGCGCAGGGGCGAGGTCAGGCCAGCGCGCACGCCGGCATCATGAGGCGGCTGCAAGGCGTTCGCGGCGGGGCCGCCACTCAGCGGCAGGTCGCAGCCTGGGGCCGATGTATCGGGGCCGAGGTCCAGCCTAGACGAAGGCTCGGGCCAGTTGCTTGAACGCCTCAGTAGCCGTGGAATCCGGCGCAGATTGCACAACGGGGCTGCCGAGCTGCTGCGCCCGGGCACACTCATCCGGGGAGGGCGGAATGGCCCCCAGCACCATCCAGCCAAGCCGTTCTTGGATCTGGCGGGCTGCAACCGGGGATGCCAGCGGGGCACGGTTGATGACGACGACGCGCAGATCGGCGGCGGGACGCGCGTGGGCTTTGGCGTAGGCGGCCATGGCGGCCGCCGATTCGAGGCCCAGCCGCGTGGGCTCCATTGTCAGGATGACCCGGTCGCTCATCCCGATGGCGGCCTGGCTTTCGGGCCTGGGGAACGGAGGCAGATCAATGAGAACCACATCCGCCAGCGCGGCAAGTGCGGCTACGATCGCCTGGGCCTGCTCAGGCTCGATCCGCAGGTCGGGACGGATCCCCGCCGGTGCAGAGAGCACCTGCAGACCGGAGGTGTGGCGGACCACCCAGGCGGTGATGGACTTGGCCTGGATCTGCGGCGGGGCCAGGGCGAGGAGCCCCTGCGTGCCATCACCGGCTGCCAGTCCCAGCAGGGCATGCAGGTGCCCGAGTTCAGGCCGCAGTTCGGCGGCAAGGCATCGCTTCCCCTGCGCCACCAGACAGGCGCCCACATTCACGACAGCCGTGGTGGTGCCGAGGCCGCCTTTCGAGCCAAGGAAGGTGACGACCTCTCCCGCCTGCGCCCCGCCTTCTCCCCGCATGCGGCGGACCCGCTCCAGCAGGCTCCCAACCCGGGCCACCAGCTCCAGCGAGTCGATCGGTTTGACCACATACTCGTCCGCCCCGGCCTTGAGGCCGGCGATCTTGTCCGGGACCTGACCCAGGGCGCTGAGCATGAGGATGGGGATGCCCGACGTGTCGGGCTGCTGCCGAAGCTCGGCGCACAGGGCAAGCCCGCTGGTGTCTGGGAGCATCACATCCAGGATGATCAGATCGGGGATGGAGGCCTGGATCTGCGTCCGGGCGGCCAAAGCGGTCTGCGCGGCCGCGATCCGATAGCCCTCCTTCTCCAGGGTTAAACCGAGCAGGCGGAGCATCTGCGGCTCGTCCTCGACGATCAGGATCTTCTCATTCATCGCCGGCACCCTCTCTGGCGGCCCCATTTCCAGTCTACGCTGCGGTGGAGTTGCAGGATACGGACCAGTGGTACCAGCGCTCGCTGAGGCGGTCCTTGGGAATTCGCCGAGTTGCCTCGTGGGCCGGGGCCCATGGGTGGGCGGCCTCATGTCCCGACCCTTTCCAATCGGTCAGGCACGCCCCGACTCCGCAGGCCGACTGGAGATGGAGGAAGCACCAGCCGATCGGGTCACCGCAAGTCGGTGCGCACGTTGATGAGTGGGCCGCCTTCGATTACGGCAGCGCGATCTGGATCGCTGTGATCGTGGGGCCTGATCTCGACCTCGTGGCCGGGCTTCTCATTAGAAGGCTTCGAGGACGGCCGGGCATCGAGCGTTCTGGGGACGGCAGGTCCCCACGCGGGCCCACTGAACCCTATTCCCCGCAGCGCGACCAGGCCTTGTTGACAGGTGACCGTCCGTCTGATACCTTGGAGCATGAGAGCGCGGGGGCCACAGTCCTCCCCGCCGTTCGCGCCCCTTCCCCGCCTCGCTCGTGGGTATCCATTCAAGCTCGCCACTGTCGTCTTGGTGTCGGCATTCGGCCACCTGGTGTGGTGCGGCTCGGCAGCGGATTGCCTGGTTGCTGGCGGACTGTGGGATCGCTTCTACGTGCTCCGCCCCTTCGGTCATGCCGGGCACTCAAACAGAACGGGAGAGGCGGCGGACATGTCACCCAGGACTCCGAATTGGGCGACCTCGATTATCCTCGCAGATCTTGCCCTCCTGCTGATTGCCATCCCGACCAGTGCATTCACATCCCCAGCGGTCTCGTCTGCCACGCGGGCCGAGTGGGCTGCTCCGCCCGCCCTTCCCCAATCGGAAGGTCCCCAACCAGGTCGCTGGCTCCTGGCTGGGCTGGCGGTTGTTGGGCTCGTCGTCCTCGCCGGTGCGGCGGGTTCCCTGGCAGCGTCGGTTGCGCACCTGGCCGGGATGGCGGCTGCGGTCCCGGGCGCGGTTGGGGGACTCGGACTTGGCATGACGGTCTACCTGGGGAGGGTCATTGCTGCCGCCGGGGAGGCGACCAGCGGCGGCACGACGACCTCTTCCCTCTCCGGATTCCTCAGCCTCCTCCTCGGATCCTCTGGCAGCGGCTCCTCCGGCAGCGTGATCGCCAGCTTGTTGGATGTCTTGCTGTCATCCTTCTTGCCGGTCGCCGTGACGCTGACGATCCTGGGAGCCTTCGGGGTTGGGATCACGCTCCGCCTCCGGCGCCGGCCGCCTGGCACGCCGTCTCCGTTGGCGGGCGCCTTGGGCGGCTTGCTCGGCCTGGGGCTTGCCTTCGGGGTGGGGGCCGCCTTCCCCATCGGGTCTTCGGGCTACCAGAGCAACTTTCTGAGCGGCGACGTGTCTGAGATCGACATTGAATCCGGCGCTGTCACCCTCATTGACCCATCGTCTCTACCCTCGCTGGTCGAAGGCATGGGCTTGGGAGCGACACCGACCTACACGCCCATCCCGGCAACGCCAACCGATGGATCCATGCCATGGTGTGCCGGCCTCATCGGCGACGACCCTGGCATGCTCTCCAGAGAGAGCAGGGATTGGCTCCTCGCCAAGGGGATGGAGCTTGTGAGCAGACTCGGCACCGGGGAACTCGCGGGCCTCAAAGAGGTGCTAAGTGAACGCCTTGGCCTGGGCATTGATGCTGCCAAGGATGATCCTGCCCGCAGACGTGTCGAACAAGGCTTGGGGATGCAACTCGTGATCGAGTTGTCCCCCCAGCCCGACCCCCCGGGGCTTACGCGTTGGGTCTTCCGACTCTGGTCGTCTGAGGGCGAGGAGCCAGCCGGTGTATCCCAAGAAGGCGTGCCCGGATCGGGTCAAGGCATGCCGGAGGGGTATATGGCCTCGCTGCAAGCCGAGCGGATCGACGCGGGCACCGGTCAATGGGTGCCGCTCTGCGAGGACGTCATTCTCCCGCCATCGGTTGGCCACGCGCTCCCGGTCACCGAAACGCCGCCTCCCGGACCAACGGTCACCGTGCTCCAAACCGCCAACTGCCGCTTCGGACCGGATTTGATCTATCCGATTGCCACCTCCTTTGTTCAGGGCCGGGTTCTGGTGATCCTCGGCCGCAGTGAGGTTGGCGCGTGGTGGCAGGTCGCCTACGACGGCACGCCCGGAAGGTGCTGGCTGGCAGGGAATGTCGTCGAGCCGAGCGGCGACCTCTCAAGTGTGCCCACGGTGTTCGATCCTCCCACGCCAACCCCGACGGAGCCACCGCCGCAACCGAAGGCCAATGTTGGCTGCTTCATCAACGGGGTCTGCCGTCCATGGGTATGCGGCACGCAGCCGACTGACCCACCAAACGCGCAGCCGTGTGACTACTAGCCACATCGGCGAGGGTGTCAAGGACGCTTTGACTACTCCGCTCTGACCATCGTGCGGAGTCCCACAGGGGACTCGAAGCCCCGGTCCTCTTGGCCCGAACAGACTGGGGCAGGCTTCTTCGAGGCCCGCCGCATCGCGATCCATCCGGGTGACGCCTCCACAAGGTCGGCTCAGCGCGTTCACTCTCGTCCTGCTGTCGGTGCCCAACAGCCGGCCGTCGGATCGGGTATGCCCCAGACCGGCCTCCGAGTCTGTCCCAGTGGCAGCATCTGCACGGTGTTCGGGCCTATACTATCGGGTAGCCGGCGCCGGGGATTTGACCGCTGGTGACTCCCTCTCCCACTCCCCTACTCCTGCATCCTGCCTCAGGCTGGTCCACGGCTCACCGGCTGCTAGACCGCGCGTTGGCAGCCTGCCACCGCTACAGGCTCCAGGAACGGACATCACCCGGGCACTTGTCCGGCACAACGCAAGATGGTGGAGCGAGTGCACGCGGGACGCGTCGCCAGGTGGGCGCCCTCCGCCGGCGGGATTGGGCGTGCTACCCCATGCGAGGCGACCGATCGCCAGGAGGTCCTTGCCCATGAAGCGGATTGGCTTGTGGATCCCGGTCCTCGCACTGGCCCTGGCTGGCTGCGGGCGCGGCGCCCAACCGGTTCCTGGCGAGACCCCGCCGCCATCCGAACTATCCGCCAGCCTCGAGGGTACCGACGATCAGGGAATGATCGACCCCGGGGGCACGCTCGTCGTGCGGTTCTCCGAGCCGATGAGCCCCACCTCCGCGCGTCCCCCTGTCACCGCCTCGCCCCGGGTGGCTTTGCGCACTTCCTGGTCGGGGGACTATCGATCCCTGACCATCGGCCCGCAGCAGTACTTCAAGCCGGGAGAGGAGATCGTCCTGACGCTTGGGAAGAACATGCGCTCGGCAAGTGGGCAGGTGTTCCCCGCGCCTCCCGTGTGGACGGTTCTCGTGCGCGATGCGCCTCAGCTGGTGAAGCGCCCGACCGTGTCCCTCACGGCCGGAGGCCGGGCCCTGGTGACGGCGATGGAGTTCACCGTTGCCATGGACCCTGCTAGCGTTGTGGCCGCCGTGTCGGTGGAGCCTGATCTGCCCCTGCGACTCACCTGGAAGGGAACGAGTCTGACGATCGACTCCACCTCGATGCCCCAGCCGTCGACGACCTATGACTACCTTCTGCGCAGAGAGGCGCAGGACCTGCAGGGCAGGCTCCTGGTCGAGGACATCCGATGGACGTACCGCACACCATCGCTCACCGGAACCCATACCTTGCCGGGCCGGGACAATCCTGATTCGGCCATCACCCTGCGCTTCAACTATGCCCTGGACGCAGCCAGCGCCCGCGAGGCGTTCTACATCGATCCGCTTGTCGCCGGGGAGGTCAGCTTGGATGGCGGGGGCACGCTGCTAACCTTCACCCCGGATGCGCCGCTCTCCTTCGGCGGCACCTACGAGGTGGGCTTCAGGGACCCCGTGCCTGCGGCAAGCGGAGACCCGCTGCCTCCCATCGCCCCGCAGCAGTTCAGCATCCCAGGACCCGTGGCCGGCGTCTCCCCAGCGGACTACGAGATCGTCGAACCCCCTCAGACCGTCCGAGTGTCGTTCACGCGGCCGATGGACGAGGTTAGCGTCGAGGCGGCGTTCTCGATCCAACCTGCCATCGACGGGAGCTTCCGCTGGGAACGCAATACGCTCGTCTTTGCGCCAACCGCCGGGCGGCTGGCCGAAAGCACGGACTACGCGGTCGCGCTCGGTCCCGGCATGACAACCGCCGACGGGACGCAACCTCTGCCCCATGGCTACCGCTGGTCGTTCCAGACCACCGAGACGCCAAGGGTCGTTCAGTTCAACTCGTATGGGGCCAACCTGCGCATGGTCGAACCGGCTCGTGAGATTCCGGTCGGATACTGGACGCGCGGGAACGTCAGCGCCCCGATCTCGTTCTCCCTCTTCCGGCTGACGGCCGAGGAATTCGCCGATCACTACGCCCACCACTATGAGCCATATCAGTGGGGTGAGCAGCGCGAGAGCATTCCCGTGCGAGGGGCAAGCCTGGATCGCTCCTGGGTTGTGGACACGGGTCCCTCCTGCCCCGACACGGAGTGCACAGCCAAGACGCAGATCCCCGGGCGCCTGAACTCCGGGCTGTACTTGCTGCAGGTGTCGGCGCTCGGCGCAACGGACGAGATCCTGCTGGTGGCGTCCAGTTGGCGCGTGACGGCCAAGACTCATGCCGGCCAGGTCGTCGCCTGGGTAACCGATGGGTATGGGAACCCGAAGAGCGGCATCGATGTGCAGGTTGGGATCACCAACGGGCAACTCGTGAGCGGTGGCGAGACCGATACCGTCGGGCTCTACGACACCTGGGTCTTCGGCCCGGATGGGCCGGTGCTGGTCATCGCCAGCAAGGGTGACCAGGTCGCCATCACCGGACTGGACAGCTCGTGGGACTCGATCGCGGCAAGAGGCTGCGGAAGCGGCTACGGATGGTGGGGTGAGCCCTGGGATACGAGCCGCGGACCCGTTCGCCTTCTGGCCCACATCCACACGGATCGCCCGATCTACCGGCCGGGCCAGACTGTCTACTACAAGGCGATTCTCCGACAGGACGAAGATGCGCTGGTCAGCCTGCTGCCGGACGGCACACCGGTCACCGTGGAAGTCCTCGACAGCCGGCGGAATATCCTGCAGACCGAGATCCTCGAGACGAGTGCATTCGGGACGGTGGATGGCAGCTTCAACCTGGCAGACGGGGCCATGTTGGGGACCTACGCGGTCCAGGTCCGCGTCAACGATGACGCATTCCATCAGGCTTTCAAAGTCGAGGACTACCGCAAGCCGGACTACGAAGTCCGGCTGACCCTGGACAAGGACCAGTATGTCTCCGGCGACACCATGCTCGCCACGCTGGAGGCCGAGTACTTCTTGGGTCAACCGGTCATCGGGGCCACGGTCGAGCTGGTCCGCTATCGCGTGTTCTCGTGGTGGGGATGGGAAACGGGAGACGACCCCGGCTACACCGAAGCCCTGGACTTCGAACCTGCTCCTCTCGGCAAGACGGACGAGCAAGGCCAGCTGACCTTCGAGGTCCCGACCGCCAAATTCTCCGACTGGTACTGGCGCGAAGGGTGGTTTCACCGGGACGTCATCGGGCTCGAGGTCACGCTCGATGACGGCAGCCATCAAACCGTCTCCTCCTTCGTCAGCACCCCGGTCTACAGCGCTGCGGAGCGCATCAGGCTTCTCGTCGACACGTACTCCCATCGGCGCGGGGAGGCCTTCCCGCTGCGCGCCACGGTGACGGATCTTCAAGGGGCGCCCGTTGCCGGCCGAGTGCTCACCTGGAGCCTCAACCGGTATGACAGTGATACCTTCGAGAGCATGAGCGAGACCGAGGCCGAGTTCACGACGGACGAGAAGGGGATCGCCAGGACCGACATCGTCTTCACCCGATCGGGATGGTACGAGGTGACGGTGCAGGGCGATGACCCTCAAGGCAATACCCAGACCGCCAGCCGCTGGTTCTACATTGGCGGTACGCAGCAGAGGACGCGACCCGGGTCCTCGCTCGAGGTCTACGCGGACCGCGAGAATTACGCCCCCGGCGATACGGCCCATCTGATCATCGAGAGCAGTTACGGCGGACCGGCCCTGCTCACCTTCGAGCGGGCATCCGTTCGACGACAGGAAGTCATCGTGCTTACCCCGCCGGTGACCGAGCTTGACGTGCCTGTGCGAACGGACGATGTGCCGAATGTGTTCGTGGAGATCAGCACCTGGGGGCCGCCGGGCGACTGGTGGTACGGTGAGCCCTTCTCTTGGGACGTCCTCGAGACCGCATCGGTCGAACTCACGGTTCCGGCAGAAGGCAAGGAGCTGCGGGTAGAGGCCAGCGCAGACAGGACGGCCTACGGTCCTGGGGAGACGGCGGAGTTCACGCTCGAGGTCACAGACTCGGCCGGCCAGCCTGTCGCCGCGGAGCTCTCGCTGGCGCTCGTGGATGAGGCGATCTACAGCCTTTCCGACGACCTCTCACCCCCGCTGCTGCGTACGTTCTATGCGCGGCGCCCTCACCTCGTGGACACCTACGACACCCTTGGCCCGATGCTCGCCATGTACGCCGACGGCTGCGGCGGTGGCGGCGGCGGTGGAGGAGGGCTAGCGGGCAATCCGCGCAGCGACTTCCCCGACACTGCCATCTGGCTCCCGGCTGTCCTGACCGGTTCGGATGGTGTCGCCCGTGTCCGGGTCACTCTGCCGGACAGCCTGACGACGTGGCGGCTTACGGTGCGGGCGGTCACGCGGGACAGCAAGGTCGGCGAGACGACGACCCACCTCGTCACCCAGCTTCCGCTCGCCATCCGCAGCCTGCTTCCGCGCCAATTGACCCAGGGCGACACTGCAACGCTGGCGGCCGCCGTGCACAACGGCAGCGACCTTCCACAGACCGCCCGCGTTCGGCTTGCCGGGACCTCGATCCGCGTGCTCGACTCCCAGATGCAGCAGGTCGAGATCCAGCCGGGAGAGAGCCGTATCCTGATCTGGAGCGTCGAGGTCACCCAGCCCGGCGAGGCCGTGATCACGATGACCGCAGACAGTGACCAGGCCCGCGACTCGATTCAGGTGACCCTGCCGGCGCTGCCCCTCTCGGTCCGCGAGGTCCTGGCCACATCCGGGAGCACACTGGATGCCGTCGACCTCGCCTTCCTGGTGCCGCAGGATGCCGAGGCCTCTTCGACGATCCGATTGGACCTGAGCCGGGATGCCACCCAAAGCCTGCTGGACGGCCTCGAGTACCTGACCGGGTACCCGTACGGGTGCGTGGAACAGGTGATGAGCGCGGCGCTGCCGAATGCCGTGATCGCCCGAGCCTTCGGCACCCTTGGCATTCTCGACGCCACCTTCGAAGGGGAGCTCTCGAGCCGGATCCGAGACGGCCTTCAGCGGTTGTATTCCCTGCAGCACACGGACGGCGGGTGGGGCTGGTGGTACGACGACGAGACGGATGCCTACCAGACCGCTTGGGTCATGTTCGGCCTGGCGGTGACGCAACGGGCCGGATACGGCGTTGACGCGGGTGTCGTGGATCGTGCAGCCAACTGGCTGTTAAGCGAGCTCCCCACGATGGATCCACGAACGAGGGCGTTCGCCCTCTACGCCCTGAGCGAGGCGGGGCGCGGTCAGCCGGACCAGTCTCTCCGCCTGGCGGATAGCGCGCAGCAGCTGGATCCCTTCGCCCTGGCCGCGGTGGCCCTTGCACTGGAACGCGACGGCGAACACCAGGCCGCCCAGGCCCTGTTGGAGATCCTGAAGGCTCGCGTGCAGGAGACGGATGGCGAGGCGCACTTCGCCATCTACGGCGCGGACGGGGAGTACAACGATAAGACGATGGCCTCCGAGATCCGGTCAACGGCGTTGGGATTGACCGCCCTGGTGAGGATCGAGGGGGACCACAGCCCGCTCGTGGGGAAGATCGTCCCGTGGCTGATGGCGCAGCGCCGGGCGTACGGTTGGGGGACCACCAACGAGACGTCCTTCGCGATCCTTGGCCTGACCGATCACATGCTGGCGAGTCAGAAGCTGGCGGGAGACCTGGCCTTCACCGCCGAGGTGGACGGAAGCTCGGTTTCCACAGGCACGCTCACCGCGGAAGACCCTTCGGTTGAAGTCGATCTACCCTTCGAAAGCATCGGCCCGGGTGAACATACGCTGCGCGTGGTCTCCGAATCCCGAGTCCGTCTCTACTACCGCCTGACGATCGATGCTCGCGTCCCCCGCAGCCAGGTGGATGCCGCCGGCGCGGTGGAGGTGGCGCGCGCCTACCTTGACCCGGCGACGCTCAAGCCCCTGGAGACCCTCGAGCCTGGGCAGGTTGTGGCCGTTCGCCTGACGGTCCGCCTGCCCGAGAGGGCCTCCTATATGATCGTCGAGGATCGCCTGCCCTCGGGTCTGGAGGCTCTGAACGAGCGCCTGAACACCACAAGCCGTGGTACCTCCGAGTATGAGGAGATCGAGGGCTACGGGCCTGCGCACTACTGGCAGGAGTACGGATACAACTACAAAGAGATCCGTGCGGGGCGAGTGTCCTTCTTCATCACGGAGATGGGTTCCGGCGCCCATTCGTTCATCTACCTGGCTCGGGCAACCTACCCGGGTTTCTACACGGCGCTGCCGGCCGAGGCCTACGCCATGTATGACGTGGAGACCTGGGGCCGGTCGGAGACGTCCCAGGTCATGATCGGACCTCAGACGGCGACAGCGGCCGGCGCCGAGGGCGAGCCACCCACGCCGTAACAACAACCGGCCGCGGCCGGGCTGCGTGCGCTGGAGTGG
>Ga0209253_10001634_pt1 | contig 19717 bp, 17 predicted proteins | sample FrelakmetBRP12BR_FD_187145 | JGI IMG/M metagenome (GOLD analysis project Ga0209253, IMG submission 187145) | Freshwater lake sediment microbial communities from the University of Notre Dame, USA, for methane emissions studies - BRP12 BR (SPAdes)... | ecosystem: Environmental > Aquatic >... | reverse complement strand
AGGACAAGGAAGGGCACACGGGCGGCCGAAAAAATGGCTTCGAGTGAATCGAATTCCTTGGAGGCAACCAGGGCGACAACCCCTTGGTGATGGGGAGCAAGACTATCGAGGACTTGCTTGGGCACAAAAAGGTAGGGGACATGATGGGTCCTGGCCAGAGAGACGATCTTTCCGATCGGTCGCCGGCCGCCCTCTTTCTGAAGATAAATCTTGTTCAGCCGCTGCGGCGAGGACTTCAGGATCTCCAGGAGCGGGTTGATGCGGCTGATTTTATCCATTGCGTTTATATGATCGCAAAAGCCTGGCGTGGATCCTGTCGCCGACCGTCTTCATCGTCATGGCCAAAATTCGGTGACACATACCGAATTCTTGAATTTGCTGTGTGTCATCGAATTTTTGTGGCAGGTCATCTGTTTTATTAAATATCGGCCGCTTTGCTTTCCAAATGTTTTTTAGTTTCGCGGACACGTTCTAAACAGCTCTTAATAGGCCTTGGGAAGCTCAGGCGCGCCCCTTCCTCCACCAGCGGGATGAACTTATCGAGCTCGAGACCCGAGGTCCTGGCCGTCAGTGCCACGCGCAGAGGGTGAAAAAGGGCCTTGCCCTTGATGCCGGTCTCTTTTTTGATCTCTTCGATGATGGCGGCATATTTGGCGTAATCCAGCCCGCCCGCCCGCTCCAGCTTCTGGGCGAACGCGGTAATCACTTTCGGGGCCGACTCGGATTTGAGAATGGACTTGGCCTCCTCATCCAGAGCCAGCGGCGTAAAATCGAAAAGCAGAGAAAATTTTTGAGGAAGCTCGGAAAATTTATCCACGCCTTCCATCAAACTCTCCGCGGCCTTTTCGAGCCAACGCCAATGGACCTCCGTCATCGCTTCCGGCAAAAGCCCGGCATCCGCCAAAAACGGAAACGCCCTCCGCGCCTTTCCCCCCGGGTCCAACTTCTTGATGTGCTGACGATTGATCCAGTGAAGCTTTTCATAATCGAAAATGGCGGCCGAGCGGCTGACTTTCTTGAGGTCGAAGAGTTCGAGAAGCTCGGCCTTCTCTAAAACCTCCCGCCCTTCCGGTGGCGCCCAGCCCAGGAGGGCCAGGTAGTTGAAAAAGGCCGGGGCCAAATAACCTTCTATGGCAAATTGGTCGACCGCCGTCGCCCCATGGCGCTTGCTTAGACGCGTGTTGTCCTTGCCCATGACCATGGCCAAATGGGCGAACAGAGGAGGCTCGAGCGACAAGGCCCTGTAGGTTAAAATCTGGCGGGGCGTGTTCGAGATATGGTCCTCTCCGCGAACGACGTGCGTGATTTTCATCAGATGGTCATCGATGACGACCGCGTAGTTGTAGGCGGGAAAACCCGTCGACCGGACGAGCACCGGGTCGCCGATGAGCTTGAGATCGAATTCGAGATGCCCCCTGATCAGGTCATCAAAGCTGATCAAGCCCTCATCCGGGACCTTGAGCCGGACGGCGGCTTTCTCGCCGCTCCGGATTCTTCTCTCGGCCTCCCCGGGATCGAGAACCCGGCAGCGGCCGCTGTAGATTGGCATCGTGCCTGCAGCCAGCGCTGCCTCCCGCTCCTTCTCCAACTGCTCGGAGCTGCAGAAACAGTAATAGGCTTTCCCCTCCTGGAGAAGTTTCTGGGTATAGCCCTGATAAATGTCCAGACGCTGGGACTGTCGGTAGGGGCCGAAATCTCCGCCCACATCGGGCCCTTCATCCCAATCGAGACCCATCCACCGCAAATCGTCGATCAGCCGGTGCTCATACTCTTCGAGCGACCGCTCGACATCCGTATCCTCGATGCGCAGCACGAACACGCCTTTGTTCTGGCGGGCAAACAGCCAGTTGAACAAGGCCGTGCGCGCGTTCCCGACATGAATATAGCCGGTCGGGCTGGGCGCAAACCGGACGCGGAACTTCTCAATATTCATAGCGATTCAAAATATTAGCATCCTCCCGGGTTCAAAGCAAACTTTAGAACCTCGGAAGATTTCTTCCCCCCATCTTCCCTCTGGCGTCCGCAATCCGCCCTTGACGCCTTCTTCGCTCTCAATCTGGGTTTTGGGCAGCCCCAACGCACCGTAGGGCTTAGAGAATATTTCTGCTCCGCGACTTCCCTAGTGAGTCACCCGGCTCACCCGGGATTGGTCCATAGTTCATCCATTTCGGATATGCGCAAGATAGTTTATTGCGAAAATCAGATTGATTAAGGTGAACAGCGCAAAGACGATCATGACAGGCATTTCGGCAGCGAAACCTTTTGCCGAGGAATAGCCCAGAAGAAGCGTGATATTAGCCGACATGAGCGTTGAAAACACCAAGAGTCCGCCTCCCAGCACATATCCCAACTTTCTTTTCTTGAGAAGTCGATAGCCGCCGATGATGAGAGCCGGCAAACAAAAAGCGGTGTCAATGACATAAACTCCGTTTGTCGGCAAGCCCGTCTCGATAATATTGCCGGGAACCGTCCCGGCCAACAGGTTAGAAAATATCTCCTTGCCCCAAACCAAATAAAATAGGATGCCGGAAGCGAGGAGCAGGATCGCCGACCCTTTCCTGCTCCAGTTTTCCGTATGATATATTTTCTCCACCAGAGTCCTTTCTTGAGCCAAGGAAAAAATCAAGAAATAAATCGAAAGGCCCAGGACCGCCATATAAACGGGGAACATCGCATTGAAATGAACCATAAAAGCGTAAAGAAGAAAGGAATAGACAATAAAAAAAAGCGTTCCCAGCCATACCAGGTAGGCTTTTAGCGATTTCTTATAAGCGAAAAATGCAGAAATGAGCAATATCGGAGCTGCCAGCAACAAATCCACCCAGTCTTGAGCCTTCGCTTGCGTTGCCCAATTCGCGGTTTCTCTTGAATAAGCGCCGGGAATGAATAGCCCATAAACGGCCGAAATGACAATTAAAAAAACCAGGAGGATAGAGCCGTAGAAATAGATTTTTTTCACAGTTCTTTTTCCTTTATCGTGAATCGTACTTCATAAGAGAAAAAGCTGTCAAGGCGGCGCGGGGGCTTTTGGGGCAAATGCGGATTTCAAAGATGCCGGGACTGGAGGGGAAATAGAGAAAAACATCTATCTCGAATAATTTCATTTGACAACGAAACGATAATACTATAAACTAGTTTATATTATAAACTCTTTAATAGGAGTATCTTATGGTCACAGACTTAAAAAAAGTCGAGCATCGAACGATCCAATATTGGTTCGAAGACGGAATTTGGGAGATGGCGTTTGGCGGGTGGTCCTTCTTGTTAGGAATTTTCACCTTCGGTTTTGCTTTGATTCCTGGAAAACCCTTCTTGCGCGCCCTGGGGTGGGTCGGCTTACTGGCCGTAATTATTATATGCGCTCGATTCGCCGGGCGGGCTGTTCGCCTGTTAAAAGAAAAATGGACCTATCCCCGGGCGGGTTTTGTTTCCTACCGGAGGCCGGGGGGCCAAAACCGGCCGCGCCGATTCTCTTGGGTCGGCGGCCTGGCCGGACTTGCGAGTGCATTAGTGTACGGACTTTTGCGAGATTCATTCGGATATATGTGGGCCCAGGCCGGTCTTAGTCTCCTGATGGCTCTGACATTTTTCTACACCGCCATACGGACGAAGCTCACCCGCTTCTACGTTCTATCCGTCTTTCTTCTCGCCGCAGGAATCCTCGTTACGAGATCCGGACTGAAAGCCCTATCCGGCGTTGGTGTATTTTGTTGCCTTTTGGGCTTGGCCCTCTGCGCTTCCGGCTCAATCACATTCAGACAATTCGTCAGGAAAAATCCCGTCCTCGAAAAGGAGCAGTCTTGAGCGCTGAGGACTATAACCTATTAAGCATCGACCGCCTGGTCCACGAACCTGCCCGGCTGATTATCATGACAATGCTCAATGTCGTCGATTCCGCAGATTTTCTTTTCCTCCAGCGCGAAACAGGTCTGACGAAAGGAAACCTATCAGCCCATCTCACAAAGCTGGAAGAGGCCGGCTATGTCGCCATTGAAAAGACCTACAAGGGCAAAATTCCGCTGACGGTCTGCCGGCTGACGGAAGAGGGGCGAAAAGCATATAAACACTACCGGACGCAATGGCATGATCTCATGTCTCTAAAGCAGGGCCGGCGCGGGAGTGGTTCAGCTGGTTGCGTCAACAAATCCAAACGAGAAAACCGAGAATTTTCTTAAGAATCGCGACGAGTCGGTGATTGGAATGAATCTTTAGGTTGAGGACCTGGAGAAAGCTGGAACAGCTCTCGAAAAAGGGACTGGCCTAAGTCTAAACCTTATGTCGGGCCTTACGGTAAGAATTTACTCGTTCAACCTCATTTTACAAAGGGCGTATAGCTAGAATTCCTCCAGAAGTCAAATTGGGTCAGCCCGCTCCTATTTTCGAGGGATAGTGCTGGCCGCATTGGCAGCGCCAACTGCCTTAAGGAGATGTCATGGCGCCCTCAATCCGCCCTTGACATTGTGTAATCTATAAGGTTACAATTGTAACCCATATGATTACAAAAGAAAAGATAGGTCCATTGACCATGCCTTTGTTCGGCAAGGCGCGACGGGCGATTCTATCTGTGCTTTTTGGCCACCCTGACGAATCATTTTATTTGCGTCAAATCGTCCGGACGACAGGATTTGGGCTTGGCCCTGTCCAGAGAGAGCTAAAACTGTTGACCGACTCCGGGATCATCCGGCGCACCGTGCGCGGCCGTCAAGTTTATTTTCAAGCAAATCCGGAATGTCCGATATTCCATGAAATTAAGAATATGATGGATTGGATGGCTAAAAATCGGGCTTTATGGGAGTCGCCTTCCGGAGGCTCCTTTCCAAAGAAAAAGCATTTCGCCATTTCAGGCCCGACCCTGGCCGAATTCTGCCGAAGAAACCATATAGCGAGCTTGTCGCTATTCGGCTCCGTGCTCAGGGAGGATTTCCGCCCGGACAGCGACATCGACGTGCTGGTCGAGTTCGAGCCGAACCATGTCCCAGGATTCGCCATTGTCGCGATGGAAAACGAGCTCTCTCGATTGGCCGGGCGGAAGGTTGACCTTCGCACACCGCGTGACCTGAGTCGCTATTTCCGAGAACAGGTAATCAGAGAAGCCGAGGTCCGGTATGCGAAGTCATAAAGAGGACATCACCCGACTGCGACATATGCTGGATTATGCGCGCAAGGCCGTCAAATTCACCCGGGGCCGGAGCCGTGCCGATCTTGACGACGACGAGATTCTGGCGCTGGCGACCACCCATGCGATCGAGATCCTCGGCGAGGCAGCGAGTGCCATTTCACCAGACTTACGCCGAAGGCATCCGGATATCCCCTGGGATTTGATCAGCGGCACGCGAAACCGACTGATTCACGGCTATATCGACGTCGATCTCGATATTATCTGGACGATCATCAAGAGCGACCTTCCGCCGCTCATCAAACAGCTTGATCGCATCATGTCTAAGGAGGGCGGCCGGTTCTCAAACCCGGTAAAATATGCAAAAACTGATTAGAAGTTATGCCTGCGGTGCATAGCTGAAGGGCATGGCTTAGTGAGAAGCAGCCCGCAACCGCCGTCGGGTAATTTTTAGATCGGACAATGAATACGTTCATTTCAATGCTGCCGGTATACATATCTAATCCCTTCTTCGAGAAAAAATTGAACGTGCCGGCCACGACAAGAAACTGGAAAACAGTCATTGCATTGCATAAAATGGCAGCAGCGACGAATGCATAACGTAACGCTGGAAAAGGTCGGCCCCGAAAACTTGTTCAATTGTGGTATCGGCTGCCTCACCAACCCGAAGAACCAGGGCTATCAACCCAAGGTCGAATGGCTGCAAAAACGCTTTAGGGAGGGCTTGCGCATCCTGCTCTTCCGCGACGAAAAGGGCAAACCGCTGGCCTTCCTGGAATACACTCCGGGAGAATACGCGCAGCGGCCGGTGGACGCCAAAGGCTGGCTATTTGTCCATTGCCTGTGGGTCTATTCCGAAGGGCAAAAGGTCGGCGGCCTGGGCAGTCGGTTGATCCGTGCCTGCGTGAAGGAAGCACGGCAGGTCGGGGCCATGGGCGTGGCGGCCATGGTGAGCGACGGACCCTGGATGGCAAGCAGACAGGTGTTTCTCAAGAACGGGTTCGAGCAGATAGCGGAGGCCGATCGATTCCAGCTGGTCATTCACCGCCTGAGAGAAGGCCCAGGGCCGCGCTTTCGCGACATTAGTCGAAACCTGGCGAAGTACCGGGGCCTGCACATCGTGTATTCCGCGCAATGCCCCATGCTGCCCAAGTCGGTCAACGACCTCTCGGAAATGTCGGCCGAACACGGCCTGGACCTCAAAGTCACCGTGCTCAACAGCGCGCGCGAAGCGCAAAATGCTCCGTCTTATTATGGCGTTTTCAATCTCGTATGGAACGGGAGGCTGCTGGCAGATCATTACGTGAGCAAAGGGCGATTCAAGAATATCTTGCGGAAAGAGATCCTGAAAGAAGAGCCATGAGGAGACATGACAAAATGAAGGCGATGATTCGGAAGGATCACGAACCTCCAGCCGTTGCGACCAAGGGCTGGCGCTATCATCACATGGGCATTCCCACCGATAAGCCTAGGCCAGAAGAACGGTATCTTGAGCAGTATAAAATGTATGTATCCGGCTTTGAGACCAGTCCTTACGGCATAGAATGGATGCGTTTTGAACCGGGCAGCCCGATTTCAGAGCTCATCAGGACGCTCCCTCATATTGCCTTTGAAGTCGACAATCTAGATGCTGAAATAAAGGGCAAGGAACTTCTTGGGCCGGTGAGTGAACCTTCTGAAAGTGTCAGAGTCGCCATGATTATTGACAACGGAGCTCCCGTGGAACTGTTGGAATTTCGAAGAGTGTTTTCGAAATCACGCAAGTGAATGGCGGAAATTAAATTGCTGCTTAAAAGTTAAGCTCGGCGTCGTGCTTGGAAAGGAGACGGAATCATGCGGGTCCAGAAGTTCTTCCATTTAGACTGCGGCCCGATAATTCCTGAATGCGGATATCAATGTGATCAGTGCATTCAGGAAATATTGAGCGTTTTAAAGCGAACGGATGGCGTTTTGGAGGTCTCCACAGGCAAACACAGAGAGATATCGGGAATTGTCGTCCAATATGATTCTGAGATGACCGCGGATGACAATCTGATGACCGTGTTTAGAGGGCTTCCATCCTTTTATAGGGGCCGTTTTATCCCAAAGATACTGGAAGCCTGACCGGCCAAATCTGATTATCTTCCGGAAAAATCGCTCCTCCTTTTGAATTGGAACCCACAAATGTCCCGTGTTTCGTGATATTTGTCGGAGATAGGGTATTTTGTGCATACATATGTTCGTAATCTATATATTTTGCATGCCGCTTTTTGGTCCTTATCATACTTTAAGAATGGGCAAGCATAGGTGAACTTACAGCAGGCGCCGCATCTCTTGCATTTCCCATATCTCGTCTTGTCAATAGGCTTCAGGTATATGAATACTCTTGTAATCTTCATGATAGGATTATTACGATTCATGCTGGATTCCCTCTATGTCGCGGCCTTAGAAAATAAGTTTTTCGCCAGGTCCGATGTTTACTTCCAAAAAGCTTATGATTTAGCCCGTCCATCGGGAAAATAATGGTATCTTCGGCTCGGATCATTGTCAAGGACGAGCGAAAAGCGTCGCTCCACCTATCGAATGGCTCACATTCTGTCTTCGCCAGCGAAAAGGAAAACTTTTGATCTAAGAGACAAAACAATCATAAGAACCAGGGAAAAGACTAGCTGACCGTGACGGCCAGGCCCTCGGCGCTGATATCAAAATCAAAGAAACGGGCGCGATCATTGGGTGGGGCCTCGTTAAGAAGTTGATGGACCGCCGCCGCATCCTTCTGGGTCCGGCAAGCCATCAACAAGAATCCTCCTCCGCCCGCCCCAAGAAGCTTGGCCCCATAGATATGCGGTTTGATCCGTGCCAGGATCTCCTCGATGACCTCCGTCGTCGAATCCGGGTCGATCCGTTTATTCAGATTCCAGGCGACATCGATCAATTCTCCGAACCGCCGGATATCCTTGGCGGCCATCGCCTCCACCATCACCGGCGGAAATGCGTGCAGCTTTCGCAGCGTCTCCATGGCGGCCCTGTCGCGGTCTAGGTAATTGCCGACAACATAGTGCAGGATATTTTTGGCCAGGCGTCGTATGCCCGTATAATAAAGCAGAGTCCGGCCGTGGTTCAGCCTGGGGTCGAGGACGTCCTGCGGGACATAGTGGATCCGCGTATCCGGGACGATCCCCGCTTCAGTGGTGATCATCTTTACGCCGCCGACCGCCCCTCCCACCTGGTCCTGCCAGCCGCCGCCGGTCGTCAATTCCTGCTCGAGCCTCAGCACGTTATAAAAAAGCTGCCGTGCCGAGAGATCCCTCCCGATCAGGCGGTGGACAACGGCCATCAGCACGGCTCCCATGATGCTGGATGTCCCGAGACCGCTGCCGCTCGGGATGGCCGCCAAGGTGGTCAGCTCGATTCCGCCGCCGAAACGTATCATCATCTCTTCGAGAGTGTTCATGCCGCGCGGCCATTTGGCGGCATCGCAGGAGAAACCGGCCAGCGCCAGCGTGGCTTTGGCCAGGCCGAATTGACTTGTCGGCTTCCGGTAATCCAGGAGCTCATCCATGTCCCGGATCGTGATCTGGGCTCCAAGATCGATGGAACTGATGCGGATTTCGGGCTTATCGATGACCCGGGCATAAACATGGATCGGCGGCTGCCCGTTGAGATTCACGGCGGCATTGATGACGCAGCCGCCGTGCTCGAGGGAATACGGAGGGGTGTCCGACCAGCCTCCCCCTAGGTCCAGGCGGGCCGGGGCGCGGCCCCAGATGATCTCATCCGTCCGCAGAGCGTTTTTAGGAAAATCTTGCGGCCTGTCCTTGCTGAAAACGATCGTCCGGCTGACGTTTTCGAACGCTGCTTCCTGGGCCGCCCGAGCCCAGCTCGCCGCATCCCGGAAAAGCCCTGACTCGATGCCCAACGAAGCAAGCCGTTTTTTTTCTGCTTCCGAGAGGTGTTCGCCCGCATAGCGCAGCAGCTCATCCCTGCCCCGGCCATCACCAGGCATGAATTTTAATATTGCGGACCCCAGCGTATGAAGAATCCTCGACAATTCCAGCTGTTCTAATCCCGCTCCCACGCCGGGCTTCTCTTCGCCGAAATAAGCACAGGCTTCCTTGACGATCTGGATAATCCATCGGGCCGAAGCTTCAGAGCCCAGGGTCTGGAAGATGAAGGCGAGCTCGGAGGCGGAAAATCCGCTCTGATGACGAAACGGCCGCCGCAGCGACCGCCGCATGTCCTCAAATCTGTTGAGGAGTCTTCGGGAATAAAAATCCTCTATCGATGCCAGGCCGGCCATCTCCGAGAAGCTGTGCCGTCGAGCGGCCTTCCAGGCTTTTTTTTGGGCCGGAGTGGCGCTGTCCGGGGCAAGCATCCAGAGCCAATCCCGGTAATGCTGCGGTTTCGAGACCGCGGGAAAAATCCGGGCTTGCCAGGCCTGCCGTTCCGCCGGCGGAATTTTCGGATCCCAGATATCGTCTTCCGCAGCGTCCATCACTTTGAGCCATTCAGGGATAGAGAGGCGGCACAAGCGCGCGCCCTCCGCAATTGTCCGATGGAAGACATCATCAATTCCATAGCAGCGGACAAACCAGATATCGCGTCCCGCTCCTTCTTTCCCTTTCAAGACATCCACGACCGATTGGGCCGGGATAGACAGCGGGGCTTCGACGTCGATACCGATGACGACATTCTCTCCGGCCAGCGTCAGCGGGGATTGAATGCGGCACCCTTCCACCCAGGAATTGGAACCGACGATCTGGCCTTCCCCGGACATATCGTTGTTGATGCTCAGACAGGAACTGGAATGCGAAGTGCCGTAGTCCATGCTCAACAAGTCGTTGCCGCTGTAGATCAACTGGCGGGAAGTCCCAAAGTGGAGAAACCCGCACTGAGGCAGGATGCAGACATTAAAGGGCACCTTGGACATGGCATCGAAAATATGCCGGAGAAGCGACTCGTCGAGGTTCGAGCCGGACCGCCGCACGGCGTGAAGGTAATCCTTGAAATTCGCTTCGGTGCCCATGGCGCAGGTGATTTCGCGATAAAAATCGAGACCGGCCGTCTCGATGGAAGCGGCGAGGGCGCCGGCCCAAGTCAGCTCGCCCGAAGAGCTTTTCCGGATATCGCAAATTTGAATCAAGCGGACTGCCGCCGATGGGTTCAGGTTCATAACGCCGATATCAAGAACGGACTGGCCGTGGCGGTGGATGCCCTGTTTTTCAGCCTGCTCCGCGGGGGTCGGCTTCTGGAGAAAACGCCGGACTCTTCCCTGGGCGTCTGGACAAAAAACGCCGTGATTTTTGGCAAGCTCCGGCACCGCATAGCAGCCCAGGCCCATGATCCCCTCGGGCGAAAAACGCACTTTGCGGCCGTCAAACGACAAGAGCACATCCCCCGTGGCCACGACAACCTGGCCCTGTTCCGCCGGTCCGGGAGGGAGGCTAAAGTAGGTCGGGAGCAGCCGGTCGAAGAGCGTCATTCCCAGCGCCCGGTCGGATTCTCCAGGGACCGGGATGAAAATCTTGCCGCAGGCTCCATAGGCGGGAATTCTTTTAGAGTCTCCGCCGGCGTGGACGATCAATATCCGGAGTTTGGAGAGCACGCCAAGCCACGCAGACGGTTCCGCCATAAGGCGCGGCGATCCGGCCAGCTCACGGCTGAGAATTTTGAGCAGGCAGAAGATCGTGCTGCCGCCGCTTCCGACGCGTTTCCCTCCGGGGTCGGCGATGGCCAGGATTTTCTCGGCCTGAGGAATAAGCCCCAAATTCTTGCGGATGTTGAGCTGGCCTTGGTAAGCCGAGGCCTGGTCTTCATGGGAGGCCGTGACGATGAGATAATCCCAAGATCGGTTGTTCACTTATTTTTGTTTGGCGGCGGCTACTTGGGCCTTGATCCATGGATAGGTCCGAGACAAGCCGTCCCGCAGGGAGAATCGCGATGTCCAGCCGATGGACGTGATCCGGTCGTTCCGGAAATTCCGGGCTTTGACTCCGACCGGCCCTTGGACGTGCTTGAAGTGAATGGTCTTCCCTGAAATTTCGACAACCGTCATGGCCAGCTGGTCGACCGTCACGTATTCCTGGCGGCCGATGTTGACCCCGTCCTCGAGGCCGGAATTCATGAGCAGACGGATCCCCTCGACCAGGTCATCGATATACGTGAAGGCGCGGGTGGCCGTCCCGTCGCCCCAGACCTCGATCGTGCCGCCGTCCTCGGCTTCGGCGACCTTCCGGCAGAGGGCGGCCGGCGCCTTTTCCCGCCCGCCCCGCCAGGTGCCTTCGGGGCCGTAGCAGTTCTGGAAGCGGGCTAAACGAATATTCATTTTATGGCGGCGGCCGTAGGCCATGGCCATCCGTTCGGCGTACAACTTCTCCCAGCCGTACTCGTTGTCGGGCCGGGCCGGATAGGCCTGCTCTTCAGACAATTCGGACTCGTCGAGCTCCATGTCCCGGTAAACGCAGGCCGAGGAGGAAAAAAAATACCTTTTGATTCCCGCGTTGGCGCTCGAGTGAATCATGTGAATGTTGATCAGGGCGCTGTTGCGCATGATCTCGCATTCGGCGCTTTGAATAAACCCCATGCCTCCCATATCGGCCGCCAATTGATAGACTTCGTCGAACACACTGCCCTTGGAGGCCTTAACCGCCGCCTGACAATTCTTTCCCTCACGGAGGTCTGTGATGAGGAAATCATCGGCCGCGGTCGGCGAAAACTCCGGAAGCTTCAGGTCTGCGCCCCGAACCCAATACCCTTCTCTTTTCAGCCTTTTGACCAGATGGCTGCCGATGAATCCTCCGGCGCCGCACACCAATGCCCTTTTCATGGCTCCAGGCTCCTTCCAATCAACGGTTCGGTACTGGATTTATACCACAGAAAAAAGATGGGGTCAAAGCTGCACATTTGACATCTAAAAGTCTCAATGCAATTACGTCTTTTATGCCCCGCCGCCTTTTCATGTAAGATGTCAAATGTGTAGCTTTGACCCCGATCTTGTTCGGTATTATGGATTGTCTCGCGGGAATGAAATGGATATAATTAGCCGAACTCGAAAGGAGCGGCTATCGGTTTGAAGGCAGTCCTAGTCCTCGAAGACGGGAGCGTCTGGCCCGGCGAAGGGTTTGGAGCGTTCGCCAAAGTCTCAGGGGAAGTTGTCTTCAACACCGGGATGGTCGGCTACCCGGAATCCATCACCGACCCTTCCTACCACGGCCAGATCCTCTGCCAAACGTATCCCCTGATCGGCAACTACGGCGTCAGCGCTAAAAGCTTCGAGTCGGACAAGCCCAAAATCTGGGGCTACATCGTCAGCGAGCTCTGCGACACGCCCTCTCACGCCACCTCGGAAAAAACGCTCGACCACTGGCTCAAGGAAAACGGCGTTCCGGGGATCGCCGGCGTCGACACGCGGGCGCTGACCAAAAAGCTGCGCGTCCACGGCGTCATGCTGGGGATTCTCGAAACGTATTTCAAGAAGACCGACCTTCGGGCCCTTCGCCAGGAAGCCCGGCTCATTCCCGACCCCAACAAGCGCCACCTCGTCGCCGAAGTCACGGCGAAAAAAATCAAGGTCTACAACAAAGATGTCACCAAGGGCGTCGCCCTGATCGACTGCGGCGCAAAGGCCAATATCCTGAATTGCTTGCTCAAAAGGAACATCCGGGTCGTCCGCGTCCCGGCCGATACTGATTTCCGGAAGATCATGGACTATACGCCTTCGGGCGTCGTAATCTCGAACGGCCCCGGCGACCCCAAGCAGTGCGCGGCCACGATCGCCACCGTCAAAAAAATCATGCAGGAGCGCCTGCCCATCTTCGGCATCTGCCTGGGGAACCAGATCCTGGGCCTGGCTGCGGGCGGAAACACCTATAAGCTCAAGTTCGGCCACCGCAGCCAAAACCAGCCCTGCCGGGAGGAAGGCACAAAGCGGTGCTACATCACGAGCCAGAACCACGGCTTCGCTTTAGAGGTTAAGAGCCTGCCGAAAGATTGGCGACCCTGGTTCACCAACGCCAACGACCAGACCAACGAGGGCATCATCCACCGCCGCCTGCCTTTCAGAAGCGTCCAGTTTCACCCGGAAGCGGCGCCGGGCCCGACCGACACGGAATTCCTTTTTGATCAATTCATAGAAGTCCTGCTATGAAAATAAAGCCACCCTCCAGCCAGACGACCAAACGAAAGAGGCAACCCCGATGGCATGATGTCCACCATGAGAACAAACGGAGGCACATAAAAGAATTCGAATTAGCGACATTAATCCCCCCTACCCCCCTTGACCAATCAAGGGGGGCCCCAAAGCCGGTTTGTGCCTCCGGTTTCGCCGCAGGGCTGCCGGTGAGTGGCCGGCGCCCGTTGGAGGGGGTATCGCGAAGCGTTAACCCCTCCAAAGTGTTACTCCTGGGCAGCGGCGCGCTCAAGATCGGAGAGGCCGGCGAGTTCGACTATTCCGGAAGCCAGGCCATCAAGGCCCTCAAAGAAGAGGGGATTGAAGTCGTCCTCATCAATCCTAATATCGCTACGATCCAGACGTCCGACTATCTAGCCAACAAAGTCTATTTCCTCCCGGTCACGCCCTATTTCGTGGAGAAAGTCATAGAAAAAGAACGGCCGGAGGGAATCCTGCTCTCCTTCGGCGGCCAGACCGCCCTCAACTGCGGCGTGGCGCTCTGGAAATCGGGCGTCCTCTCTAGGCTCAATGTGAAGGTCCTGGGAACGCCGGTCGAAGCCATCGAAAACACGGAAGACCGCGAGCTTTTCAACCTCAGGCTCGGCGAAGCCGGCCTGAAATCGCCCCGGGGCATCGCCACCACCAGCCTCGATGAGGGCTTAGACATCGCCCGCAAAATCGGCTATCCCGTGATGGCCCGAGTCGCCTACGCCCTGGGCGGGCGGGGCAGCGGCCTGTCGCGCAACGAAAAAGAGCTCAAGGAAACCCTCAAAAAGGCATTTGCCCATGCCCCCCAGGTCCTCATCGAAGAATACCTGGAAGGCTGGAAGGAAGTCGAGTACGAAGTCGTCCGGGATTGCGATGACAACTGCATCACGGTCTGCAACATGGAAAACTTCGACCCGATGGGCATCCACACGGGCGAGAGCATCGTCATCGCCCCCTCCCAGACACTGACCAACGTCGAATACCACAAGCTCCGCGAGATCTCGATCCGCACGGTCCGGCACCTGGGCATCGTCGGCGAGTGCAACATCCAGTTCGCCCTCAACCCGAAGGACGGCGACTACAGAATCATCGAGGTCAACGCCAGGTTGTCGCGCAGTTCCGCCTTGGCCAGCAAGGCCACCGGCTACCCGCTGGCATTCATCGCGGCGAAACTCACCCTCGGATATTCCCTTCCCCACCTTCTCAACTCCATCACTAAAAAGACAACCGCTTGTTTCGAGCCGGCCCTCGATTATCTGGTGGTCAAAATCCCGCGCTGGGACCTCAAGAAGTTCCGGCGGGTCTCCAAGAAGATCGGCTCGGAGATGAAATCGGTGGGCGAGGTGATGGCCATCGGCCGCAGCTTCGAGGAGGCCATCCAGAAGGCCACCCGAATGCTTCAGATCGGGATGTACGGTGTCGTCGGCAACGAAAGCTACTCCTTCCGCAACCTGGAAAAAGAGCTTATGCACCCTACCGACGAGCGGCTGTTCGGGATCGCCGAGGCCCTGAAAAAAGGGATGCCGATCGACCGAATCTATAAATTGACCAAGATCGACCGCTGGTTTTTGTCCAAGATTCACAATATCGTCAAGATCGAGGAGAAGCTCCGCAGGCACAAGCTCCACGATATTTCGGCGGACCTCATGGCCGAGGCCAAGCGGAAGGGCTTTTCGGACAAGCAGATCGCCATCCTCACCGGCTCGGACGAGCTTGATGTCCGGAAGCGGCGGCTGCGCCTGCGGGTGATGCCGTCCGTCAAGCAGATCGACACCCTGGCCGCCGAATACCCGGCCCGGACCAACTACCTCTACCTGACCTATCACGGCCGCGAAGACGACATCCGCTTCGGCCCGGGCAGGAACAAGGTCATGGTCCTGGGCTCCGGCTCCTACAGCATCGGGTCGTCCGTCGAATTCGACTGGTGCTGTGTGTCGGCCGTGGTCAGCCTCAAGAAAATGGGATACGAGACGATCATGGTCAACTACAACCCGGAGACCGTGTCCACGGATTACGACATCTGCGACCGGCTCTATTTCGAGGAGTTGAGCTTCGAGCGCGTCCTGGATATCTACAAGCGGGAAAATCCCAAAGGCGTGATCCTGTCCATGGGCGGGCAGATCCCCAACAACCTGGCCCTGAAGTGCTTCAAGGCGGGGATGAGGATCCTGGGAACTTCGCCCGAATCGATCGACCGGGCCGAAAACCGCTACAAGTTTTCCAGCCTTCTCGACAAGCTGGGCATCGACCAGCCGGAGTGGAAGGAGCTGACGAGCATCCGGAAGGCCGAGGAGTTCTGCCGGAGGATCGGCTATCCCGTCCTCGTTAGGCCATCGTATGTGTTGAGCGGCGCGGCGATGAGCGTCGTCTTCGACGAAAAAGACCTCGACATGTACTTAAAAAAGGCCTCCAAGGTATCTCCCGAATACCCGGTCGTCATCAGCAAGTTCATCCTCAACGCCAAGGAGATCGAGATGGACGCTGTGGCCAGGCACGGCGAGATCATCGCCTCGGCCATCGTCGAGCACGTGGAGAATGCCGGCGTCCACTCGGGCGATGCGACCATGGTCCTGCCGCCGCAGAAGACCTACATCGAGACCATGCGCAAGATCCGCGAGACGGGCCGGAAAATCGCCGACGCCCTCGACATCACCGGGCCCTTCAACATCCAGTTCATCGCCAAGGACAACGAGATCAAGGTCATCGAATGCAACCTGCGCGCCTCGCGCTCGTTCCCCTTCGTCTCTAAGGTGGCCAAGGTCAATTTCATCGAACTGGCCGTGGCGGCCATGATGGGAAGGCCGGTGAAGAACAGGAAATCTACGCTCGACCTGAATTATGTCGGGGTCAAGGCGCCCCAGTTTTCGTTCTCTCGGCTCAAAGGCGCCGACCCGACGCTCGGCGTCGAGATGGCCTCTACGGGAGAAGTGGCCTGCCTCGGTGAGGACGTCTACGAGGCATTCCTTAAATCCATTTTATCGGCGGGATTCGTCCTCCCTCAGAAGACCATCTTGCTCAGCATCGGCAGCCGCGTGGACAAGGCCAAATTCCTGGAGTCGGCCCAAAAAATCCGGGGCCTGGGATTGGCCATCTACGCCACCGAACAGACCTCGGCCTTCCTCAAGAATCACGGGATCGAAAACACGCTTCTCTACAAGGTCCATGAAAAGAAAAAGCCCAACATTCTGGACTACATCACGGAGCGGAAGATTGATTTCGTCATTTCGGTGGCCGACCCGGAGAGAAAATCCGCCTTCGACAGCGACTATATCCTGCGGCGGGCGGCTGTGGATTTTTCCATCCCGCTGCTGACGAACCTCCAAGTGGCGGAGCTTTTCGTCCAGGCCATGGCCGCTAAAAAGCCGGCCGACCTTCAGATCAAGCATTGGGCGGAATACGAATAAAGAAAATCCTCTTCCGCCATCCTGCAGACCATTCCTATGAATCTTCCTATGGCTATTTCGCCAGCCGCTTCCGGCCGATGCGGATGACGGCCTTAATGAAGTCGCTCGCCACGAAAATGCAAATGATGAGCAGAGTGATGGTCAGGCCGAGCTTAATGGTACGGATAAGGTTTTCGGACAGGGGGATTGCGAAGGCTGTTTCGAAAGGCTGCCGGAAGGCGAGTCCAATCAGGACAAGGGAGAGAGCCTTCTCAACCGCATCAACCCATGGAGAAGACGCCACAAGCTTGATGGCTAGGCTGATCGCGCTTATCCCCCACAGCCCGATAAGGATGAGGGAAAACCACTGGCCCGCTCCAGGCGTGAATATCGGTCTGCGCTGAGGTAAGTTAAAGTTGACAAAGAAGATCGTGCCATACCGGATATAGAGGTAGAGTGCGGCGCTGGTCAAGGCCGTCATAGCGATGAGCCCGATAATCCGCCCGATCGTCCTGCCCGTCGTCTTCATCTCATCGATATCGATGCTGAACTTGGGCCAGGGCAGCTTGACGTCCTTTTTGCTCTGGGTGATGAGGTACAGGATCAAGGTGACGGCCCCGAGGTCGAACAAGAGCGCCGTGGGTAGATAGAACAGGGCGTCGAAGGGGCCCATAGACGGCACATAAAGGATCGGAAACATCAGGAAACTCTTCTTGAAGACGACGGCGACGACCGTGAGGGCGAAGTGGAAGGCAAAGAGGAGCGCCGTGTACCGGAAGAGGTACCGGTTGTAGGCCGGGGCGATGATCTGCCGGCCGTCCAGGTATTTTTCGGCGACGCGGCGGGCCGGGCCGTAGGCGGCGATGACTCTGGCGAGCGACGCCTCCGTGGCCTGGCCGCATTCCTGCTCGGCCTTTTCTAAGATGTGGCTCCTGATCTCGGCTAGGATTTCCTCCCTCTCTTCGCGGCCGGATAGAAAATGGCTTATTTCTTCGAGATAGGCTTTGAGTTTTTCAGACATGGCTATTCTCCTCTGTGAGTTGTTTCAGGATTTGGACTTGTTTTCTCCAGATGCCGAGAAGTTCTGTCCGGAGGCTTCGGCCCTCGTCTGTGATCCCATAGAACTTGCGGGGCCGATCCTCGCTCACGTCCCACTTGCTTTTGACCCAGCCGTTCTTCTCGAGCCTCCGGAGCAGCGGATAGAGGGTGTTTTCCTCGACCTCGTACCCCAAGTCCCGGATGGTCCGGACCATCGCGTATCCGTACATGTCTTTCTCGAGAAGGGCCAGCGCTAGGATCTGGAGGAAGCCCCTATTCATCTCGGTTTCGAAATTGCTTATTTCAGGATCCATGGCTCGGTCTCCTTGTTTTCGGCGCGCTTTCGTCAGGCATACTGTTTGTCTCATATACTGTGCGTTATATACTATAATGTGTATTATACAGTATGTCAAGAGATTTTTTCATTTTTTATCTATCTTTATTATTTTTATTAATTTATGAGGCTTTTACATTGTATTCTGGGATTCCAGTAAACTTGTCTACCGAGGTATATCGTGGTTTTTCACGTTTTAGCGTTCGGCGGGAACTTTCCTCCTCTCTAAGCTTCTAGGAATTCGTCCCATCTGGATTCTCGCGTACAAGTGAAATATGCTTTTTTTAAGGACGACCAGGAAACCCAGTTTCTCGAATTCCTCGGCAGTCTTTTGCTTCGGGGTATCAGAGGGAGATTTCTATGTATTTAACTTTTATCGACGGCTCGATGATTTCTGTTCCTTCGTTTCTAAGTCCTTCCGGACGGAGGTGGAGGTATCGTCTATGCGCGCGAGAGAGCGCGCAGGAATTGCCTGGCGGCTCGGGATCGCGGGGCCGCCGGTTCCCACCGAAATTCCTCAAGGTCGATGCGGCCAAGGCGGCTGACGCGCACGCCTTCATCAAGAAGGAGGCGTTTTTGCTCTCATCGAGATAACGTCTTTTCGCGCGGCGCGAAATCATCTACAATGAAGACCATGTTCGATCACAGGACTCTCTTTAAACCGATCGTAGTGAGGTTGAAATGAATAGAAAGCAATTTTTCAAAAGCGCGGCCCGGGCATGCCTGGCGTGTGCCGGAGCGAGCGTCTTGGGGGGACAGGAAGCCAAACCGGTAGCCGGCCAGGCCGAGAAAGAGCGCAAGGCCCGGGAGATGGAGAAACGTTTCAAAGAAGAATACCTCCGGACACTCATGGAAAATATAGAGAAAGAGCTGGATGAGAAGACACGGACAAAACTCATGGAGGAATGCGGCCGAGCCTGCGCTCGACGCGGCCCGCTCTTCAAACAGGCTCAAAAATACAAGGGCGACGTTAAGAGCTTCGTCCAAGATATGGCCCAGCTCTTGGGAAAAGAAAACGCCGTCCTGGACGGCGATACCGTTCGGTGGGGATATCCTCGCTGCTTCTGCGAGCTCGTGGCCGATGGGCCAGACCGGCTTCCAGCCGCTTATTGCCTGTGTTCCGTGGGCTGGGTGTTTGAGATGTTTGAGACCGTCGCCCAAAAGCCGGTCCGGGTCGAGCTTGTCCAATCGGTCAAACGGGGAGCCTTGTCGTGCAAGTTTCTCGTCCGGCTTTGATCTCGATGGGTCTAAGCGAATCTGGTTTTTTCGATTAGTCTATCCGGCAACATTGTTTGGCGCTATCAAACGCAAGCCTCGCCCCTCTCTCGAGAAAAGAGAAGGCGCGGCAATATCTGGCCGCGGATCGGCACAACTGTTTGCCCTTATCCAAAGCGAATGGGGCGGAAGGGAAGATTTATACGCGAAATCGCGTTCTTATCTTTTCTGTAAATCCTCCATGGAGAGCTTATCCTTCTTGGCGTATCCGGCCGGGGGGGCGTAGACATTGGCCGGTGGATTCTTTTTGGAGATCTCTAATACTTCGGTGGTCGTATTGAATTTCACGCCCATCATCTCACCGGACGTCTCGCTGGCGATCTGGAATCCCTTGATCTTCATCATCTCTTTGACCGAGGCGTCATCGAACATCATCTGACCTTTGAGCATATTGCCCCAGATCTTGGCGTTGAACTGGTCATAGTCGAAGGGAA
>Ga0209253_10001633_pt1 | contig 19720 bp, 13 predicted proteins | sample FrelakmetBRP12BR_FD_187145 | JGI IMG/M metagenome (GOLD analysis project Ga0209253, IMG submission 187145) | Freshwater lake sediment microbial communities from the University of Notre Dame, USA, for methane emissions studies - BRP12 BR (SPAdes)... | ecosystem: Environmental > Aquatic >... | reverse complement strand
GTCGCGGACGGACCGCACGGAGTCGCGGACGGCACCGGCGGCTGCGCCGGGCCACAATCAGCGCATGACCCGCCTTCCGCCCGCCGAGCCGCTCCCGCTCGAGTTCCCGCCCGCGGCGTCGCGCCTGCCGGAGCGGATCGCGTCGATGCGCCCGACCGACGGCGAGGGCCCCTTCGACGACCCGCGCTACTTCTTCGAGCCGTGGTGGCCCGGGATCCGGGCGCTCGTGTTCGTGGAGGGCGGCGACGCCCGGCTGCGGGCCGAGGCGCTCGCGGATCCCACGCCGGTCTTCCCGGAGCTTGCCGGCGTTGCGGGCCTCGTCCGCGGGGACCTGGTCGTGCTCGACGCGACGCTCATGGTCCTCGACGCGCGGGGCCGGCCCTCCCGGACCCTGCTCGAGCGGCGGCTGCGGGGTGGGGCGGGGGGGACGGCCGCGCTCGTGGCGTCGGACCTGCTCTACCTGGACGGGACGAGCCTTGCGAGCCGGCCCTTCGGCGAGCGCCGCGGTGAGCTCGCGGCCCTCCTTGCGCCCTCGCCCTGGTGCCTTGCCGGGCGCGGTTTCGTCGGGGATGGCACGACCGTGGCGGAGGCGCTGGGCGCCCTCGGCTTCCAGGCCCTCTCCGCTCGGCGGCTCGACGCCCCGCTGCGCCGCGGACCCGCCGGCGACGCCTGGTACCGCGTGCCGGTCGTCGCGGCACCGCGCGAGCTGCCCCCGCTGCTCGCGATCCTGCGACGCCTGCCGCTGTAACGGGGAGGGATCGGGTGCCCCTCGAGCGCTACCGCGCGAAGCGCGACTTCGCCCGGACCCCGGAGCCGGCGCCCGGGCCGGGGACCGTGCCCGGGCCGGGGGGCGCGCCCGGGCCGGGGGGCGCCCCGGGCGGCTGCGGCCGCTTCGTCGTCCACCGTCACCGCGCCAGCCGCCTCCACTACGACCTGCGGCTCGAGATCGACGGCGTCCTCGCCTCCTGGGCGATCCCCAAGGGCCCGACCCGCGATCCCGACGAGCGGCGGTTCGCCGCGCGCACCGAGGATCACCCGATCGAGTACCTCGACTTCGAGGGCCTCATCCCCAAGGGCGAATACGGGGCCGGCGACTCGATCTGCTGGGACTGGGGGACGTTCGAGCCGGAGCTGACGTGGGACCCGGGCGCGGCCGTGCGGGCCGGCGAGCTGAAGCTCCGCTTCCGCGGCGAGAAGCTCACCGGGCGCTTCACGCTCGTGCGCACGGATGGTCGCGGCGGCGGGCGTCCGGGTGGCCGCGGCGGCGGGCGCGCGACGGCGCCGCGCGGCGAACCCGCGGTCGGGTCCGGCGCCGAGGACGAGGGTACGGCGTGGCTCCTCATCGCGAAGGCCGGTCCCGAGGCGATCCCGGGATGGGATCCCGAGGACCACCCCACGTCCGTCAGGACGGGCCGCACGAACGAGGAGCTGGTCGCCGGCATACCGCCCCGCTTCGAGCGCCCTGCGCCGGCGTCCCTTCCGACGCTCGACCCGCCCGGCTCCAGGCCGCTGGCCCGGCCGGCGTTCGTCGAGCCGATGCTGGCGACGCCGGGTGCCGCGCCGTTCGACGGAGACGACTGGCTCTTCGAGCCCAAGTGGGACGGCTATCGTGTCCAGGCCATCGTGGCCGGCGGGAAGGTGACGCTCCGGACGCGGAACCGCAACGACGCCGGCCGCCACTTCCCGGAGCTCCTGGCCGCGCCGGCCTGGCTTGCGGCGCCCGAGGCGATCGTCGACGGCGAGGTCGTCGCCCTCGACGCGGACGGCCGACCCGACTTCGGCCTCCTCCAGGCCCGGCTCGGCGGCGGCTTCTCGGAGTCCGATCTCCCGGCCAGCCCCGAGGCCCGCGCCGCCGGCGCGGGTGCCCCGCTCGTCTTCATGGCCTTCGACCTGCCGTGGTGTGCCGGGCGCTCATACCTCGAGGTGGCTCTCGAGGAGCGCAAGGAGATCCTGCGCCTGGTCCTGCGCGAGCACCCCCGCGTCCGCTTCGGCGGGCACGTGACCCGCGACGGGGTTGCCTTCTTCGGCGCCGCGGCGGCGCAGGGGCTGGAAGGGGCGATGGCGAAGCACCGCCGCAGCCGCTACGAGGCCGGCCGGCGCTCGACCGCCTGGCTGAAGCTCAAGGTCCGACCCACCCAGGAGCTGGTCGTCGGCGGGTACGTACCGGGGAAGGGGACCCACCGGGACCTCGGGGCCCTGGTCGTGGGGGTCATGGAGGAAGGGGAGCTCCGCTACGCGGGTCGCGTCGGAAGCGGCATGGACGGGGCGACCCGCGCCCGGCTGCGAGCGGCGCTCGACTCCCGGGCGCGACCGGCGCACCCGTTCGACGTTGCCCCCGGCGACCTCGCCCGGACCCCGGGGGCCTCCTGGGCGGAGCCGACCCTCGTGATCCGGGCGGAGATCGGGGGCTGGTCCCGGGACGGGATCGTCCGCCAGGCCGCCTTCACGCACGAGGCCCCCGAGGTGGACCCGGCAACCGTGGAGCGGCAGGAGGCCGTCGGTCCAGAGGCCGCCGCGCGGGCGCTCGCGAAGGCGGGCGTGGGCGGGGCCCGGGCGAATGTGAGCGGGCGCGGGGCCACGCTCGAGCGACCCCAGGCCGCCCGCCCGGCGGCGTCGTCCACGCCCCCGACCTTCGAGGGCCCGACGGCGCAGGAGCTCGCGACGCTCGACGCCCTGCCGGGGCGCGGCCGCACCTGGCGGATCGGCGGCCGGGACGTCGCCCTCACCAACCTCGACAAGGTGATCGCGCCGGGCCGGCCCGGGGTCGACGGCGCGCCGGACGAGCTGCCGGTGACGAAGCGGGACCTGGTCCGCTACTACGCGACGGTCGCGCCGGTCATGCTCCCCCACCTCGCCGGGCGCGCCCTCAACCTCGCCCGCTACCCGAACGGCATCGACGGCGAGTTCTTCTGGCAGAAGGACGCGGCGAAGGGGACGCCCGCCTGGGTGACCCGCTGGCGCGAGCCCGACCCGCCGGACCGGCGGGCCCACGACTACGTCGTCGCCGACGGGGTCGCCACCCTCGCCTGGCTCGGCAACCAGGGGGCGATCGAGCTCCACCCGTGGACGTCGCCCCTCGATCGCCCGGCCGAGCCCCGCTGGGCGCTCGTGGACATCGACCCGGGCCCCCGGACGGCCTGGGAGGAGACCCTGGTCCTCGCCCGCCTCTATCGCCGCGCGCTGGACCACCTCGGCGTGACCGGCGTCCCCAAGGTGACCGGTAAGCGCGGCATCCAGGTCTTCGTCCCGATCCGGCCGGGGTATACCTTCGAGGAGACCCGGGCATGGGTCGAGCAGGTTTCGCGGGCCGTCGGCGGCGCCGTGCCAAACCTGGTGAGCTGGGAGTGGTCGAAGGACCGCCGCGACGGGCGGGCGCGCCTGGACTACACCCAGAACTGGCGCAACCGGACGCTCGTGGGCCCGTACTCGCCGAGGCCGGCCCCGGGGCTGCCGGTCTCGGCCCCGATCGCCTGGGACGAGCTGGATGACCCGGTGCTGCGCCCCGACCGCTGGACGATCCGCACGATCCTGCCGCGGGTCGCCGAGCTCGGCGACCTCTTCGCGGGAGCGCTCGGCCCCGGCCAGGAGCTGCCCCGGCTCTGAACGCCCGACGGGGACTGCCCGGCAGTGGGCCCCGCGGTTCGCGGGCCCCCGGCACGGCCGCACCCTGGCGCCGGGGGCCCACTCGCCGGCCGGCGGGGGCCAGGCTGCATCGAACGCCCGGCGATCGCGGCCTGATGCCCGTCCTCGTTCGCGGTCGCATCCCCGCCGAGGCGACCGTCCCCGGTCGATGCGTCTCGCGGACATATCCATCGCGGTCAATATGTACGCAACAGGCATCAGGGAGGAGATATGCTCCCGGCCGTGATGCGGACGGATGCGGGGCCCGGCATCAGGGGCCGCCTCCCGGCGGGGCCACCTCCCGGCGGGGCCGGCGGGCCGCCTCCCGGCGGGGCCGGCGGGGCTGGCGGGCGACCTCCCGGCGGGGCCGGCGGGGCCGGCGGGGCGGACCGCTCCTGCGGGCATCCGCCCCGCGAACGCATCCGAAATGCTAGTGTCGCGGCCGATCGAGAACCCCCCCATCTTCGGTCGGCCGCGATCTCCCGGTCGCGGCCCGTGGCTGCGCCGGCCCGCGGCGCCCGACCTCGAGGAGGCCCTCCCACGGTGCGACACGCGCGCTGGGCGATCCAGATCTCCCGGCCCCTCCTCTGGCTCAACACCAGCATGCCGTTCCTGTGGGCCCTCGCCCGCGGCCGGCGACGGTTCCGGCCCCTGGACCTCGCGTTCCTTGCCTTCTTCACCTTCCCCTACAACTACTACCTCCACGCGGTCAACGATCTCTTCGACTACGAGACGGACCAGCGGAACCCCCGCAAGGGCGGCGTGGAGGGAGCGCTCGCGCCGAAGGAGGAGCTCCGCCTCCACGCGATCGCCAGCACCGCGCTGGTGGTCCCCTTCGTCCTGCTGAGCGCCGCGAAGCTCCCGTGGCGCGCCACCGCCAGCCTCCTGGCGCTGCTCGGCCTCTCGATGGCCTACAACGCGCCTCCGCTGCGCCTGAAGGGCCGGCCGGTCGCCGACTCCCTCGCGAACGTCCTCTACGCCATCCCGCTGCAGGTCGGGATGCACGCCATGGGCTCCACCAGGGCGATCGACGAGCCGGTGCGGGTCTTCGCTGCCTGGGGGATCGCGGCCCACGCCCTGACCACGATCACCGACATCGCCGAGGACGCCGCGGCGGGCGTGGTGACGATCGGGGTGAAGCTGGGCCGCGGTGCCACCGCGCCGTTCGCCGGGGCCTGGTTCCTCGTCTCGGCCCTCCTCGCGGCGCGCTGGCGGCGCAGCCCGGTGGCGGCCATCCCGCTCCTCCCCTACGTCGCCCTGAGCGCGGCGGGGCGGACCGCCGAGGGCGAGAGCGGGCGGCGCCTCTACCGCTGGTTCCTGGCCCTCAACGTGACGCTCGGCGCGGCCGTCACCCTGGCGGTGATCCTCCCCCTCGGCGTCGCCCAGGCGCTCTACGTCGGCGCGTTCGCCACCATCGTCACGCTGGCCGGCCTCGGGCCGAGCATCGGTCGAGCGATCCTGGCACGACGCAGGGGCGCGGGTGTTGCGCTCCCGGCCGGGACCGCGGAGTCTCCCTCGTGACGGCGCCACGCCACGCGGTCGTGGTCGGGGCCGGCCTCGGCGGGCTGGCCGCCGCCATCCGCCTCGCAGCCGCCGGGTGGCGGGTCACCGTCCTCGAGAAGAACGAGCGGCCCGGCGGGAAGATGGGCCGCCGCGTCCTGGGCGACTACGTCTTCGACACCGGGCCCACGATCTTCACCCTGCCCGACCTCGTGCGGGAGCTCTTCGCGGCCGCCGGCGAGGACGCCGCCGAACACGTGACCTTCCTCCCCGTCGAGCCGGCGAGCCACGTCACCTTCCCCGACGGGACGGTCGTCGAGACCTCCTCGGACCTCGACCGGCTGTTCGCGATGTGGGCCCGCCTGGACCCGCGCGACGCGGCGGCGATCCCCGAGTTCATGCGGCGAGGCGAGCGGATCTGGCGCGAGCTCGACCGCTCCTTCTTCCGCCGGAGCTGGACCCCGCGCGACCTGCTGAACCCCCGCGTGGTCGCCGCCGGCCTCCGCCTCGACGCCGGGACCACGTACGCCCGCCGGATCGACGGCCTCTTCCACGACCCGCACCTGCGCCACGTCCTCCGCTACAAGTCCATCTACCTGGGCTCCACGCCGCAGAGCGTCCCAGCCAGCTTCCTCTCCATCCCCTACCTGGAGACGCGCTTCGGGGTCTGGCACCCAGAGGGCGGGATGCACGCCGTGCCCCTGGCCCTCGACGCCCTCGCCCGGCGGATGGGGGTCGAGATACGGTACGGCGAGGCGGCGACGGGCACCACGATCCGTCAGGACCGAGTGACGGAAGTACGGACGAACGGAGCGACCCACATGGCGGACGCGGCCGTCTTCAACGCCGACGTCGTCCACGCCCATCGCGACCTTCTCGGCTGGAGCGCTCTCTCGGCCGGGACCCGGCGCCGGTTCGAGCAGGCGAAGCCGTCGAGCTCCGCCTACATCCTCCACCTCGGGGTCCGCCAGGCGTTCCCGGCCCTCCACCACCACAACGTCTGGCACGCCCCGACCTACGAGGACGAGCTCCGCTCCATCATCGCCGACCGTGTCCCCCGGCCGGACCCGACCGTCTACGTCTACCACCCCGCGGCCACCGACGCGTCGATCCGCCTGGCCCCGGCTCCGGACGGGACCCCGCGGTCCGCTCTCTACGTGCTGACCCCGACCCCGCCCCTCCACGATCCGGCGTGGTGGGAAGCGAACCGCGACGCCTACCGGGCGGCGATCCTGGAGCGCCTGCGCGGGCTCATCGGCCTGCGCCCCGGGGCGGTCGAGACGTGGGCCGACTGGGGGCCGCCGGACTTCGCGTCCGCCCACAACGCGCACCTCGGCTCCATCTTCGCCCTCGCCGCCAGCTACCGGCAGAGCGCCTTCTTCCGTCCGCCGAACCGCTCCCCGGACCTCGCCAACGCGTACTTCGTCGGGGGCGGGACGCAGCCGGGCGGCGGCATCCCGCTCGTCCTCCTCTCGGGCCAGATCACGGCCGACCTGGTCCTCGCGGACGCCGCCCGGGCGCGATAGCGCGCGGGCGGGGCACAGGGCCCCCGCCGACGTCCGGTTGGGGAGGTGCCTCGCACGCGGCGGCCCTCTCTGGCGGGACCAGCGGCCCCCGCCGGCATGCCCCTCGGCTCTCCCACGGCCCCGCCCCGCACGGGACACTTGCCCCATGAACGAGACCGCCGCGCTGATCGCTGCTCTGAACACGTCGTGGTTCGCATCGGGTCTCAGCGAGAAGGCCCAGACACGCCTGGCGGAGCTCGGCCGCCGCTTCACCGCGGAGCCGGGGACGGAGCTCTTCCGGGAAGGAGAATCGAGCGACACCTTCGGGATCCTGGTCCACGGCCGGGTCGCGTTGCGCACCCTCGTCCCCGAGCGAGGCGACATCACGATCCTCACCGTGGAGCCCGGCGACGTCTACCTCTGGTCGGCCCTCGTGCCGCCCTTCCGGGCCTCCTCGACCGGGACCGCGATCGAGCCGATCGAGGCGATCGTCTTCGAGGGCGCTACCCTCCGCGCCGCGCTCCGCGAGGACTGCGAGCTGGCCATGGCGCTCTACCCCCGGGTCCTGGTCGCCGTCGCCCGCCGCCTGTACGCCACGCGGCTCCAGATGCTGGACCTCTTTGCCACGGAGCAGGTGAAGGAATGGTGATGAAGACGGCCCCCCTGCGGGGTCACCGGCCCGCCCTGGAGGGCCCGGGCTTCCTGGCCCGCGCCGACCTCCAGGTCCTCATCGACCTCCTCCGCGAGGACGGCCGCCGGGTTATCGGGCCGACCGTCGAGGACGGGGCGATCGTCTTCGACGAGATCACGTCGCTCGACGACCTGCCCCGCGGCGTCGGCGACGAGCAGGCGCCCGGGCGCTATCGGCTCCGCCGCCGTGGCGACGAGCAGCTCTTCGGCTACGTCGTCGGCCCGACCGCCTGGAAGAAGTGGACCTTCCCGGCCCTTGTGCCCCTCACGCGGGCGACGAAGGACGGCCACAAGGTCGAGTTCACACCGGAGGCGACCGACGCGCAGCGGCTGGCCTTCCTCGGTGCGCGCGCCTGCGACCTCGCGGCACTGGGCGTCCATGACACGGTCTTCACCGGATCGGAGTTCGTGGACCCGGACTACCTGGCCCGGCGAGCCCAGGTCTTCATCGTCGCCGTCCAGTGCACGACGGCCGCCTCGACCTGCTTCTGCACCTCCATGAGCACGGGCCCCGAGGTGGAGAGCGGCTACGACGTCCTCCTGACGGAGCTCGACGGCGGCTTCCTCGTTGAGGTCGACAGCGGCGCCGGACGCGAGCTGCGAGATCGCCTCCCGCTCCGGCCCGCCACCTCCGCCGAGCAGTACGGCGCTGCGGCCACGGTGGCGGCCGTCCGCGCCCGGATCGGCGACCCCGTCCCCGCGGCCGGCCTCCAGGACCGCCTCCTCGCCCAGCTCGACCACCCCCGCTGGGCCCAGGTCGCCGAGCGCTGCATCACCTGCGGCAACTGCACGCTGGCCTGCCCGACCTGCTTCTGCACGACGCTCACCCAGGTCACCGACCTGGTCGGGTCGGACGCCGTCACGTCCCGGAGCTGGGACAGCTGCTTCAGCCCGGGCTTCGCCAAGGTCGCCGGCGGCAGCTTCCGCTCCCGGCCGCGCGACCGCTACCGCCAGTGGCTGACCCACAAGTTCGGCACCTGGTGGGACCAGTTCGGCCAGTCGGGCTGTGTCGGCTGCGGCCGCTGCATCACCTGGTGCCCGGTCGGGATCGACGTCCGCGACGAGCTCAACGCGATCGCCCCGGCGGTCCCGCTCGTCCCCGAGACGCCGATCGTCGAGCCGGTGGCCGCCACCCCCAACGACTTCGTCACGGCCCGCGTCGTGGCCAGCCGCCAGGAGACGGCCGACACGACGACCCTGACCCTCACCGGGATCGACCCCGCCTTCGCCAAGGGCAACACCGGCCAGTTCGCGATGGTCGCGCTGCCGGGCTTCCCGCCCCTCCCGATCTCGATCAGCCGCTTCCTCCCCGACGGGATCGAGCTCACGATCCGCGGCGCCGGCCCCGCCACCAAGGCGATGTGCGCCCTCCAGGTCGGCGAACAGCTGGGCCTGCGGGGACCGCTCGGCAACAACTGGCCGCTCGACCGGGCGGTCGGGCGCGACCTCGTCATCGTCACCGGCGGCATCGGGCTGGCACCCCTGCGGCCGGTTCTCCACGCGATCGTGGCCGACCGCCGCCGGTTCGGTGACGTGAAGCTCTTCTACGGCGCCCGCACCCCGGCCGACCTCCTCTACCGCGACGAGCTCGAACGCTGGGGCACGCGCGACGGCATCGAGGTCAGCCTGACCGTCGACCGGGCCGGGCCCGACTGGACCGGACGGGTGGGCATCGTGACCCACCTCTTCGACCAGGCGGCCTGGGACGGCGCCAACATGATCGCCTTCGTCTGCGGTCCCGAGCGGATGATGCAGGCGACGGCGACGACGCTCGCCGGACGCGGCGTCACCGCCTCCCGCATCCACGTGACGCTGGAGCGGCACATGGAATGCGGGATCGGCCTCTGCGGCCACTGCCAGATGGGGAAGTACTTCGTGTGCCGCGATGGCCCCGTCTTCTCGATCGGGCAGCTGGGCGACATCTTCGGCCGGGAGGGGATCTGATGGCCAGCCATGCCCCCGTCGCCGCGCGGCCCCGCGTCGGCGTCGTCAAGTTCGCCTCCTGCGATGGATGCCAGCTGACGCTCCTCGACCTGGAGGACGAGCTCCTCTCCGTCGTGGACCACTTCGAGATCGTCGACTTCCCGGAGGCGTCGTCGACCCGCTCTGCCGGTCCCTACGACGTCCTGTTCGTGGAGGGGTCCGTCTCCGAGCCGGCCCACCTCGAGCGGATCGTCGAGCTGCGCCGGCGGACCCGCACCCTCGTGACCATCGGCGCCTGCGCCACCGCCGGCGGCATCCAGGCGCTCCGCAACTGGGGCGACCACGACGCGTTCCGTTCCGGCGTCTACGCCCATCCCGAGTTCATCCACTCGCTGGCCCGCTCGACACCGATCGCCGAGCACGTGACGGTCGACGCCGAGCTGCGCGGCTGCCCGATCGATCCCGGCCAGCTCGTGGAGCTGTTGACGGCGCTCACCACGGGTCGCCGGCCGCAGCTCCGCGACGAGGCCGTCTGCATGGAGTGCAAGCGGCTCGGCGTGGTCTGCGTGATGGTCAGCAAGGGGATTCCCTGCCTCGGGCAGGTCACCCAGACCGGCTGCGGGGCCATCTGCCCGCGCTTCGGCCGCGGCTGCTACGGCTGCTTCGGCCCGCGCGAGCAGGCCAACGCGGCCGGGCTCACCCGCCACCTCCAGATGGCCGGCGATCGGCCGCGGGAGGAGGTGGGGCGGCTGTTTGCCGGCTTCACGGCCTACAGCGAGCCGTTCCGGAGCATGGTCACGGAGCTGGGCGGGGTGCGCACCGGGCGAACTGGCCCGGCCGGCGACACGACCACGACGACGGGAGGAAAGGCATGAGCACGGCCACGAAGAAAGCCGTGGACGAGCGCCTCTACGAGGTCAACGAGCTCACCCGCGTCGAGGGCGAGGGCTCGCTGCGCCTGCGGGTGCGCGACGGCGAGATCGTCGAGGCGCGCTTCGGCATCTTCGAGACCCCCCGCTACTTCGAGCAGCTCGTCGTCGGGCGGACGCCCGACGAGGTGATCGACATGGTGGCCCGCATCTGCGGGATCTGCCCGGTCGCCTACCAGATGAGCGCGTCGCACGCGTTCGAGGACCTGTTCGGCGTGCGGATCGACCCCTCGTCGCGCGCCCTCCGCCGCCTCTTCTACTGCGGCGAGTGGATCGAGAGCCACGCCCTCCACATCTACTTCCTCCACGCCCCCGACTTCCTGGGCTACCCGAGCGGGATCGACATGGCGGCCGACCACCGGCCGCTCGTGGAGCAGGCCCTGCGGATGAAGAAGGCGGGCAACCGCCTGGTGGCGATCCTGGGCGGGCGGCCGATCCACCCGGTCAGCGTCCGCGTGGGCGGCTGGAGCCGCGCCCCGCGGGTCGCCGAGCTCAAGGAGCACCGCGCGGCCCTCGCCGAGGGCCTCGCGTTCGCCACGGAGACGGTCAAGATCGTGGCCGGCTTCACGATGCCGGCCTTCGCCCGCGAGCCGCGGTTCGTCAGCCTCAAGCACGCCGCGGAGTACCCCTTCAGCGACGGCCGGATCGTCTCGTCGGACGGCATCGACCTGGCCCCGTCGGCCTGGCGAGACGCCTTCGAGGAGTTCCAGGTGGAGGGCTCCAACGCCCTCCACGCCCGCTCACGGGACGGCAAGGGTGCCTACCTCGTGGGTCCGGCTGCCCGCGTCACGCTCGCCGCCGACCAGCTGCACCCGCTGGCGAAGGAGGCGCTCGACGCCTCGGGGTTCGCCGAGCCGATCCGGACGAACATGTACGCCTCGATCGTGGCCCGGGCCGTGGAGCTCGTGCACGCGTTCGCCGAGGCGATCGACATCATCGACGCCTACCGGCCCCCCGCCGAGCCGACCGTCCCGTGGCAGAGCCGGGCTGGCGTCGGCGCCTGGGCGACCGAGGCACCTCGCGGCCTCCTCTTCCACCGCTACGAGATCGACGAGGCAGGCCGGGTCAAGAGCGCCCAGATCGTCCCGCCGACGAGCCAGAACCAGGCCGCCATCGAGACGGACCTCGTGGTGGCCGCGAAGGAGGTCCTCGACCTGTCGCACGAGGCCGCCACGCATCGCCTCGAGCAGATGATCCGCAGCTACGACCCCTGCATCAGCTGCGCCACGCACTTCCTGGATCTCACGATCGAGGAGGCCTGAGCGCCGCGGTCCCGCCGGTCGCCCCCGGGCCCGGGGCCCGCATGAACGGAGCGTCCCGGTGATCGCCCGCGTCCCCGTCTTCGTCTGCGGCGACCCGTCCCGCGGCGACGACGCCGCGGGGCTCGCCGCGGTCGAGCTCCTGCCGCCTGATGTCCGCGCCCGGGCCGAGATGACGGCCGTCGGCCAGCTCGACGTCCTCCTGCTGCTCGACCTGCCGGCCGACGCGCCGTGTGTCGTGGTGGACGCCGTGGCCGGCCTGCCGCCCGGGGAGACCTGGGTGCGGCCGCTGGCCGCGCTCGTGGACCGCGCCAGGGGGTTGGCGGACGCCGGCCGGGCGCCGGAGCCGCGCTCCTCGCACGAGCTCCCCCTCGACCAGGTGCTCGCCCTGGCGGCCACGCTCCGGGAGCGGCCGCCGGCCGGGACCTTCGTGGGGATCAGCGGGTCGTGCTGGGACCTGGGCGCGCCGTTGTCGCCGGCAGTGGCCGCGGCGCTCCCGGCGTTCGCCGCGGCGATCGCGACGGCCGTGGACGCGGCGGCGGGCGCGGCGGCGGCGGTGGCGGGCGCGGCGGCGGGCGCGGCGGCGGCGGAGGGGGCAGCCGGGGGCGGTGTGCCCGCGGAGGAAGCAGCCGACCGCCCGGGCTGAGCTGATGCCGGGCGCCCCGCTGCGCTGCATCCGGCGCGACCCACACCTGCCACCGTGATGTGCGTTGCGGGCATATCCACGCGCACCGATATGTCCGTAAGGGGCATCGTCCGGGAGACAGTTACGCTGCCGGGATGCGCGCTCGATCAACCCAGTGCATCAAGAACCCGCCCCCCGGCCGCCGGCCCGGGAGCGGTCGGCCCCGGGGTCGTTCCGGGGCTGCGTCCCGGGGCTGCCGGAGTGGCGCCCGGCGCCGGGGCCGGCTACTCCGGGTAGAGCTCGTTGATGTTCGAGGCGTCGACCCAGGCGGGTTCGATCAGCAGCAGCTCGGGGACGGGACTCCCGGCGATCAGGTCCAGGAGGGCCGGGACGATCGTCTTCCCGAAGCGCTCGGGGAAGTAGGCCGCGTCGCCGAGGTAGTGCTCGTTCGTCCGGATGTCGTCGCGGAAGCGCTCCTCGGCTCCCTGCCCCGAGACCCAGACATCGCCCTCGCGGCCGGCGTCCTTCGCCGCCTCGAGCGCCCCAAGGGCCGCGTCGCCGTTGACGGCCACCACGACGATGCGCTGCTTCCCTGCCAGGGTCTCGAGGAGGCTCGTCATCGACGTCCTCGCCAGGGCCTCGGTGTCGATCGCGCTGCCGATCTGCTCGTTCGTGATCGGGCAGACCGCGGAGAACCCCTGCCGGTAGCCCTCCATCCGGCGCTGGCTCCTCGCTGCGGCAACCGTCGATCCGAAGGAGACGTAGGCGTCGTAGGTGCAGTCCCACTCCTCCTTGACCCACTCCCCGACCGCCCGTCCGGCGATCTGGCCGGCCCGCAGGTCGTCGGCGGAGACGAGGGTCTTCGCACACGGCTCCTGCTCGAACTCGACAGCGACGACCGGCACCCCCTCGGGGGTCTCGTCGCAGACGGTCACCGGGTCGGCGAGCGTCCCCTGGAACTGGATGATGCCCGCGACGCCGGCCTCGGCAAGCTGCGTCATGCAGCCGGAGACGGCAGCGCCGTTGAGGTTCGCGTCGCACTCGACGAGCTCGGCGCCGGCGAGGGCAGCCTGGGCCCGGATCCCCTCGGAGACCTCGAAGACGTACGGGATGAGCTCGCCGTAGGAGACGTAGCCGAGCTTCAGGCCCTTCCCGGCGCCATCCGCCACCCCGTCGTAGGGATTGGCCGACGGAGACGGCGTGGGGCCGAGGGTCGGGGTCGGCGACGCCTCGCCGGTCGGGGGGACGCAGGCGGCGGCGGCGAGGGCCGCCCCGACGAGGAGCGCGACGACGCGGCCGGCGCCAGGCGCGGCCCGCCGGGGCCGCTGCGGCGTCGACGGGCGCGAGAGGGGCACGGTGATCCTCCGGGGTCGGACGTGGGTCGGGGGCCGGCGGCGGGGCCGCCCGGGGCGGGTGCGGTGCCGGCCGCGCCAAGGATACGGGATCGGCGTGCGACCGGCCGTCAGCCGCGCGGGGCGGTCAGCCGCGACCCGCCTGCTCCACGGAGCCGAGCACCGCGTTGACCGGGACGAGCCGGGCATGGAGCTCCTCGTACTCGGCGGCCATCAGGTCGTAGATGCGGAGCGCGGCGGGGTCCGGCGCGAGCCTCTCGGCCACCCGGACCAGCGCGTCGATCCCCTCGCGCTCCGACGCGACGAACCCCGCCCCGATCCCGGCCAGGATCGCCGCGCCGGCGACCGAAGCCTCGGCAACCTGCGGCACGGCGACGTTGACGCCGACAACGTCCGCCTTCACCTGGTTCCAGAGGTGGCTGGCCGCCGTGCCCCCGGTCACTCGCAGCTCGGTGAACGGAAGCCCCGCGGCGACGGCCGGTGCTGCGACGTGGCGGAGAGCGAAGGCTGCTGCCTCGAGGACGGCGCGCACCAGGTGGGCCCGCCGGTGGCGGAGGGTCAGCCCGACGAAGGCGCCGCGGGCGGCCGGATCGTGGAGCGGCCAACGCTCCCCGGCCAGGTACGGCAGGAAGAGGAGACCCCCGGCCCCCGGCGGCGCCGTGGCAGCCTCGGCGAGCAGCTCCGGCAGCGTGGCGGTCCCGCCCAGCGCGTCGTCGACGAGCCAGTCGAGCGCCTTGCCCGTGCCGGCCATCGCCCCACCCACGTAGAAGAGCCCGGGAAGCGGCGCAGGCCCCGTCCAGAGCGGCGGCGCGGCGACTGGGCCCTCCACGTAGAGGCCGAACCCGCCCGACGTGCCGCCCGTGTCGATCGCCTGGCCGGGGGCTGTCAGGCCGGCCCCCAGGAACGTGGCGATCGCGTCGTTCGCCCCCGCGACGACGGGGAGATCCAGCGGCAGCCCGAGCTCGGCCGCGGGCGCTGCGCGGAGCCCGCCCACGACCGCCCCCGCCCGGATCGCCGGCGGGGCCATGCGCTCATCGAGGCCGGCGGCGCGCGCCTCCGCGGGCGTGATCGCCTCCCCGGGATCCTGGAGCGCGGCAGCCGCGACCCCCGTCAGACGGAACGCGACGTGGTCCCAGGCCGCCAGGAGCCAGGCGGCCCCCTCCACCGCCTCCGGGCGGAGCGCGGCCAGCAGGCGCGCCCGGCCGAGCAGGCCCACAACCCACCCGTGGCGGCCGATGGACGCAGCCGCGGCCGCGGTCTGCTCTGCAGCCCGCCGGTCGAGCCAGGTGATCGCCGGCGCCAGGGCGTGCCCGTCGGCCGCGGTCGCGACCAGCGTCGGGCCCTGCCCAACGACGCACAGCGCGATCGGCTCCACGGGCCCGTCGACGGCCGCCTGGGCCCGGGCGATCCCGATCCCCCGGACGAGGGCGGTCCACCAGGCGTCCGGCCGCTGCTCCGCCCTGCCCGGCGCGCCGTCGAGCAGCAGCGCGTACGGGACGCGGGCGAACCCGCGCAGGCGCCCGTCGGGAGCAACGACCCCGGCCTTCACGGCGGAGGTTCCGAGGTCGACGGCGACGAGGACGCGGGGATCGGCGGTCACGAGGGCGAATGGTAGGGGCCCCACCACCTCCGTGCCCCGGCCCCGCCGCCGCTGTGCGGCGACCCCGCCGCCGGGGCGCTCAGCGCTCGCCGGTGCGGCGGCCCACGACCCACCACGCCACCGGGAAGGCGATCCCGGCGAGAGCGAGCTTGAGGAGATCGCCGAAGACGAACGGGAGGAACCCCTTCTCGATCCCGGTCGCGAGGTCGAAACCGGCCGCCGCCATCAGCCAGGGGATGCCGACGAGGTAGATCACCAGGTTGCCGAGCAGCATGGCGACGACCGCGCCGCCCACGTGTCGGTCCCAGCCGAGCTCGGCGAGCCGGCCCACCACCGCGCCGGCGAGGAGGAAGCCGAGCAGGTAGCCGCCGGTGGCGCCGAGGATCCAGCGACCCTCGTCGCGGGCCAGGAACGTGTCGAGGCCGGAGGCTCCGCCGGCGTAGACCGGCAGCAGGAGGCCCATCACGAGGTAGAGCGCCACGGCGAGGATGCCCCGCCGGAAGCCGAGCGCGCCGCCCACGAGCAGCACCGAGAACGTCTGCGCCGTGATGGGGACCGGGGAGTTCGGCAGCATCACCCGGATGTCGCCGGGGAGGACGACCGTCTGGCCCGCGAGGACGACCTGGAGGTTCGCGGTCAGGGCGATGGCGATGGCGCCGGCGACGACGAGGGCGACGTGCCGCGCCCGCGTGCTGATCCGCTCGCCGACGGCGAGGGGGACGAGGAAGTCGCCGATCGTGATCCCTCGCTCGGCGGCGGGCAGCCGGTTGAGGCGCTCGGTCGCGAGGGACATCGACGGGCTTCTCCCCGGACGGGCGGCCGGCGGCCGCGGATGACAGGAGTCTATCAGCGGCGGGGGACCGGGGCCCGGACGGTGGGTCTCAGTCGCGGCCGAGGGCGGGCACGATCTCGGTGCGGGACGCGAGCCGCGCCGGGTAGAGGGCCGCGAGGACCGCCAGGACGATCCCGCCCCCGAGCGCCGCGGCCGCGACCGCCCACGGTGGCTGGAACGGCACGCCCGGGCCGCCCGCCAGGCCGACGAGCGCGGCCCCGGCGCCGAGGCCGGCCGCCGCGCCGAGGAGCGCGCCGACGAAGCCGAGGACGGCGGCCTCCAGCACGACCAGCCGCCACGCCTGGCGCCGGGTCAGGCCGGTCGCACGCAGGATCGCCAGCTCGCGGACCCGTTCCAGGACGTTCATCGCGAGCGTGTTCACGATGCCCAGCGCCGCCACGACGAGGGCCACCCCGGCCAGCGCCGCGAAGAGGGCAGCGCGGCGATCCACGGACGCGCCGATCGCGCCGGCCGCCTGGGAGAGCGAGGCCGGCTCCAGCGCGTAGCCGCGAGCCGTGGCCTCGACGTCCGGCCTTGCCGCCGCCTCCTGGCCGGGTCCGAAGCGCACCGCGAACGCGTCGGCGCCCAAGGCCCCGAGACGATCGGTGGCGTCGGGCCAGCCGACGAGGATCGCCTCGCCGACGGCGCCCGGGATCGTGCGCTCGGCGATCCCGACGACGGCCAGCTCGACCATCCCCGTCCCCGAGAGGAGCTGCAGCGCCGCGCCGACCGCGATCCCCCGCCGCTCGGCGAGGCTGCGCGGCACGATCGCCGACCCCCCGGCGTCGAGCGCGGCGAAGGCCGCCGCGCGGTCCCCCTCCAGCAGCGTGAGGCGGCCGTCGGCCAGCATGTCCGCCCCGACGACGGCCGCGGCGTCCGCTCGCGTCCCGTCGAGGGCGACCGAGAAGCGGCCCATCGGGCTCACCCGGGCAACGCCCGGCAACGATGCGAGATCGGCGGCAACCGGCTCGTCGGTCGCGACGGGCCGGATGGAGGTCAGGAGCAGCTCGCCCGGCACGACGTCGACGAGCCAGGCGGTCGCCGCCTCGCGCGTCGACGCGGCGACCCCGGCGAGCGCCACGAGCACCGCCAGGGCGACGGCCAGGGCCCCCACCGTCAACGCCGTCCGGCTCCGGTCCCGGGCCAGCGAGCCCCGGGTGAGTCGCTCCTCTGCGGGGAAGAACGGGGCGGCGAGGCGGCCCGCGAGCCGTCCGAGCGGGCCCGCGACGAAGGGGGCGACGAGGGCGACGCCGAGGAGCAGCCCGAAGGCGGCGAGCGGTCGCAGGAGGCCCGAGCGGCCCTCGGCCGCGCCCGGCCAGAGCAGGAGGCCGACGAGGCCGACGACGGCGAAGACGAGCAGCAGCCAGCGAAGCCGGGCCCGCAGGATCGCCGTGGGATCCAGGCGAAGGCGCAGCGCTGCCACGGGCGAGATGCCCCCGGCGCGGATGGCGGGCTCGACCGCGGCCGCGGCGGTCACCACGAAGCCGAGCAGGGCACCCAGCAGCAGGGCGCCCGGCGGGACCGCGAGCTCGCCGCGCGCCAGCGCTCCCTGGCCGCCGAGGAGGGCGGCCGCGCCGAGGGCGAGCGCCACGCCGACGAGGAGGCCGACGGCCACGCCCGCGACGCCGAGATGGACGGCCGAGATCATGACCATGAGGGTGACCTGGCGGCGGGTCATCCCCGCGGCGCGCAGCAGCCCCACGTCGCGCGCCCGCTCGGCGACCGTCATCGAAAGCGTGTTGAAGATGAGGAACGCGCCGCCGAAGAGGGCGACGGCCGCCGCGAGCGCGATGGCGACCCGGACGTCGGCGGTCGCCGCCTCGAGCCCCGCGGCCATCTCCCCGGGCGTGGTGATCGTGTACGGCTCGAGCGTCAGGCGTCGCTCCAGCTCGGCCGTCGCGACGGCCGGGTCGGTGCCGTCGGCGAGGAGCACGTCGACCGCCGTCACGCGGTCCGTGCCGAAGAGCCGCCCGGCGGCCTCCAGCGGCACGACGACGCTCCGGCCGGCAGGGTCGGGGTCGCCGGGGGTGGGAGCCAGGACGCCGACGACGCGGAAGGTCGCCGGCGCGGCCGTCGGACCGCCGAGCAGGGTGATCGTGGCGCCGACGTCGAGGCCGTCCCCGCGGGCGAGCTCCGACGAGACCAGGGCTCCGTCGTCGTCGCCGGTTCCGAGGGGGGCGCCCGCGGCGAGGGGCCGGTCGTGGATCGCGGGGTCGGCCGCCCGCTCGACGCCGACGACGGTGACCGGCCCCGGCAGGGCGTCGGAGGACGCGCCGGCGGCGGGGAGCGGGTACGTCCGTCGCTCGAGGAGCGGGGCGACGGCCTCCACGCCCGGGGTCGTCGCGACGGCGCCGACGGTGGCCAGCGCCAGGCCCTGCTCCTCGAATGCCGCGACCCGGAGGTCGGCCCGGCCCAGGACGTCGCGCACGCTCCGCTCGACCGCCGCGTCGAGGGCGGCGTTGAGCACCAGGCCCGCCACGAGGACCCCCGTCCCCAGGGCGATCCCGATGACCGTCAGGGCCGTCCGCAGCGGGCGGGCGAGGAGAGTCCGCCGGGCGAGCGCGTTGGCGGCGCGCACGGCTCAGAGGCCCAGCGCGGCGAGGCGGACGATGAGCGGGCCCGCGGCGTGGTCCTCGCGGCGGCCGAGGACGATCTCGTCGAGGATGCTGCCGTCGCGCAGGACCAGGACCCGGTCGGCATACGCCGCCGCCTTCGCGTCGTGGGTCACGAGCACGACGGTCTGGCCGCGATCGGCACAGAGGCGCCACAGCATGTCGAGGATCTCCGTCCCGGTCGCGTAGTCGAGGTTGCCGGTCGGCTCGTCGGCGAGGAGGAGCGCGGGGCGGTGGACGAGCGCCCGGGCGAGGGCCACACGCTGCTGCTCGCCCGCGGAGAGCTCGTCGGGGCGGTGCTTCTCCTTGCCGGCGAGGTCGACCGCGGCGAGCACGTCACCGATGGCGGCGGATTCCTCGCCGCCGCCCGGGTTGCGCCCGGCCACGATGAAAGGGAGGGCGACGTTCTCGCGGACCGACAGGATCGGCACGAGGTTGAAGAACTGGAAGACGAAGCCCGTCTTCGCCCGTCGCAGCTTGGTCGCCGCGTCGTCGCCCAGGCGGCTGACGACCTCCCCGTCGAGGACCACCTCGCCCGACGTCGGGCGGTCGAGGCCCCCGAGCAGGTGGAGGAGCGTGCTCTTGCCGGAGCCCGAGGGGCCCATGACGGCGACGAACTCGCCGGGCTCGACCGCCAGCGAGACGCCGCGCACGGCCGCCACGTCGGAGCTCCCGATGCGGTAGCTCCGGGCGAGGTCGCGGGCCTCGAGGATGGGCGGCATCAGGGCGCACCTCCGATCGAGGCGGTGCCGGGACGCACCGCCGCTGGCCGAGTGTAGCGCCGGCCCCGGTCGCGGACGACCGCCGGCGAGGCGGCCGCCGTCACGCGCCGAACAGGAAGCGGAGGATGGCGCCGCCGAGGGCCTCCAGGAACCCGGGGGCGGGCGTCGGGATCCCGACGGGGTCGACGACGCGATAGGTCATCCCCGGCGGCAGGCCGCCCTGTCCGCCGCCGGCGGGCTCGACGTTCGCGGGCGACGGGGTCGGGATGGGCGTAGGCGAGGGGGTCGGCGTCGGGGTCGCAGTCGGCGACGGCGTCGGTGTGGGCTCCGGCGTCGCGGTCGCGGTCGGCGAGGGCGTCGGCTCGGGCGTCGGCCTGGGCGTCGGCGTGGGAGCGGGCGTCGGTCTCGGGGTCGGCTCGGGGGTCGGCCTGGGCGTGGGCTTCGGCGTCGGCTTCGGCGTCGGCTTGGGCGTCGGCTTGGGCGTGGGCTCGGCGGTCGGCTCCACTGCCGGCGCGGTGGTTCGCTCGGGTGTCGGCGTGGGGGCCGGCTC
>Ga0209253_10001632_pt1 | contig 19731 bp, 22 predicted proteins | sample FrelakmetBRP12BR_FD_187145 | JGI IMG/M metagenome (GOLD analysis project Ga0209253, IMG submission 187145) | Freshwater lake sediment microbial communities from the University of Notre Dame, USA, for methane emissions studies - BRP12 BR (SPAdes)... | ecosystem: Environmental > Aquatic >... | reverse complement strand
CGGCCGCGAGCGACGCGCACTCGGCCGGGTAGGGTGTGTAGAAATGCGAACTCTTGGGCGTGTACGACGGGCTGAAGAAGCGGCACACGGCAACGCGCCCGGCGCCGGGCGCATTCCAGACGCGCCAGAACTCGAACGTACGGTGCCAGTCATCGTTGAACAGGCCGTCGCGGATCAGCCGCGTCTCGGTCTCGTCGGCCGTGTGGAAATAATGATCGAAGGCGGCGTGGTAGAACTCGGTCGCGATGTCCGTCCCCGTGATCGTGTTCTGCTTGGTCGACACGACGACGGCGTCGGGACTGGCGCCGTTCGCCACCAGCACGAACAGGCGGTTGCCCAACTCGAAGACGCGTGACGGACCCGGGCCGACCACGAAGCTGCCGGTGACGTTCTGGGTCGCCGCGTTGATGAACGTGACGGCGTTTCCGCCCCCGTTGGCGACGTAGAGGTCGCCGGTCGTGGCATCGGCCATCGCGTCCGCCGGCGACGTGCCCACCGTGATGGTCCGGACTACGGTGTCGGTATCCGTGTCGATCAGCGTCAGCGTGTTGTCGCCGGCGTTCGGCAGGTAGTAGCGGCGGTAGATCGAATTGACCGATCCGAAGTTGGCGGACGTGCCGGCGCCGGATGGAATGGTCTTCACGACCGTGTTGGTGGCCGAGTCGATGACGGAGACGGTCCGGTCGGTCACGTTGTTGACGTACACCTTTCCATTCTGGCCGTCGACCGTCGCGTACTGCGGCGCGTTGCCGACCTTGATCGTGGCGACGACCGCGCGCGTGCGCTGGTCGATCACCGTCACCGTCCCGTCGGGGGCGCTGGGGACGTAGGTCTTCTGCAGCTGGTCGTTCGACGATGGCGTTCCCGGCGCTGTTCCGACCGGGATCGTCGCGACGACCGCATTGGTCGCGGTGTCGACGACCGACATCGAGTTGCTGCCGTAGTTGCTCACGTACACCTCGTCGATCAGGAAGTTCGCGCTGAGCGTGCGCGGGTCGTTGCCGACGGCGACGGTCGCGACGACGGCGTTCGTCGCTGCATCGACGACGGTCAGCGTACCGGGACTCGTGGCGTTGACCAAATACACGCGGTGCGTTGCGTCGTTGCAGGCGATGCGGCGCGGATTCGCGCCGACGGGTACCGTCGCGACGACGCCGAGCGTGTTCAGGTCGATCACGGAAAGCGTCCCGTCGCCGAAGTTCGGGACGAACGCCTTGGCCAGCACGGAATCGGCGCACATCACCTGCGCCTGGTTGCCAACGGGCACCGTTGCGACAATCGTCGGCGCAGCGTGCGCCGCGGCGCACGCAATCGCCGCGCCGGTGACGAGGAGCACGGTTGCGATCCGGACCATGAGAATCCCCCGCACGCGCGTCGCGCGACCGTCGCCACACTGCCGGGCAGTCCTGATTCGGGGGTGTGGGTCGTACCGCCTTCCCGCGTGTTCCGGTTCGTTGGCCCGGCCACCCTGCGACCATGGTCCGGCTGCGTCCGGCCTTGCACCACCGATTTGGTCAAGAAACCTGCGGAAACCGGATCCGATCATCGGCATCCGGCGCGGGCGCTGTCAGTGTCGCGCGACCAGCCAGAATGCGCCGAACAGCAGAGGCTGGTGAACCATGTAGACGACGAGGCTGTGCCGTCCGAGCCACGCGACCCATCGCGGCAGGCGCGCCAACGGCGCGATCGCGCGGAAATCGTTGCGCACCAGCGTGTGGCCGAGCGCCACGCCGGCCAGCATGACGCCCGTCCACGGAAAGAGCGGCACGTAGTCCTCGGTGACCGGCTTGACGGTCGCGAAGCCCAGCCAGCCCCACGTGCGCCCGTCGAACGACGGCGAGACGATCAGGTGGCCGGCGGCGATGACCGCGAGTCCCAGCGCCAGTGCGAGCCGCGGACGGCTCGCCAGCGGACGGATCAGCACGAGGGACACCGCGATCGCGTGCAGCACGCCGAACCAGATGTAACTCTTCGGGTACACAAGGTAGCTGCCGGCGCTCACCAGCAGCGCGCAGGCGGCCACCTCCCCGACATGGCGCCAGAAGCGCGCACGGCCGTGTGGCGTACGCTGCGCCAGCACGAGGCTCGTGCCCGCGAGCAGCAGGAACGATGAGAGGATGAGCGTCCGCGCCGTGAGCCAGAACGGATCGCGGTAGAAGTCGGAACCCGTGATGCGGAACCAGGCCAGGTCGAAGCAGAAGTGGAACGCGACCATCGCGACGACGGCGAGACCCCGCAGCGCATCGACGGCGGGTATCCGGCCGGCGGCGTGCGGCGCCGCGGCCGGCGTGCCGCGAGCCGCGCCGGCTACCGTGCGTCGCTGCGCCACGCGATGCGCACCGCACCCGAACCATCCGGCGTGCCCAGCCCCGTCAGCGCGCGCGCGATCGCGTCCGGCGCGCCGGGCTGCGCCACGACCGTCAGGTCTGCGCTCCCGCCGGCTGCGGCGAGCGTCACCGTGCCGTCGATCCGCACGTCGCCCCCGCTGTTGGTCACGCGAGCCAGAAGGCTGCCGTCTTGCGGCACGAAGGCGGCGTCGACGCTGCCGAGGCTCGCGATGGTGCCCGCGGCGACCAGGCGCGCATCGCGCCAGCGCACGTCGAACGCGCCGCGGCCGCGCTGACCGTCCCACGCGAACTCGCCCGCGGCAAGCGTGACCGTCCCGCCGAGCACGACCGGCACGCGTCCGGGCAACGCATCGGCCAGCGCGCGCGCAGGAAGCTCGATCGTCACGTCGTGCAGCGAGAAGCCGGTCGTCGTCGCGTCGAGCGTCCCGCGCGGCGTGGTCGTCCCTGCCACCGGTTCGAGCGCGACGGCCAGCGCGCCTTTCGCGAGCGCGGTCCACGCGACGGTCCACGCGATCGGCGACCGCCATGTGCCCGTCTCGTTGGCCAGCGCGCCGCGGCCGTTCCAGACGGTGCCGGTGGCGTCGACGAGCCGGACCTTGCCGCCGCTCGCGGCCGCAATGCGCCGGTCGAGCAGCGACGCCGGCGCGAAGGCCGCGATCGCCAGCGCCAGCAGCGCGCAGGCGATGATGCCGATGACCGCCGGTTTCATCACGGGATCAACGCGCGAGCGTCACGTCTGCGCGCACGGTGCCGGCGTCGACGCGCGCGGTGAGCGTCGCGTCGACGACCCGCAGGCCCTCGGTCTTCGCAAGCGCGTCGAGCAGTCCGACCAGCGCGTCGAAGCGCACGGCCGGGAAGCCCAGCCGCACGCGGCCGTCCTGCGTGTCGAGCGTGCCGACCGCCGCGCGCAGCGCGCGCTCGGCGAGCACGCGCTCCACCGCCGCGCGCGCGTCGCCGGACTTGGCGCGCGCGGAAGAACGCTGCAGCGCGACGAGGTCGTCGGCCTGCGCGCGGGCGGCGGCGAGCACCGCCTGCGTGCGCGGCAGATCGCGCTCGAGGCGCGCGATGTCGGCGTTCATCGGCTGCCATATCCACAGCCACAGCACCGCGAACGCGACGACGGCCGCAGCGAGCGCGAGCAACGCGCGCTCGCGCCGCGACGCGCGGTCCCACGCGCCCGCGAGCGCGGGGGAGAGCATGTGCAGCGAAGGCGCCGTCACGGACGCTCCGTTCCGGGGCGCAGCGTCGCGCGCATGCGCGTACCGGCAATGGTCGTGGCCAGCAGCGACGCCACGCCGGCCGCGGCAAGGCCGCGGTCCAGCGCCGTTTGCGCATCCGCGTCGAGCGTTGCAAGCTCGAAGGTCCATGTGCCTGACGTGTAGGTCGCGGACTTGAGCGCACCGGCGGGCAGCGCGGCGAGCGTCGGCGCCGCGCGCGCCAGCAGCGGCAGCGCATCGGCGGGCGCGGCAAGGCCGGCGCGGTGGCGCGCATCGGCGAAGCTCCGGGACAGCGCGAGCGCGGCGGCATCGGCGTCGGGATGATCGCCCGCGCCGGCATCGCGCGCCGTCGCGACGATCGCGCGGTCCGCTTGCCAATGCTCGAAGCGCAGCCACGCCCACTGCGCGATCGTCGCCCCGACGTGCAGCACGAACGCCGCGGCGGCGAGGCCCGCCGCCCAGCGGAATCCGCGCACGGCGCTCCGCGGCGCCGCGCGCGGTGTGCGCGCGAATTCGCCTTGCAGCAGGTCGGGCGCCCCCGCGAACGCGGCACCGTCCTCGTCCCAACGCCACGCCGCGCCGCGCGTGAACGGTGCGCCGCACTGCCGCGACCACTCGGCAATCTGCGCGTCGGTGCATGCGAAGGCCACGTCGATGCGCGGGGGCGCGGCGCCGGGGCGAGGCGCCGCACGCAGCGTCAGCGCGAGTTCCGCGGGCACGCGTCCGTCCGTGGCCGGCATGCTGACGGCGAAGGCGCTGCCGTCGGGCTTGCGCACGAAGCCGCCTTCGCCCGCAGATGGATACCATCGCCAAGTGCCCGCCGCGGGGATGGGCGCGAGCGCGGGCTCGGCGACGATGCGCGCGAACTCGCGGGCAAGCGGCGCGATCAGCGCACGCTGCGTGACCGCGACGTCGACGCTGCCATCGCGCCGGCGCGGCGACGCGACGAGATGCGCTTCGTGCGCCGGCCCTGCGAGCTGGTCCTCGAGGGCGAACGCCGCCGCCGCGGCGACGCGGTCCGGCGGCATTGGCGGCAGCGCGACGGCGGCCAGCCTCACGGATGCGGCCGCGAGGACGGCTTCCCGCCGATCCGCCGCCGGCCACGTCGCGGGCGCGCCGCGGCCCGACTGCAGGCGGCGTTCCTGCGCGTCGAATAGCGCCCACGGGTCGTCACGCGCGGGCGACGGCGAGGCGGTGAGCACAACGCGCAGTACGGTCATGTCGGTCGGGGGCGGTGGGCGGCAGCGCGCTAGCTAGTGTACTCGGAGGCTTTGCCTATTCGAGCGTCTGCCAGACGACGACGGGCCATTCGCGGCCGTCGCGCTTCAGAAGCGCGCGCGCCTGCGCGATCGCATCGCCTTGCCGCGACCGGACGCTCACGAGGAAGTAGCTGCTGCCGAACGAGAACGACGCGGCTTCCGGCAGCGTGACGTCGCGCGGCAGTCGTTCGCGCAGCTCGGCCATCGTGGTGAACGGCTTCCTTGCGCGGTCCGCAACGAACGCGGCAAGCTTGTCGCCGGCGAGGCCCGGAATCGCGGCGGCGATCACGTTGGTCGGCGCGGTGTTGATGTTGAGCGGCGCGCCGGCGGGCAGCGCGACGACGTCGTCGGCCAGCGCCGTCCAGACCTTCGCCGACGCGCCGCGGACCGACGTCATCTCGGCGGCGCGCACGAGCGGCATGTTCGCGGCGAGCGCCGTCGGCGACCGCTGTTCGTAGTACGCGTCCTCGGCGCCGTTCGCGCGAGGCGATCCGTCGGCGTCGGTCCAGTCGGCGATCGTGTCGACCAGCGCGGGATTGACGCCCTTGGCGGACAGCAGCTGCATCATGCGCATCCGCTCGATCGTGCCCTGCGCATTGGCGAGCGCGAGGTTGTTGAGATTGACGCGGCCCTGTGCATCTTCGATGCGGCCCTCGATCGAGCCGTTGGCGATCGGCGTGGCCGGCAGCGGATACGCCCAGATCTCGGCCAGATGATCGAGCAGGCCCCCGCGGGCGTCGTCGTTCAGGATCTGGCGCGCCCACTGGACGCCGGCCAATGCGAGCGACTGCGCCTGCACCTGATCGCGGCGGTTGCCGACGTCCACGAACCAGCGCTGCTGTTCTGCGGCGAGCGCGACGGCGACCGTCGCCGCGAGTGCCGCGACCAGCATCGCGAGGATCAGCGCGGCGCCGCCGGCGCGCGGTCGACCGCGCTTCGCGGCGATCGTCATCGCAGTGCGAACCAGCGGTCGATGCGCGCGCCGTCGGCGAGCGTCAGCGTGAGGCGCACGCCGCGCGGCACGTCGTCCTCGCCCAGCAGCGGCCAGTTCCTGCGCCAACCGCCGTCGCGCGTCAGGTACTCGAGTTCGAACGCCGCGACGTCCGTCACGAGCGGGTAGACGACCGGCTGCGCCGACACCGCATGATCGAGCTGCGGCCAGTAGGCAAGCTCGATCGTGCCGTCGCGCAGCCGGTAGCCCATCCGCTGTCCGGCGGCGGCAGGCTCCACCGAGAACTCGGAACCGGCGCGCGTGAACACGAGCGCGCTTTGGTTGCCGGACGCGGTGGCGACCCACGCGGGCTCGCTGCTCGTGCCGACGCGCACGCGGCGCGGCACCGCCTGCCGGATGTCGGACTCGAAGCGCGTGAAGAGCGCCTCGAGCGTGCGCCAGCGCTGAGCTTCGGCGGACAGTCGTGCTTCGCCGTCGGACAGCGCTGACGTCGCGCGGTACGCGAGCACGGCGATCATGCCGAAGATCGCGAGCGCAAGCAGCGCCTCGATCAGCGTGAACCCGCGCGCGCGTCCGCAACTCATGGCCGCGGGGCCGGATTGCCGAGGAAGCCGACGAGCCGCGCGAGCACGTAGTCGGGCAGCTGTGGCTCGGCGACGGTGATCTCGACCATTCGGAACGCCGGGTTGGGGGTCGTCGACACGCGCGCCTGCCAGACGAACGCAGCACCGGCTTGTTGGGCCTCGCCCTCGTACCTGCCGAGCGCGGGCCAGGGAGACGCAACCTGCGCAGCCGCGAGGCGATTCTGCGCGACCCAGAGCGCCAGCGTGCGCGCCTTCAGCGCCGAGGCGGTTTCGGTCGCCTGCGCCAGCGCACGCATGCCGGCCGTCAGCGCGATCGCGACGATCGCGAGCGCCACGAGGATCTCGACCAGCGTGAAGCCGGCGCGGTATTTCACGGTTCGGTCGCGGCCGCTGCGGTGACCGCGATGCGGTTCAGCGGATCGGCGGCCAGCACGATCCGCGCGTCGCGGGACTGCAGCATGAACGCGTACGGCTCGTTGCGGCCGGTCGGACGCAGGGGCACGATCGCATCGGCTTCGATCGCCTGGCCGCCGTAGCTCAGCGGCGTGACGCGCATCTCCGCCGGGAGCGCGTGCGCGCCGAGCACGTCATCGTCGCCGATCGGCTGCCAGCCGCCGCGATCGCCATCGCGGCGCCAGAATCGCCAGCCCGATCCCTCCGCGGAGGCGCCGAGCGTCTCGGCGCGGACCTGCGCGCGCGCCGCAGCGTGTTCGAGCGCGCTCGCGAAGCGCCGCGCTTCGCGCGCCGCGCGGTCGCGGTCGCTGCCGTCGTAGGCAACCGCCGCCACGGCGGCGGCGATCGCGAGGATGACGATCACCACGAGGACCTCGACCAGCGTGAAGCCCGCCGGCCGCGCATTCCGCCTGACTGCCCCCGCGACAGGTGCGGCTACAAATCCCATGAGCCGACGTCGGCGTCGATGCCGGTGCCGCCCTGCTGGCCGTCGGCGCCGAAGCTGAACACCTCGATCTCGCCGCGCACGCCGGGATTGAGATAGACGTACGGACGTCCCCATGGGTCCTTCGGCAGCTTTTCGAGGTAACCGCCTGTCTTCCAGTTCGGCGGCAGTGGCGGTTGCTCGGGTTTCGCGATCAGCGCGGCGAGGCCCTGTTCGCCGGTCGGAAAGCGCTGGTTGTCGAGCCGGTAGAGCTTCAGCGCCTGCATGATCGCCGCGATGTCGCTCTTGGCGGCGATTGCGCGCGCTTCGTCGGGGCGCTCGAGCACCTTCGGGACGATGAGCGCGGCGAGGATGCCAAGGATCACGATGACGACCATGATCTCGATCAGCGTGAACCCCGCGTGGGCGCGAGCGGGACGTCGGGGCGGCGCAGCGAAGGACAGGAGCATCGGCTGATTATAATGCGCGGGCTTCCGTGCTCTGCGCGATCCGCCGGGCGGGGGGCCCACCTGCCGCTCCCTAAGTCCCCATGCTCGCCCGCCTCGTCCGCTACGTCGCGCTGATCGCCATCGCGCTGGCCGGGGCCGCCGCGTGGTTCGCGTGGCGCGCGTATTCGGCGCCGTTGCCGTTGCCCGAGACCCCGTTCGTGTTCGAGGTGCGCGCCGGCGCGTCGCTGTCCGCCGTCGCGCGCGACCTGGCGGCGTCGGGCGCGCTGCCGCAGCCGTGGGCGCTGATCGGACTCGGACGGTGGCGCGGCACGGACCGCGCGATCAAGGCCGGCAGCTACGAAATCGAGGCCGGCATCACGCTGCCGCGCCTGCTCGACAAGCTCACGCAGGGCGACGTCACGCAGACGTCGCTGGTCATCGTCGAGGGATCGACCTTCGCGGACATGAAGCGCGTGCTGCGCGAGAATCCCGGGATCCGGAACACGGTGCTGGACCTGCCGGACGCCGAGATCCTCGCGCGGCTCGCGATGACCCCCGGCAGTCCCGAGGGCCGCTTCTTCCCGGACACCTATTTCTTCGCGGCCGGAAGCACGGACGTCGCGCTGCTCGATCGCGCGCGGCGCGCGCTCGACGCGCGGCTCGCCGCGGCGTGGGCGCATCGCGCGGGCGAGCTGCCGCTCAAGACGCCGTACGAGGCGCTGATCCTCGCGTCCATCGTCGAGAAGGAGACGGGGCGCGCCGCGGATCGGCCGCTGATCGCGTCCGTCTTCGTGAATCGGCTGCGCAGGGGCATGCGCCTGCAGACGGATCCCACCGTCATCTACGGGCTGGGCGCCGCGTTCGACGGCGACCTGCGCCGCCGGGACCTCGAAGCCGACACGCCCTACAACACCTATACACGCGACGGCCTGCCGCCAACGCCGATCGCGCTGCCGTCGCAGGCGTCGCTCGACGCGGTGCTGCACCCGCCCGTCACCGAGTACCTGTACTTCGTCGCGCGCGGCGATGGCACCTCCAAGTTCTCCGCGACATTGGCCGAGCACAACCGGGCCGTGTCAAAATTCCAGAAAGGCGGCCGGTAGGTCGATCAGGGCGCCAGTTCCGGCTCCCACCTCCTCCCATCCACTCTTCATGTGACGAATCGCGGCCGCTTCATCACGCTCGAAGGCGTCGACGGCGCCGGCAAGAGCACGCACGCGGCGTGGCTCGCCGGTGCGATCGCGGCCGCTGGCCATGCGGTTACCGCAACCCGCGAGCCCGGCGGCACGTCATTGGGCGAGCAGCTTCGCGAACTGCTGCTGCACGTGCCGATGACGCATGACACCGAAGCGCTGCTCATGTTCGCGGCGCGACGCGAGCACGTCGAGCAGGTGATCCGGCCGGCGCTCGCGCGCGGCGACTGGGTGGTGTGCGACCGCTTCACCGACGCGACGTATGCGTATCAGGGCGGTGGCCACGGCGTGTCGCGCGACTGGATCACGCAGCTGGCGGCCGTCGTCCATCCCGACTGCAATCCGGACCTGACGCTGCTGTTCGACGTGCCGCTCGCGGTGTCGCGCGCCCGTCTCGAGAAGTCGGCGGCGGCCGGCCGCACGCTCGACAAGTTCGAGAACGAACGGCAGGAATTCTTCGAGCGCGTCCGTGCCGCCTATCTCGAGCGCGCGGCGGCCGACCCCCACCGCATCCGCGTCGTGGATTCGTCGCGGCCCGTGGCCGACGTCCGTGCGGACCTCGCCGGCATTCTCGCGGCGCTCGGCTGATGGCCGACCCTGACCTGGCGCCCGTCGCCGCCGCGTGGCCCGAACTGCTGCCGTGGCAGCACGCGGCCGCGACCGAGGCGCTGCGTGCGCGCGCCACGTGGCCGCACGCGTTGCTGATCGCGGGCCCGCGCGGCATGGGCAAGCGCACGCTCGCGGTCAATTTCGCGCGCGGCCTCCTGTGCGAATCGCCGCGAGGTGACGGTCTTGGCTGCGGCGCGTGCCCGAGCTGCCGCTACGTCGCGGCCGGCCAGCATCCGGACCTGCAGCTCGTCGAGCCGTTTGCCGTGGACGACGACGGCGCCGTCAAGGTGCTGGACGCGATTCCCGTGGATCGGATCCGCACGCTGATCGACTGGGCGCTGCTGACCGGACATCGCGGGCGCGCGAAGGTCGCGGTGGTCGTGCCCGCCGAGGCGTTGAACGCGGCGGCCGCGAATGCGCTTCTGAAGACGCTCGAGGAGCCGCCGCCGGGGACGTACCTGATCCTCGTCGCGCACCAGCCGGGGCGGGTGCCCGCCACGCTGCGCAGCCGCTGCCGGCGATTTCCGGCACCGATGCCGGAGCCCGCGGATGCGCTCCAGTGGCTCGCCGGCCAGGGCATTGCGTCGCCTGCCGCCGTTCTCGCGCAGGCGGGCGGGGCACCGCTGCTGGCGCGCACGCTGGCCGACCCTGCATGGCAGCAGGAGCGTGGCGTGTTCCTGTCGGCGCTCGCGAAACCCAAGGCGCTGTCGCCGGTGGCGCTGGCCGCGCGCGTCGAAGCGGGGCCCCGCGAAGAGCGCAAGGAACGGCTCGCGCTGGCGCTCGACTGGATCGGCGCGTGGACGTCCGACTTGGCGCGCGTCGCCGCCGGCGGAGCGCCCTCGCGCAATCCCGACTTCGCGGACGCGCTCGCGGCGCTGGCGACGTCGGTGGCGCCGGTGCCCCTCTTTCGCTATCATCGGTCGCTCCTGCGGCAACGCGCGCTGGTCGCGCATCCGCTGCAGCCGCGCCTCGTCGCCGAGGCGGTGCTCATAGCCTACCGGGACCTCTTTCGCTGACGATGGTCGAACGCAAGCCACCTCCTGCCGCGCCGGGCGCAGTCGGCGCCCGCCCGGGCGTGCTGTCGCTCAACATCCGCGAGAAGGCGGCGCTCTACGCTGCGTACATGCCGTTCCTCAAGGGCGGCGGCATCTTCATCCCGACGGCGCGGCAGTATGCGCTGGGCGAGGAGGTATTCATGCTGCTGTCGCTGATGGACGATCCCAACCGGCTGGCCGTGCAGGGCAAGGTCGTCTGGCTGACGCCCGAGGGCGTGCAGGGCAACCGCACGCAGGGCATCGGCGTGCAGTTCACGCAGGACGAGACCGGCTCGGCCGCGCGCGCCACCATCGAGAGGATCCTGGGCGAGACGCTCGCGTCGACGCGCCCGACGCACACGATGTGAATCAGTTGGCCGTTGGCAGTTGACAGTTGACAGAGCGTCGGCGAGGGCGGAGGCGTCCGCGTGTCACCGAACTGCCAACTGTCAACTGTCAACTGCCAACGGCCAACTGACTCCTGATGTTCGTCGACTCCCATTGCCACCTGGATTTCCCCGAGCTCGCGGGCGAGCTGCCTGCGCTGCTCCAGGCGATGCGCGAGCACGCGGTCACGCATGCGCTGTGCATCAGCGTCGAGCTGCCTGCCTGGCCGAACGTCGTCGCGCTCGCGCAGGTGCACGCGAACCTGTACGCGACCGTGGGCGTGCACCCGGACTACGTCGACACGCCGGAACCGACGGTGGCCGAGCTCGTCACGATGGCGGCGGCGCCCAAGGTCGTCGCCATCGGCGAGACGGGGCTCGACTACTACCGCCTGGAAGGCGACCTCGACTGGCAGCGCAAGCGCTTCCGCCGGCACATCCGCGCGGCGCGCGAAACCGGCAAGCCGCTCGTCATCCACACGCGCAGCGCGGCGGCCGACACGCTCGCGATCATGCGCGAGGAGCGCGCGGGCGAAGTCGGCGGTGTCATGCACTGCTTCACCGAGACCTGGGACGTCGCGCAGCGCGCGCTCGACCTCAACTTTCACATCTCCTTCTCGGGAATCGTCACGTTCAAGAACGCCGTCGAGCTGAAGGACGTGGCGCGCCGCGTGCCGCTCGACCGCATGCTGATCGAGACGGACAGCCCGTATCTCGCGCCGGTCCCGCATCGCGGCAAGCGCAACCAGCCGGCGTGGGTGCGTTACGTCGGCGAGGAGATCGCGCGGCTGCGCGGACTCCCCATCGCCGAAGTCGCCGCCGCGACCTCCGCCAATTTCTTCCGCCTCTTCAACATAAGGCCTCATGACCATGACCTTCGCACTGCCTGAAACCCTGCGCGCGGCCGCCGCGCGCTGCCTCGTCGCCGTGACCCTGTTCGCGCTCGGGCCGGCGCCCGCGTTCGCGGATGCCTACGAAGATTTCGTGTTCGCCGTCAGCAACGACCGCGTGCCGCAAGTGAAAGAGCTGCTGGCCAAGGGCGTCGATCCCAATACCGTCGGCCCGAACGGAGAGCCGGCGCTCGTGATCGCAGCGCGCTTCGGCTTCGCGGGCACTGTCGACGCGCTGCTTGCCGCGAAGGCGAACGTGAATGCGAAGAGCACGGTCGGCGACACGGCGATCATGGCGGCGGCGCTGAACGGCTACCTCGACCTCGTGAAGACGCTGCGCGCGCGGGGCGCCGCGATCGACGGCACCGGCTGGACGCCGCTGATCTATGCGGCGACCGGAGGGCAGGACGCCGTCGTGACCTACCTGCTCGCCGAGGGCGCGAACATCAACGCGCTGTCGCCGAACGGCACGTCGGCGCTGATGATGGCGGTCCGCGAAGGGAAGGTCAGCACCGCGGCGCTGCTGATCGCGCGCGGCGCCGACGTGAACGTGCGCAACCAGAACGGCGCGACGGCGCTCTCCTGGGCGATGAAGGGCAAGGAACAGGACCTGGCCGCGCAGCTGAAGCGCGCGGGCGCCAAGGACTAGGCGCGGTCAGGGCTGGCCGTGGGCGTCGGCGCCGTCGTCGGCGGTGCCCGCGGCCGAAGACTGGGACTCGAAGTCGAGCACGGTCACCGGCGCGCTCGCGTAGGCGGGCGCGATCAGGCTGGGCACCAGGTCCGGCAGCACGCCGACCAGCCTGCGCGCACCGTTGAAGTGCTTCTGCCAGTACGACGACGAAAACTGCGCAACCTCGACTTCCCGGCCGCGCGCCGGCGCGTGGATGAAGGTGTTGTCGCCCAGGTAGATGCCGACGTGCGAGTTCGGGAAGCGCCGCGTGTTGAAGAACACGAGGTCGCCGGGCTTCAGGTCGGCGACGCCGACCTTCGCGCCCAGCCCGCTCAGTTCCTTCGACGTGCGCGGCAGCGAGAATCCGGTCACTTCCTGGAACACGTACCGCACGAGGCCGCTGCAGTCGAGGCCGGTCTCGGGCGTGTTGCCGCCAAACTTGTACTCGACGCCGATCAGCCCGAGCGCGTAGCCCGCGACGTCCTGCGCTCCGCTCCAGAACTTGCTGGCGGTCGCGGCCGCGGTCGATGCGAACGTGCGCGGCGCGTCGGCGGACTGACCATGGGCGGCCGGCGCGATCGCGAAAACGAGCGCAAGAAGAAGCGCGCCACGGCGATGCGGGCGAAAGTGACCGGCAGGCATCCGCGGAGTGTCGCGTATCCGGCGCGCCGCCGCAATGCCCGCGGCGGTTGCGGCAATTGGCCTGACCAATTCCGGCACCGCGGTGGGGCATGACAATCCCAGGCGAATCAGGACGTTGCGGCCGGGCCTTTCTTCTGGCGCGGCGCGGGCTTGCCCGGCGGATGACGGGCGGCACGGGCGCGCCGCACCTGCTTCGGGTCGGCGCGCAGCGGCCGCGTGAGTTCGATCCGGTCGCCGTCGGCGACCGGCGTGTCGCCGTCGGCCCGCCGGCCGTGGATCGCGAAGCCGATTGCCGCGGACGGCAGCGCCAGTCGCTCGACCAGGCCGCTCGCGGCGACGGCGTCGGCCACGGTCGCCCCGGGGGCCATCGCGAGCGTCACGATGGCCTCGACGCCGGGCGCCGCGTACGCGACGGTGACGGTCACGCTCACGACGCAGGCCTGCCCGCGTACGTGCCTTCCGCGCGGCGCACGAACGCGTCGATGAACGAGTTCGCGATGTGGTTGAACACGGGACCGACCAGCGTTTCCAGCACGTGCGTCTTGAATTCGTACGCGATCGTGAACTCGACCTTGCATGCGTCGGGCGCGAGCGGCCGGAATTTCCATTCGCCGTGCAGGTGCCGGAACGGGCCGTCGCGCAGCGTGACGACGATCGACTCGGGCGGCGCGTTGACGTTGTCGGTCGTGAAATGCGCGCGGACGCCGTGGTAGTTGATGTCCACGCGCGCGGTCTTGCCGGCCTCCGACTGCGCCAGCACCTCGCTGCCGCCGCACCAGGGCAGGAATTCCGGGTACCGGGCGACGTCGTCCACCAGATCGAACATCTGCCGGGCCGAGAACGGCACCAGGACGGACTTCTGCGAGCGATGCATGGGGGGCGGGTTGGGGTTGCTAGAATGGTGCGCTGCGCGTCCACCGGCGCGCAACCAGCGGGTCCGCCATGAGCATCGTCGAAAACCGGAAAGCGTTCCACGATTATTTTATCGAGGAACGCATCGAAGCCGGCCTGGCCCTCGAAGGCTGGGAGGTGAAGGCGATCCGCGCGGGCCGCGCGCACCTCAAGGAAGCGTACGTCGTCGTGAGGAACGGCGAGATCGTGCTCCTGGGCGCACACATCACGCCGCTCACGACGGCGTCCACGCACGTGCACGCCGACCCCACGCGCACGCGCAAGCTCCTGCTGCACAAGGAGGAGATCAACCGGCTGGTCGGCAAGGTCGAGCGCGCCGGCTATACGCTGGCGCCGCTCGACCTGCACTACAAGAGCGGCCGCATCAAGATCGAGATCGGGCTCGCGAAGGGCAAGAAGATGCACGACAAGCGCGATACGATCAAGGAGCGCGAATGGGCGCGCGAGCAACAGCGCCTGCTGCGCAACCGGACGGGCAGCGTGCGCGCCCGCGGCGCGGCGTAGCGCGGCGCGGGGCGTCGAGGATTCGGTGACCGCGACCTCCGAACCGCTCTTCGAGCGCGGCCTGCCGCGCAATCGCGCGAACCACGTGCCGCTGACGCCGGTCGCGTTCCTCGAGCGCGCCGCGCTCGTCTACCCCGATCGCATCGCCGTCCGGCACGGGCGGCTCGCGTACAGCTACCGCGAGTTCGAGGCGCGCTGCCGCCGCCTGGCGGGGGCGCTCGCCGCGCGTGGCATCGGCCACGGCGACACCGTCGCCGTGATGGCGCCCAACGTGCCGGCGCTGCTGGAAGCGCACTACGCGGTGCCCGCGCTCGGCGCCGTGCTCAACGCGATCAACGTGCGCCTCGACGCGGCGGCGATCGCGTTCTGCGTCGAGCACGGGCACGCGCGCGTGCTCATCGCCGATGCCGAGTTCGCGCAGGCCGTGAAGGCGGCGCTGGCGCGGGTGTCCCGGCCGCTCGTCGTCGTCGACATCGACGATCCGGAGGGCCCGCCAGGCGAACGGCTGGGCACCGTGCGCTACGAGGAGCTGCTCGCCGAAGGCGACCCCGCGTTCGCGTGGCCCGGACCGCGCGACGAATGGGACGCGCTGGCGCTGCTCTACACATCCGGAACGACGGGCGATCCCAAGGGCGTCGTGTACCACCATCGCGGCGCGTACCTCAATGCGCTCGGCAACGCGCTCGCGTTCCGGCTGGCACCCGACAGCGTCTACCTGTGGACGCTGCCGATGTTCCACTGCTGCGGCTGGACGTACACATGGGCGGTCACCGCGGTCGGCGGCACGCACGTGTGCCTGCGGCGCGTCGATCCCGCGCACATCTTTCCGGCGATCCGCGATCACCGTGTCACGCACATGTGCGGCGCGCCGATCGTGCTCAACATGCTGGTCCACGCGCCGGCGCACGTGAAGCTCCGCTTCGAACACGCCGTCGACGTCGCGACCGGCGGCGCCGCGCCGCCGTCCGCGGTCATCGAGGCCATGGAGGCGATGGGTTTCCGCGTCACGCACCTGTACGGGCTCACCGAATCGTACGGACCCGCCACGCTATGCGCATGGCAGGACGGATGGTCGGCGCTGTCGCTGACCGAGCGCGCGCAGAAGATGGCGCGGCAGGGTGTGCCGATGCCGACGCTCGCGCAGTTCCAGGTCGGCAACCCCGACACCGGCGCGCCGGTGCCGCGCGACGGCCGCACGCTGGGCGAGGTGATGCTGCGCGGGAACACGATCATGAAGGGTTACCTCGACAATCCGCGCGCGACCGGCGCGGCGTTCGCGCACGACTGGTACCACTCGGGCGACCTCGCCGTCTGGCACCCGGACAACTACATCGAGATCAAGGACCGCATCAAGGACATCATCATCACGGGCGGCGAGAACGTGAGCTCGCTCGAAGTCGAGGAGTGCCTGTACCGGCATCCGCAGGTGATGGAGGCCGCAGTGGTCGCCCGGCCCGACGCGAAGTGGGGCGAGACGCCGTGCGCGTTCGTCGCGCTGAAGGAGGGCGCCGAGCCGGTCGCGGCCGCCGACATCATCGCGTGGTGCCGCGCGCGCATCGCGCATTTCAAGGCGCCGAAATCGGTCGTGTTCGGCCCGCTGCCCAAGACCGCGACGGGCAAGATCCAGAAGTTCGTGCTGCGCGAGCGGGCGCGCGCGCTCGACGGCGATGGCAGGTGAGCGGGGCATGACGATGTTCGCGCCGGACGCACTCGCGGGCAAGGTGGCGCTCGTCACCGGCGCTTCGAGCGGCCTCGGCCGGCATTTCGCGCAGCTCCTCGCGCGCCATGGCGCGACCGTCGTCCTGGCGGCACGGCGCGTCGACGCGCTGACCGCGCTCGCCGGCGAGCTCGCGGCTGCCGGCGCCCGCGCGCATGCGATCGCGCTCGACGTGCGCGACAACGCGAGCGTGCTCTCCGCTGTTGCCCAGGCGGTCGCGCGCGCGGGCCGCATCGACGTCCTGGTCAACAACGCCGGCGTGGCGGTCACGAAGCCCGCTCTGCAGACCGGCGAGGAGGATTGGCGCAGCGTGATCGACACGAATCTCGACGGCGCGTTCCGCGTCGCGCGTGCCGTCGCGGAGGCGATGGTGGCGGCAGAGCACGGCGGCGCGATCGTCAACATCGCGTCGATCCTGGGAGTGCGCGTGGCCAAGCAGCTCCCCGCGTACATCGCGGCGAAGGCCGGACTGCTGCGGCTGACCGAGGCGCTCGCGCTGGAATGGGCGCCGCAGCGCATCCGCGTCAACGCGCTGGCACCGGGCTACATCGAGACCGAGCTGAACCGCGACTTCCTGCGCTCCGCGGCCGGCGAGTCGCTCGGCAAGCGCGTCGCGCTGCGCCGGTTCGGCACGCCGGAGGATCTCGACGGTCCGCTGCTGCTGCTCGCATCGGACGCCGGCCGCTACATGACGGGCGCGACGATCACCGTCGACGGCGGGCATTCGCTCGCCTGGCTCTAAGGGGAGAACGATGGACTTCAAGCTGCCAACCGAGGTCGAGGCGCTGCGCGTCCGCGTGGCCGCGTTCGTGCGCGACCGCATCGTCCCGCTGGAAGCCGATCGCGCGAACTACGACGAGCACGAGAACATCCGCGTCGACGTGCTCGACCGCGTGCGGGCCGAAGTGAAGGCCGCCGGCCTGTGGGCGCCGCAGGTGCCGAAGGCGCTGGGCGGGCTCGGCCTCAACGTCGTCGCGCGCGCCGCGCTTTACGAGGAGATGAACTGGTCGATCTTCGGACCGGCATGCTTCAACGCCGCGGCGCCCGACGACGGCAACATGACGGTGCTCGCGAAGGTCGCGACGCCCGCGCAAAGGGCGCGCTGGCTCGCGCCGATCGTCGATGGCCGCGTCCGGTCGTCGTTCGCGATGACCGAACCGCATCCCGGCAGCGGCTCCGATCCCGCGATGATGCTGACGAAGGCGGAGCGCCGCGGCGACCGCTGGATCGTGCACGGCCGCAAGTGGTTCATCACGGGTGCCGAATCCGCGCAGCACTTCATCCTGATCGCCAAGACGGGCGACGATCCGCGCCGCGGGCTCTCGGCGTTCATGTTCGATCGCGACCAGCCCGGCTGGCGCATCGTGCGACGCATCCCGATCATGGGACCGGAGGAGCACGGAGGCCACTGCGAGCTCGAATTCGACGGCCTCGAGATTCCCGACGACGCGCGGCTCATGGAGGTGGGCGACGGGCTCAAGGTCACGCAGATCCGGCTGGGCACCGCGCGGCTCACGCACTGCATGCGCTGGACCGGCCTTGCCAAGCGCTCGCTCGCGATCGCGCTCGACTACGTGTCGGTGCGGCAGAGCCACGGCCGCGCGCTCGCGACGCTCGACAGCGTGCAGGGCATGCTCGGCGAGGCGGCGATGCAGGTCGAGATCGGCCGCCTGCTGACGATGCGCGCGGCGGCGAAGCTCGACGCCGGGGACTTCGCGCGCAAGGAAATCTCGATGGCCAAGGTCGTCGTCGCCGATGCGTTGCACCGCGCAGTCGACACCGGCATCCAGCTGAATGGCGCGCGCGGCTATTCCAAGGACACCGTGCTCGAATGGATCTACCGCTACGCGCGGCAGGCGCGCCTGGTCGACGGCGCGTCGGAAGTGCACAAGGGCGTGCTGGCCGGATTCCTGCTCAAGGAGCGCGACGCGTTCTGGCGGTGGGATTAGCGAGTAAAGAGTGAGGCGTCGGGGTCGCAGTCACGTACTGATACTACCGCAACGAGCGGCAGCGTCCGCAAGGCTCCCGTCGTTCCCGCGAAGGCGGCAACCCAGCGGCTTTCCTCGTGCGACGCTGGGTCCCCGCCTTCGCGGGGACGACGGAGTTCCTGTCACGCACTTCGGCAAAGCGCGATCGGCGGGGAAGACAACGCAAATCGGACCCACGTTGTGCTCAGTCGAGCATGAAGCCCGCCATGTCGTTCGACATTAGGCCGCAGGACGGGCCGACGCGTGGATCGTCGCGTCGAACGCGCCAACTCAGCGGAGCTACGCGCGGTCGGCCAGCAGCGCGTGCGCGGCGGCAACGCCGCTGCGCACCGCCGCCTCGAGGGTCGCGGGAAACTCCACGTCCGCGTAGTCGCCGGCGACATAGATGCCCGGCGCAAGGCGTGGCCCCGCGAGCCGAGCGCGTCCGGGCGTGCATGCATAGGTCGCCCGCTTTTCCGCGACGACCTGTGACCATACCAACGGGGGCAGCGCCGGCTGCAGCCGCCGCAACTGCGCGTCGACGGCGCGCGCCAGCGCATCCTGCGTCTGCGCCATGTGCGGGCCGTTCGCGCTCACGACGACGGCGAGCAGCTGGGCAACCGGGGGCGGCGGCGCCTGCGCCCGCGCAAGGACGTCGGGCCGGTCGAACACCCACTGGCCGGGCGCGTCGTCCAACCTTGCGATCGGTCCTGGCATCGTAACGCCCGCGCCGTAGCCCAGCCAGACCGTGACGATGGGCTCGTAGGACAAGGCGGCGAGGACGTCGATCGCGGCCGGCAACGGCGGATGCGCGGCCAGCGCCTCGGTCGCAAACGCCTGCCGCAGCTGGTGCGGACCGACCGCGACGATCACCGCCGATGCCCGCTCCGCGTGCCCGCCGACCGCCACGGTGACGCCTTCGCGCGAGGCCGCGACGACCTGCGCGCGCGCGCCCGTCCGCTGGAGGCCGCCGCGCGCGGCGCAGTAGCGCGCCGCCGCCTCGGGGAAGATCGCGGAGAGGTCGTTCGCCGGGAGCACGAAGTCGCTCGCGCCGCCGCCTTCGCCGAACGCGACGCGCAGCACGTTGGCGAAGACCTGCGCCGACGCGGTGGCCGTCGGCGTGTTGAGCGCCGCGATGCACAGCGGCTCCCAGACGAGGCGCGCAACGCGCGGCGGCAGCGGTGCCAGCATGCGCGCGACGGTCTCGCGCGGCGGTCGCGCGAAACCTTCGCGCTCGAGGCTGCGGAACCACGCGATGTTGGCGAGGCGCTCGCGCAGCGACAATCCGCGCGCCGCGAGAAGCCCGACCAGCAGCCCCAGCCGTCCCGGCGCGCGGCGCGCGACGACCGCCAGCGCGTCGGGCTGCAACGGCGCGAACGGCACCATCGTCAACGGGCGCCGGACGAACAGCGCGCGCGCCGCCGCCTCGCCGTGCACGCGTGCGACCAGTGCGAGCGTCTCGACGTAGGCGCCGAGCAGGATGTGCTGGCCGTTGTCGAGCGGCAGGCCGTCGCGCTCGAC
>Ga0209253_10001631_pt1 | contig 19731 bp, 19 predicted proteins | sample FrelakmetBRP12BR_FD_187145 | JGI IMG/M metagenome (GOLD analysis project Ga0209253, IMG submission 187145) | Freshwater lake sediment microbial communities from the University of Notre Dame, USA, for methane emissions studies - BRP12 BR (SPAdes)... | ecosystem: Environmental > Aquatic >... | reverse complement strand
TGGCGCATCCAGATCGCGTCTTCCTGTTCCAGCTCCTCGAGCCGGCTTTCGACGTCGTAGATCGAGCGGTCGAGCTCGGGCAGCATGACGTCCTGCAGCGCGCGCGCGCGCCGCACCGAGCGCCGGTATTCGAGCGACAGGCGCTCGAGGTTGCCGCACAAGGCCGCCAGTTCGGCGCCTCGCTCGAGGACGGCGGCGAAGGCCAGGCGGCAGGCCTCGGCCTCGGGCGAGGGCTGGACGGCCTCGGCCGCCGTCGCGGCGCCGGGCACCCACGCGGCCTGTTGCAGCCGCACGCCCATCAGCGAGCGCGCCGCAATTCGCACTTGGGCCGCCGCCAGGTCGGCTGGCGGATGCACCTGCAGCCCCTGCAGGCCGTGACGTGCCACCGCGGCCTGCAACGCGGCCAGCGCGGCGTCGTGCAGGCGCAGGAACTCGCGCTGCAGCCGGTTGTAGTGCTCCAGCTCGCGCAGAATCTCGCCGGCCAGCAGCAGGCACTTCTCGTCGAGGAAGACATAGCCCTCGTGCATCGCACGGCGCTCGTCCTTCATCTCGATGACGGCGCTGCGGGTCGGATTCACTTCACTCATGGCTGCGTCTCGATATGCGCGGTGATCTGCGCATCCGACAGGCGCGAGAGCTCGCTCTTCGGAAGCTCGGCCAGCAAGGCCCAGCCGAGCGCCATGCTCTGCTCTAGCGTACGCGCCTCGCTCTGGCTGGCGAGTCGCTGTTCGAACGCGGTGCCGAATCGAAGGTACTTTCGGTCGGTCTCGGCCAGGCCTTCTTCGCCGACCACGCTGGCCAGCACGCGCGCCTGCGCGGCGCGCGCATAGGCGGCGTAGAGCTGGCTGGCCAGGGCAGGGTGGTCGGGGTCGGTGTAGCGCTTGCCGGTGCCGTCCTTCATCAGCCGCGACAGGCTGGGCAGCACGTTCACAGGCGGGTAGATGCCGCGCCGGTCGAGGTCGCGCGACAGCACGATCTGGCCTTCGGTGATGTAGCCGGTGAGGTCGGGGATCGGGTGCCCGATGTCGTCGGCCGGCATCGTCAGGATCGACAACTGTGTCAGCGTGCCCTTCGCGCCGCGCAGGCAGCCGGCGCGTTCGAACAGCGTGGCCAGGTCCGAGTACATGTAGCCCGGAAAGCCCTTGCGGCTCGGGATCTCGCCCTTGCTCGACGACACCTCGCGCAGCGCCTCGCAGTAGTTCGTCATGTCGGTCAGGATCACCAGCACATGCTTGCCTTCGACGAAGGCCAGGTACTCGGCCGCGCTGAGCGCGAAGCGCGGCGTCAGCAGGCGCTGCGTGCTCGAGTCGCTGGCGAGATTCAGGAACAGCGCGGTACGTTCGAGCGCGCCGCCCTGTTCGAGGCTGCGACGGAAGTACTCGGCGCTGTCGTAGGGCACGCCGATACCGGCGAAGACGATCGCGAAGTCCTCGTGAGGAAACGCCCGGCCGCCCGAAGCTTCCTCAACCCCCACGGGGGGCGGCTGCCGCAACGCGGCGGCCTGGGGGCCGTCAGTCTTGCCGTGCCGAAGGCGGGCGTGACTGGCGATCTCGACGGCGAGCCGGTCGTGCGGCAATCCGCCGCCCGAGAACAGCGGCAGTTTCTGGCCGCGCACCAGGCTGTTCATCAGGTCGAGCGTGGTGATGCCGGTCTCGATGAAGTCGCGCGGCAACGCGCGTGCCACCGGGTTCATCGGCAGGCCTTCGATCGGCACCGTGCGGTGCGCGGCCACCGGTGGCCCGCCGTCGATGACCTGGCCGACGCCGTTGAACACGCGCCCGAGGATGCCCGGGCCGAGGCCGAAGTTCAGCGGCTCGCCGCGAAAGCGCACCACGGTGCCTTCGAGCGACAAGCCGGCGGTGGCTTCGAGCACCTCGATCGTCATGAACTGCTCGTCGATCGCCGCGATGCGGCCGAGCCTCGAGCGGCCGTCGCTGCCGCGCACGTCCACCGCGTCGTAGAGGCCGACGTCGAGCGTGCGGCGCAGGAACAGCAGCGGGCCTTCGAGCCGCGTCGCGGCGCCTTCAACCGTGAGCAGCATCGCGTGGCTCCGTCGTGATGGCCGCCGCAGCCGGCTCGCCCGGCGTCGCAGACGACGCCGGTGCAGCAGCAGGTGTGATCTGCGCGAACTCGCGTTCCATGCGCGCTTCGAGTTCGGTCATGCGCGCCAGCTGGTCGTCGGCGATCTCCTCGCCCATGCGTTGCAGCGGCCGCATGCAGCCGATGGCTGCGATCCGTTCGGGCTCGACGCCGGCCGCGAGCGCGGCCTCGGCGAGGTCGATGAAGCGGCCGAGCAGCCGCATCATCGCGCCCTGGCGCGCCGGGCTACAGACGCGGTCGATCTCGGAGAAGGCCGACTGGCGCAGGAACGCCTCGTTGACGAGTTCGGCGCACAGCAGCGTGAGCTGCTGGCGCGCGGGCAGCGCGTCCTTGCCGATGATGCGCGCCATGCGTTCGAGTGCGGCTTGCTCGTCGAGCAGCGTCAGGAAGCGCCGGCGCAGCGCGAGCCATTGGCCGTTGCCCTGCGCGGCCCACCAGGGCGCGAAGTCGCGCGCGTCCTCGGCGTACGACTGCAGCGGGTGGATCGCGGGGTAGAAGCGCGCCTGCGCGCGTTTCACGTCGAGGGCCCAGAACGCCTTCACGTAGCGCTTGGTGTGGCTCGTCACCGGCTCGGAGAAATCGCCCGACGGCGGGCTGATCGCGCCCATCACCGTGACCGAGCCGGTGCCGCCGCCGAGCGTCTCGACCAGCGCGGCGCGCTCGTAGAAGTCGGCCAGCCGGCTCGACAGGTAGGCCGGGTAGCCGCCCTCGCCGGGCAACTCGCCGAAGCGGCCCGACACCTCGCGCAAGGCCTCGGCCCAGCGGCTGGTCGAATCGGCCATCAGCGCGACATGCAGGCCCTGGTCGCGGAAGTACTCGGCCACCGTGATCGCGCAGTAGATGCTCGCCTCGCGCGCCGCGACCGGCATGTTGGAGGTGTTGGCGATGATCACCGTGCGCTCCATCAGCGGGCGGCCGGTGCGCGGGTCGGTGAGCGTCGGAAACTCGTCGAGCACGCCGGCCATCTCGTTGCCGCGTTCGCCGCAGCCGAGGTAGACGATGACGTCGGCGTTGCAGCCCTTGGCCAGCGCTTCGAGCAGCACCGTCTTGCCGGTGCCGAAGCCGCCGGGTATCGCCGCCTTGCCGCCCTGCGCCACGGGGAACAGGCAGTCGAGGATGCGCTGGCCCGTCACCAGCGGCGCCAAGGTCGGCATGCGCCGGATCACCGGCCGGGGCGTGCGCACCGGCCAGACATGGCTCATCGCGACTTCGCGCAGGCGGCCGTCGCCCTGGCGCAATGTGCAGACGGCCGCGTCCTCGGCGTATTCGCCGGGCGTGACCACCGATTCGACGACACCGCTCGCGTCGGGCGGCGCCAGGCAGTGCTGCGCGCGGCCCGCCGCACCGGTGGCCTCGCCGATCACGGCGCCCGGCCCCAGCAGCGCGCCGACGACGATGCCCGGCTCGAAGTGCAGGCGCCCCGCAGCGCCCGCGCGCATCCCCGGCTGCACGAAGGCCACGTCGGTGCCCGACAGCGGCCGCAGCAGGCCGTCGAAGATGTGGCCCAGCAGGCCGGGGCCGAGGCGAATCGCCAGCGGCTGCCCGTCGCCGCGCACCTCGGTGCCCGGGCGCAGGCCGGTGGTGTCTTCGTACACCTGCACGACGATCTGGTCGTCGTGGATTCGCACCACCTCGCCGAGCAGCGCCTGCGGCCCGACGCGCACCGATTCGCGCAGCGCGAACGGCCCCTGCTTCACGGCGTGCAGCACCGGGCCGGCGATCCAGCGCACGATCGCAAGACTCATCTCGGCTCTCCTGTCGCTGCGCGCCGGCTCATCGCGAATCCTCCAGCCGGCGCAGCAACCCCGCCTCGATCGCGAAACGGTCGGCGAGCAGCCCGCCCAAGGTGCCGTCGATGACGTTGCCGTGGGCGGTGATCTTCAGCCCGGCGCTGATCGCCGCGTCGGCTTCGAACAGCGGCGCCGCGCCCGACTCGGCGGCGAGCGTCTGCGCCAGCGCCTGCCGTTCGGCAGCCGGCCAGTCCGGCGCGTGCACGATGTGCCAGGGCCCGCGCGGCATGCGCGAGCGCGCGGACGCCAGCACATGGGCGACCCATTGCGCCCGCGACGCGGCTTGCTGCCACAGCGCGAGCAGCCTGCGCGGCAGTTGGTCCCAGGCCAGGCGCAGCAACGCGGCGGTGCGCTGCTGCTCGTGCAGGCGGCGCTGGGTGGCCAGCCGGGCCTGCGCGGCGGCGATGCGCTCGCGCCGCAGCGCACGCTGTTCCTCGAACGCCTGGCGCATGCGCGCGCGGGCGTCGGCATGCCCCTGCGACAACAGCGCGGCGGCCCGGCCGCGCTCGTCGCCGAGGATCTGCGCGCATTGCCGCGCACGGTCGGCTTCGACCAGATCGAGCAGGGCGCGCATGGGCTGCCCGATGTTCATGGGGACCCCAAGTGTCGTTGGATTCATGGTGCCCCCAACGGCGCTGATCGCGCCAGTCCCCCCAGGGGGGAGCGAACCCGCTTGAGGCGGCTCGGCGCCGGGTTCACGCTTCGAGCCCCAGTTGCGTGCGCAGCCGTGTCGCCAGGTCCGTCAGCGGCACCTCGCCGTGGAGATCGGGTACCACCAACACCAGCGGCGCGAGCGCCGACAGGGCGCCGCGCAGCACCGCTTCGCCGATGCCGGCCGCCACCGACGCCGACACTAGCACCAGCGGCGCCTGCGCACGCGCCCAGGCCAGCGCGGCCGTTTCCTCGCCGGCGCGCGGCGTGCGCACCAGCGCTCCGGCGAGCCTGTAGCCGGCCGCGGAGACTTCGTCGCCGAGAAACACGGGCGCTGTCATGCGGCGGTCACCCGAGCCGATTCAGGATCAGGATCGAGACGATCAGCCCGTAGATCGCGATGCCTTCGGCCAGGCCGATGAAGATCAGCAGCCGGCCGAACAGCTCGGGTTTCTCGGCCAGCGCGCCGACCGCGGCGGTACCGACCTTGGCGACCGCGAATCCGGCGCCCAGCGACGACAACCCGGTGGCGATCGCGGCACCGATCAATCCCCAGCTCACGTCGCCGCCCGCCGCCCGGGCCGCCGATGCCGCGGCGTCGGACGCGGCCGACGCGTCCGGCGCCCACAACAGGAGTGCGCTGGCGGCCAGCCCCACGAACAGCGTCAGCGCGATCAGCGCGACCGGAACGCCAATCAGTTTCTTCATCTAGTTCTCCTGCGTGGTGAATGGCGGTGCGGGCAGCGGGCGAAACGCGCGCCCGGTGCCTTGCATGAAGCGGGTGAAGAATTCGAACAGCACGAGCCGCGTGGTCTGGATCGAGACCACCATGGCCTCGAGCACGATCACGACCACATTGCCGACCACCAGCACCAGCGCCTTGGCGACGATGCTGTCGGCCGCGTCCATCAGCGCAACGATCGCCGACGACAGCCCGGCGTGGGCGAGCGCGAACGCGCCGACCCGGGCGAACGACAGCGTGTTGATCAGGATCTGCAGCGTCTTCTCGATCAACTCGCCGATCGCACTCAATGCCGCCGTGACGCGCCCATGGTGCAGCGCATGGCCGATGCAGAAGAACAGCGCGGCTGCAGCCGCCACGCCGAGGCCGGCCGGCGCGACGAAGGCCGCCAGCAGGCTGAGGTAGACGACGATCAGCGCCGCGTCGGTCAGCAGCCAGCGGCGCATCTCGCCGCGCCACCAGGCCGCGAGCGCATCGAGCAACAGACCGACGGTCAGTAACACCGCGCCCCCCACCAGCGGCGCCAGCAGCACCGACAGCGGCGCGTCGAGCGGGTGCAGCCACAGCGCCGGAATCACCCCGTGCAGGCTGAACACGCCGCCGAACAACAGCCCGAAGACTGACGCCGACAAGCCGCCGACCATCAGCAGGCGGGCGATCGGAAAGCGCTCGCGGTACCACCAGCCCGCGGCCGCGAGCAGCAGGCCCTGGCCGACGTCGCCGAACATGTAGCCGAACATCAGCGGCACGACGATCGCCAGGAGCGGCGTCGGGTCGGCCTCGCTGGACGACGGCATGCCCAGCGCGCGGCTGAAGATCTCGAACGGGCGCGCCCAGGGCGGATTGCTCAGCAGCAACGGCGCCTTCATGCTCGCCGGTGGCACGGCGTAATGCAGCAGCGCGCGTGCCGAGCAGCCTTGCAGCGCCTGGGCCAGACGGTCGCCGCGCGCGTCGCTGGACCAGCCGGTGATCCAGCAGAACAGTGCGCCGGCTTCGAGCGCGCTGACGTTGTGCATCACCCATTGCAGGCGGTTGGCATCGCCCAGCGCACGCGGCAGATCGTGGCGCCGGCTGAACGCGGCCAGTGCGTCGTTCATCGCGGAGCGCTCGAGCGCCAGCTCCGCCAGGCGCTGCCGCACATACAAGCGGTTGGCCTGCGCATCCGCGTGCAGCCAGCCGGGAACCTCATGGCTGCTGCCCTTGAGCGTGGTCACCCGGTGCGCCATCGCCTGCAGCGCCTCGGGCGGGCCGGCGGCCAGCAGGTGCGTCGCGCCGTCGATCGCGAGCGCGCTGGCCAGCGTCTCCAGCCCCGTCGTGGGAGGCGCCAGCTCCCCTTCGGCGTCGGTGCCAGCCGGCAGCACGAACAGACGCACCTGCAGCAGCGGCCCGGCCGCGGCCAGGTGGCTCGGGTCGAGGCGGCTCGAAGCCAACGCGTCGAGCACGCGCTGCCAGAGTTGTAGCTCGTTGCGTTCGGCCTCACCGCGCTGCAGCGTGCGAACCACCGGCTCGGCATCCTGCGCCCACGCCCGGATATCCGCCAGGCAGCGCTGCAGCGTGGCAACCGGCGCCTCGGGGAAGGCCGAGGGCCGGCAACCCGACGGCGCGGGCCAGTAGGCGCGATAGCGCGCCGCGAGTTCGAGGAACTGCGCCAGCAGCGGCATCACCGCGCCGAGCTCGGCAGGCATCGCGGCGCCGGTGCGCGCCTCGAGCTCCACGGCGCCGGTGCGCGCCAGCGCCTCGAGCACCAGCGTCGCGTCGTCGCGCGCTGCGAGGATCTCGAACCAGCGGGCGGCGCGGGGACGCAGCATCAGGCCACCCGGGCGCGCGGGAACAGCGCGCGGCTCAGCAATTCGCCGCGCAGCCGCTCGAAGTCGAGCGCGCTGAGGGCGACATGGATGAACGCGGCCGCCGGCTCCAGCGTGGCGCGGCGCAGCAGCAGCGACAACCTGGCCTGCAGTGCACGGCGCAGCAGCCAGCCCGTGCCGGGCGCAGCGGCCGCGAACGCGGCGCCATGCTCGCGCAACGTGTCGGCCACCTGCCTGAGGCTGTCGTCGGCGCCGCCCAACGGTTGCGGCAACCGGCGTTGCCACTCGGCATGCCAAGCGCGCGCGATCGACTCGGGCACCGGCCACGCGCGGGCCAGCGCGCCGAACCGGCCGGCGGCGACGGCGGCGGCGCGCTCGGCCGCAGGGGCGGCGCACAGCGCGCCGTAGTCGGGGTCGTCGCCCATCCATGCGGCGGGTGCGCCGCCGCGCGCCAGATGCTGCAGCACCGGCAGGTCGGGCCAGAGCGCACACCAGCGCACGGCGGGTTGCCACGCCGCAGGCATCCAGCCGGCGACCTCGGCGACCGCCGCGCGCCATTGCGCGCGCAACACCGTTTCGATCCGGTGCGGCTCGCCCGGCGTGGTGATGCCGACCAGCCAGGGGCGCAGCGGCGAGGCGCGGGCGGCCTCGAGCAGCGCGCCGAATTCGCGCGCGGTCTCCAGGCGTTGCCAGGCCGCCTCGCTGGCGCGCTCGCCGTGGCGCGACTGCAGGCGCGCCTGCGCGAACTCGAGGCTGCCGCAATCGATCACGGCAGTGCTCCCGTCAACTCCCGCGCGATCGCGCTCACCGCCCGATCGAGCGCGACGAGTTCGTCCGCGCTCAACTCATGCGGCCTTGCGATCAGCGCGGCCTCGGCGTCGAGTTCGGCCAGTTGGCCGGCGAGTTCTTGCTCGAACGCGCCGACCACGGCACGGATGCGCCGCTCGGTGCGGTCGCCGATCGACCGCGCGTCCGCGCGCGCCCGCTCCGCGATATGCGTCGCCTCGACCTGCGTGCGCTCGACCGCCTGGCGTGCCTCGCGCTCGGCGCGCAACACCGTGGCGATGGCGTCCTCGGCCGGGTTTCCGGCCGGGCGTTCTGGGGCGTTCAGCGTTGACATCTGTCTTGCCGCGCGGGCCAGTCCTGCCGCGCGGGCCACGGGTTGGCAGCATCGGCTCTTCCCCGGCGCGCCGGGTTTTCAGTATCGCGACACCGGTGGGCGTCGCGGATTGACCTGCCTCAACCGTGGGTCCGATCGGCGCCGGGTTGGTCGGCGTGGTCACAGCCACGGGCGCAGCGGCTACGGTCGCACGAGAGTAGATCGCATCCGCGAGCGCCGCGCTGCGCCCCGCAACGCGCATGCCATACTGAATCGGTGCCGTCGCTGCACGCGACGCGCGCGCCGCCATGAGCAGCGACGCCGTCAAACGCCTGATCGAACCCTGATCGACATCCGATGCAAGACGGCCTGTACCTGGTTTTCGGCGCCAGCGGCTATATCGGCACCAACCTCGTGGCGCGATTGCTGCGCGACGGCGTGCGCGTCCGCGCCGCGGCGCGCAACCGCAAGGTGCTCGAGGCGCGCGAGTGGACCGGCGTCGAGCTGGTCGAGGCCGATGCACTCGACCCGGCCTCGTTGCCGGCGGCGCTCAAGGGCGTGGCCGTTGCGTACTACCTCGTGCATTCGATGGCTGCCGGACGTGACTTCGGCCGCCTCGACATCGCCGCGGCCAGGGCCTTCGCGGCGGCCGCGGCGCAGGCGGGTGTCTCGCGCATCGTCTACCTGGGCGGTCTGGTGCCGCCCGATGCCGACTCCGAACACCTGGTGTCGCGCCGCGAGACCGGCGCGGTGCTGCGCGCGGGGCCGGTGCCCGTCACCGAGCTGCGCGCGGGCATCATTGTCGGCGCCGGCTCGGCCGCCTACGAGGTGATCCGCGACCTGGTGAATCACCTGCCGCTGATGGTGACACCGCGCTGGGTCAAGTCGAAATCGTCGCCGATCGCGCTCGACAACCTGCTCGAGTACCTGGTGCGGCTGCCGCAGGTCGACGAGGCTGGCGGCCGCATCTACGACGCGGGCGGGCCGGAACTGCTGTCGTACGAAACAATGATGCGCACCTTCGGCGAGGTCGTCGGCAAGCATCCGCGCATCATCCCGGTGCCGGTGTTGTCGCCAGGCCTTTCGGCGTTGTGGCTCGCGCTGATCACCACGGTGCCGGCCAGCATCGCGCGGGCCCTGGTCGGCGGGCTCAAGCACGACATCCCGGCCGACGATGCAGCGTTGCGCCGCATCATCCCCCAGCGGCTGCTGACCTTTCGCGAGGCGGTGCAGGCGGCGCTGCAGGCCGAGCGCGACCACGCGGTGGCGGCGCGCTGGACCGAAGGGCGGCTGATGTTCCGCGGCGGCCGCACCGACTATTCGTTCTATGCCAAGAAGGCAGGCGCATCGGCGCTTTCGACGGCACAGCCCGAGGCGTTGTGGCAAGTGGTCACCGCGATCGGCGGCGACAACCGCTACTACACGCTTGGCTGGCTGTGGTGGCTGCGCGAGGCGATCGACTGGGCGATCGGTGGCCCAGGCTTCACGCGCGGGCGGCGCGACCCGTCGTCACTGCGGCTGGGAGACACGATCGATTACTGGACCGTGATCGGCATCGATCCGCCGCGCCGCCTGACGTTGAACTTCGGCCTCAAGGCACCGGGCAACGCCGTGCTCGAATTCGAGATCGAGCCGCGTGCCGCGCGCGGCTCGGAATTCACCATCACCGCGTACTGGCACCCGATGGGGGTGTGGGGCCTGCTGTACTGGTATGCACTGGTGCCGGTCCACGGCTTGCTGTTCAAGCGGCTGGTGCGCGAGATCGCGCGTCGCGCCGAGATGCTCGAGATCAGTTCCGCGGCCGCAGGACGCTGAAGCGTTGCTCGAGCAGCGCCATGCCCCAGGCGCCAGCACAGCGGCCGCGCACGCAGCGGACAACGAGCGCCGGGACATCGACGGTCGCCAGGCCCGGGGCCGCGGCAGTCGGCTACTTGGCTGACTTACCGCCTGCTTCACCGGCGCGTCGATGCAGGTCGCGGCGGCGCGCTTCGGGATAGATCATCGACTCCTCGAGCGCGATGTGCTCGCGATAGAGTTCGGAGAAGATCGGAATCGCCGAGCGCAGCACGTCCGGGTCGTACCAGTTGTAGCCCTCGGCGACGGCCTTGAGCTGCGGCTCGAGTTCGAGCCAGTCCTCTTCGAGCCAGCCGTGGTCCTGCTGCAGGCGCTGCACATGCTGCACCAGCTCGGCGTCGCCGCTGCTCAGCAGGCTCGGGAACACGTACTGTTCCTCGGCCAGGTGGTGTGCGCGCGCGGTGGCATCGAAGAAGCTGCAGATCTCGCTGGCGAGCCTGCGCGCGGTGTCGTCCGCGCCGGTGGCGTCCAGATGCTCGAGCAGGCTGGACAGCTGCCCGAGGTTCTGAATCACCTGGTGGTGGGTCTCGTCGAGCGCCTCGAACGACGGCATCGGTGGCACGGCAGGGCGGACCGGGCGAGCGGGGCGGGACTTGGAGGTCGGCATGGATTCCTCTGGATGTGCTTGCATTCTCCGACACGCATGCCGGGTCTACTTGGCCGGCACCGGAGCCGTGCCCGGATTGAACATGTAGATCACCGCGTTGCGGACTTCAGCGTCGGTGAGGTCGGCCATGCCGCCGCGTGCCGGCATGCCGCCATGCCCGTGGATGGCCGAGCGAACCGTCGCGTCCAGGCCGTTCTTCAGCCGCGGCGTCCAGGCGGCGCGGTCGCCGACGCGCGGCGCTCCTTCGGTGCCCGGCTCATGGCACTTGGAGCACTGCATCTGCACCACCTCCTGCCCACTGCGTCCGCCCGCGGGCTTGGCGGGACTGACCGGCTCGACCCAATGGCCGCCCGACTTGTTGACCATGTAGACGATGGCGCGCTGGATCTCGACGTCGCTGAGCCCAGGGCTGCCGCCATGGGCCGGCATCTTGCGGATGCCCACCAGCGCCTCGCGCGTCAGCGCGCTCAGCCCGAGCGCGATGCGGCCACTCCACGCTTGCTTGTCGCCGATCTTCGGCGCTCCGTCCTTGCCGGTTTCATGACAGGTGGCGCACGCCGACTTCACCACCTGCTGCCCGCTCTTGCCGCTTGCCTGCGCGTGAGCCGACAGCGCGATACCGGCCACGGCAAGCGCGAGCGCGAGGGCAGCGAACGCCTGCACGAGCGGAGTTCCTGCGCGAAAACGCCTTCCGAATGAATGGCGGTCGTTCATATGCGTGACTCCTTCCGTCGCCCGTGCGTGCCACGGTTCAAGCTGGCATCTGACGTGGGCCGCTGCGGCGCTGCGTTGATTGTGGACAAGCCGCCGGGACTCAGCGCTTGTTCTGCATCAATCGGCGTGCCATCATTTTTTGCGCTGCGCTCAGACCGTTCGCTCGATGGCGAATGGGGGAGCAACGCTGGGAGAATCCATACGCCGGCGTGATGCCGGAGGGAGATCGATATCGCCGCCATGCCCGACCACCGCAACCCGATCGTCGATGCGATCGTCGTTGGCGCCGGCATCTCCGGTCTCGTCGCCGCACATCGATTGAAGCGGTCGGGCTTTGCAGTTCAGGTGATCGACGCCGGTGCGCGAACTGGCGGCGTGATCGGTACCGTCGAGCGCGACGGCTGCCGCTTCGAGCGCGGACCGAACAGCGCGCTCGACACGACGCCGCTGATCGGCGAGCTGGTCGACGATCTGGGCCTGGGCACCGAGCTTCGTTTCGCCGCCGAGGCCGCGGCCAAACGCTACGTGGTGCGCAACGGCGTTCTCATCGCATTGCCGATGTCGCCGGGCGCGTTCCTGTCGACCCGTCTGTTCTCGCCCGCCGCGAAGCTCGCCCTGTTGCGCGAGCCGTTCGTGCGCGCGTCGGCCCCCGACGCCGAGGAGTCGATCGCGGCGTTCGTGCGGCGCCGCCTCGGGGCCGAGTTCCTCGACTACGCGATCGACCCGTTCGTGGCCGGCATCTACGCCGGCGACCCCGAGCAGATCTCGGTGCGCGCGGCGTTCCCGAAACTGCACGCGCTCGAGCAGCGCTGGGGCAGCCTGATTCGCGGGCAGATCGGTGGCGCGCGCGAGCGCAGGCGTCAGGCAGAGACGGCGAAGAACACGGCGAAGAGCTTTTCGTTTGCCGGCGGCATGCAGGTGCTGACGGATGCTCTCGCGGCCGCGGTCGGCGCGGTCGCCCTGGACACCCGCGCCGTCCGGTTCGAATGCGATGCTGCCGGCGTGTTCACGCTGCACACCGAGCGCTCCGGCGAACCGGCCGCGTGGCGCGCGCGCGCCGTGGTGCTGGCCGTGCCGGCCGACCGGGCCGCGGCGCTGGTGCGCGGTCGGGCTCCCGACGCGGCTGCAGCGCTCGAATCGATCGCCTATGCGCCGGTGGCGACGGTCGCGACCGCCTACCCGGTGTCGGCCGTCGCGCACCCGCTCGATGGCTTCGGCTGTCTCGTGCCGCGCAAGGAGCAGCGCCGCATCCTCGGCGTGCTGTTCTCGAGCACGATGTTCGAAGGCCGCGCGCCGGCCGGCACGGTGCTGCTGACCACCTTCGTCGGCGGAGCACGCCACCCCGACCTGCCTGGCCTGCCCGAAGCCGATATTGCCGCTCTCGCGCACGCCGAGCACGGTGCGCTGCTCGGCGCGCGCGGCGCACCGCTGTTCCAGGCCGTCACGCGCTGGCCGCGCGCGATCCCGCAGTACACGCTCGGGCATCAGGGCCGCGTGGCACGCGCCGAGGCGGCCGCCGGCGCGCTGCCGGGCCTGTACTTCTGCGCCAGCTGGAAGGGCGGCGTGTCGGTCGGCGATTGCATCAGATGCGGCCACCTCGAGGCGGAAGCCGCGGCAGCGTACCTGCGCGCGCCGCGATAGCGCGGTGGGCGCCATCGAATCACCGCTGGCCGCGCTGGCGCTCGCCACACTGCTCGTACTGCCCGGTTTCTTCAAGCCCGGCTCGCGGGCCTGGTTGATCGCCTTCGTGGCGACGCTGGCGCTGTTCATCGGCCTGCTGGTCCTGCCGGCCCTGCTGCCCGGTGAGCGCGTGATCGGCGATCACCGGAACTGGAGTGGGCCGCTGCTCGCGCTGGCGGGCGTACTGTGGATCGCAGCATTGCTCGCGCGGCGGAACGTCCTGTCGTGGCGCGAGATGGGCTTCACATGGACCCAGCGGCCCGGGTCGATTCGCCCCGCGCTGTGGGTCTCGATGGCGGCGCTGGCGCTCAACGGGCTGGCGATGAGCCTCAGCCGCTATCGCCTGCCGGCCGTGCCGCTGGAAACGTGGATCTATCAGGCCACGCTGCCGGGGCTGGTGGAGGAAGCCGTGTTCCGCGGTGTGTTGCTGGCGCTGCTGGACCGTGCGTTCGGCGAGCGCAGGCAGCTGTTCGGCGCGCCGCTCGGTTGGGGTGGCTGCGTGGTCACGCTCGTGTTTGTCTTTCTGCACGGCGTGACGCCGGGCACGCTGATCGGCGTGCTGCCGGCCGCGCTGCTGTACCTATGGCTGCGCGGGCGCACCGGCAGCCTGGTCGCGCCGGTCGTCGTGCACAACCTGTGGAATCTATCGGTCTACCTGGCGCACCTATGAGCCCGCCAGGAAGCCGGCGAGCCGGCCGCGGATGATGTCTTGCGCCTCGCGCATGATGCGGTCGATCAATTCCTTGCAGGTCGGAACGTCGTGGATCAGCCCGGCGACCATGCCGCACGACCACGCGCCGGCGTCCATCGTGCCGTCCTTCATGATCTTCGGGTAGACGCCGGCCACCTCGGCCATGATGTCGTCGATCTTCAGGTTCGCGCCAAGCGCGCGTTCCTTCTCGAGCAGGCGGTCGACGGCGGCGTTGCGCAGCACGCGTTCGGTGTTGCGCAGCGGCCGCATCACGAGGCGCGTGTCGAGCTCGCTGGCGGCGACGATCGCCTGCTTGACGTTGTCGTGCACCGGCGCCTCCTTGGTGGCGATGAAGCGCGTGCCCATGTTCATGCCTTCGGCGCCGAGCGCGAGCGCGGCCACCAGCGAGCGGCCGTCGGCCATGCCGCCGGAGGCGACGAAGGGGATCTTCAGCTCCTCGGCCGCGCGTGGCAGCAGGATGAAGTTCGGCACGTCGTCCTCGCCCGGGTGGCCGCCGCACTCGAAGCCGTCGACGCTGACCGCGTCGCAGCCGATCGCCTCGGCCTTCAGCGAGTGGCGCACCGAGGTGCACTTGTGGATCACCTTGATGCCGGCCTCCTTGAGCGCCGGCAGCCACTTCACCGGGTTGTTGCCGGCGGTCTCGACGATCCTGACGCCGCCTTCGATGATCGCGCGCACGTAGCCGGGGTAGTCGGGCGCGTTGACGATCGGCAGGAACGTGACGTTCACGCCGAACGGCTTGTCGGTCATCTCGCGGCAGCGCCGGATCTCCTTGGCGAGCAACTCCGGCGTGCGCTGTGTCAGGCCGGTGATGATGCCGAGCCCGCCAGCGTTTGAAACGGCGGCCGCCAGCTCGGCGAAACCGACGAAGTGCATGCCGCCCTGGATGATCGGGTGCTCGATGCCGAACATTTCGGTGATTCGGGTCTTCATGAGGTGGGGCTCTCCATGTTCGTTGGCTGCGCGACGCGACGCCGTCGCAGGCTACAGTGGCGCCGGCACAGCGCGTCCGGCGAATTGTCGTTCAATGCACGCTGCAACCCGGACCTTCGATGAACGATCCCGCACCGACCGATCCCGCCCGCCAAACAGGGCGAATTGCCGGGCATGGCGCGAACGCCGAGCCGTCGGGCCTGTTCGCATGGCTGCCGGGGCTGCAGGTGTTGCGGCGCTACGAGCGAGGCTGGCTGCGCCATGACCTCGTCGCCGGCCTGGTGCTGGCGACAATGCTGGTGCCGGCCGGCATTGCCTATGCGGTCGCGTCCGGCTTGCCCGGGATTTACGGTCTGTACGCGACGATCGTGCCGCTGCTGGCGTATGCCTTGTTCGGCCCGAGCCGCATCATGGTGCTCGGTCCCGATTCGTCGCTGGCGGCGGTGATCCTCGCCGTCGTGCTGCCGCTTTCGACCGGCGATGCCGGCCGCGCGGTCGTCGTGGCCGCGGCGATGGCGGTGGTCGCGGGCGTCGTCTGCATCCTGGCCGGGGTGTTGCGGCTGGGGTTCGTCACCGAACTGCTCTCGAAGCCGATCCGCTACGGCTACATGAACGGCATCGCACTCACCGTGCTGATCAGCCAGCTGCCCAAGATGTTCGGCATCTCGATCGACGAGCATGGCCCCGGGCGCGCCATCTGGGCGCTGGGCGAGGCGGTGTTGGCGGGCGGCACGAACGTGGCGACCTTGGCCATAGGGGCGGGAACGCTGGCGGTGATCCTGCTGCTCAAGCGCAGCCAGCGGGTGCCCGGCATCCTGGTCGCCGTGGTCGGTGCGACGGTCGTCGTCGGTGCTTGGGGCCTCGAGGCGCATGGCGTGAAGGTGCTCGGCACACTGCCGCAGGGGTTGCCGGCGTTCGCCATGCCGTGGCTCGAGCGCGCCGACCTCGTTCCCGTGCTGGTCGGCGGCGCGGCGGTGGCGATGCTGTCGTTTGCCGACACGAGCGTGCTGTCGCGCACCTACGCGGCCAGGACCGGCCAGGCCGTGGACCCGAACAAGGAACTGTTCGGACTCGGCGCCGCCAACCTGGCGGCCGGTTTGTTTCAGGGCTTTCCGATCAGCAGCAGCTCCTCGCGCACACCGGTGGCCGAGGCGGCGGGCGCGCGCACGCAGTTGACCGGCGTGGTGGGCGCGTTGTCGATCGCCGCCATGCTGATGGTGGCGCCCGAGCTGCTGCGGCATCTGCCGCAGAGCGCGCTGGCCGCGGTCGTGATCGCCGCGGCGCTGGGCCTGTTCGAGATCGCCGACCTGCGTCGCATCTACCGGATGCAGCCCTGGGAGTTCTGGCTGTCGATCGGTTGCCTGGCCGGCGTGACCGTGCTCGGGCCGATCGAGGGCATCGGCCTGGCCGTGCTGATGTCGGTCATCGAATTCCTGTGGGACGGCTGGCGGCCGCATTCGGCCGTGCTGGGGCGCGAAGAGGGCCTCAAGGGCTACCACGACATCTCGCGCCACCCCGAGGCGCGCCAGATCCCGGGGCTGCTGCTGTTTCGCTGGGACGCGCCGCTGTTCTTCGCCAACGCCGAATGGTTCCACCTTCGTGTGCTCGAAGTGCTGGCCGCGGCGCCGACGCCTGTGAGCTGGCTGGTCGTGGCCGCCGAACCCGTCACCAGCGTGGACGTCACGTCGGCCGACATGCTGGCCGAGCTCGACGAGGCCCTGCACGCGGCCGGCATCGAGATGTGCTTTGCCGAGATGAAGGGCCCGGTCAAGGACAAGATGAAGCGATTCGGACTCTTCGCCAGGCTAGGCGAGGGGGTGTTCTTTCCGACCGTCGGGGCGGCCGTCTCGGCCTACCGCAAGGCCCATCCTCTGGAGCCGGCGAGCGCCGGCGAGGAATCATCGTGACCGCGGCGCGTCAGCCACCCAGCGCGATGATCACGGCCTCGACGGCCACGCCGAGCACGACCATGATCAGGCCCGATCCCCACGCAGAGATGCCGCCGTAGCGGCCCCAGTCGTAGCCAGCCAGAAACAGCATCGCGATCGCGATGGCGCCCGAAACGCGCATCGCGGTGCGCAGGTCCGCAATGAGCACGAATGGCAGCACGACCGGGAACGTCGACAGGAAGACCAGCAGGAATACGCCCAGCGCGCCCTTCAGTTCCTGCGCGGTCACGCGCACCCGGTGCGCGGGCTCCAGCGGCTGGTCGACAATCGACTGCCGCACCCGTTCGAGGCCCGGCGCGCCCAGGCTGGCAGCCAGCGGTCCGATCGAGCTGGCGATGAGTCGGTGTGCGTCCTCGGGCCGCGGCGCGGCGCGAACCAGGCTGCGAAGCGTGGCTTCGCGGGCGCGTATGACCAGGCTGCGCAACACATACATCACGCCGTCGACGAAGCCCCAGGCGATGTTGCAGCCGATCGCGGCGATCAGCATGAGCTTGACGTCCTCGCGGCCGGCCGACGCGACGCTGAGCGTGCCGGTGAAGGTGAGCACCATGAACAGACCGAACAGGATCTCGGAGGTGCGATCGATCGGGTCGAGCACGCGGCCCTGACCCCGGCGCTCGAATTCGTCGATCAGCGCGGCGTTCGCAGTGGTGGTTTGGTGCGGCAGCGGCATATCTTGCTTCTTATCGTCGAGCAGCTGATTGTCGGAGATCCATCTCGACGTGGATCACACCGTGTTCCCTGGTCGTCACCATCGGCAGGCCGCTGTGTGCGAACACCGACAGCATCGACGCGTTACCCGCCAGCACCTCGGCCGCGAAACGGGTGATGCCGTGCTCGCGGGCGATACCGGCCAGCAGGCCCAGCAGCGTGCTGGCCAGGCCCTGATGTTGGTAGTCCTCCTCGATCGTGAACGCCACCTCGGCGGTGCGCGCGCCGTCCGCCGACGGCACGACGGTGTAGCTGGCGCCGCCGATCAGGGTTTCGTCGGCGCCGTTGCCGATGCTGGCGGCCAGCGCGAGGTAGTGCTCGAAGTCGCTCGAGCCGAGGAAGTCGAGTTCGGCGGCGCTGAGTTCCTTCTTCATCGAGAAGAATCGTGTGTAGATCGAGTCGGGCTCGAGCTTGCTGAACGCGGCGACGATTCTCTGCCTGTCCTGCGGGCTGACCACGCGGATCAGGATAGGCGTTCCGTCGCGCAGGGTGGCCTGTTGGCTGAATGGGGTTGGCTTGCTCGCCTGGGTCATGTCGTGCACTGTCCGATCACTGCGGCTCGTCGCGATTCCTTGCGCCAGATCAACGCTGTGGGTCCGACTGCGCGCGACGCTTTCCACTCCGGCTGGCACATACACGGGAGTCACGCCATGACGCTGCGCTCAGGCATCTACATCGTACCCACCGATCGCTGGTATATCGAGAGAGCCGTCTGGTTCATTGCGGGTTGTGTCCTGCTCTCGACGACGGCAATGGCCGCGTTGCTTCACCCGCTGTGGGTGCTGCTGGTCGCGGCGACCGGCGTGGTCTCGATCTGGGTTGCCTTCACCGGGTTCTGCCCGGTCGGCAACGTACTGGCCCGGCTCGGATTCCCGCCAATGCTGGCCCGGCCCGGCTGGGCGCCGGGACGCTGGTACTTCATGCAGACCGACCGCTGGTACCTGGAGCGCCGCATCTACCTGGCGGTCGGCATCAACGTGTGCCTGGCGTCGTTGCTGAGCCTGATCCACAGCCCGTGGTGGCTGGCGTTCACCGGGTTCGTCGGCGTGGCCATGGTCTGGTTCGCCAGCACGGGTTTCTGCATCATGGCCAACGGTCTGTACTGGCTGGGCGCCGAGCCTCGTCTCGCGCCGCTGTCGTCCGTGCCGCCGCAGCAGGCCGCCGACCCGGTACCGGGCCGCCATGCCGCAGCCTGATTGATCCGAGCGGGCGTTCGGGCGTCGTTCGCGACGGGTCTCAGCGCCGCGGGCGAGCGGCGATGCGCCGCAACCGCACCGCTTCCTCGCGTTCGCGTTCATCGAGCGTCCTGCGCACATGGACCAGCGCACGCTGCAGGTCGACCGCGACGCGTTGCTCGAGCACGTTGACCTGACGCACGGTGTGCGCGAGCGCGCGCCCGAGCCTGCGCGTCGCGAACTCCTCGGGCGCCGTCGCCAGCACGATCTCCAGCAGCCGCTCGAACGCGCGCGCCGCCTTGTCGGCGGCGGGGTCGAACTGCCCCGGCACGACGGCGCGTGCCGCCATGTTGCGCACCAGCGTCGGTGGCGCGGCAAAGCCATGGCCTGCCGCCGCGCCGCCTGGCGGTGCCGGGTCCACGCGTTCGACACGGATGTCGCGCAGCGGCCACCCGAGCGCCGCGAGGTCGCTGCGGCCCGCCGAAGCGAGGGCATCGACCAGCGCGCCGTAGGCCAACGCCGCCTGCCGCTCGACGCGGCGCCGCGCATCGACCGCCGGGCGCACGCGCGCAAACAGCTGGATCACCAGTGCATCGCGTTTCTTCTCGAGCAGCGCCGCACCCTTGTCGACCTGGTCGAGCCGGCGCGACAGCCGCACCAGGCTCGACCGCGTGACGCGTAGCGGGCCGGCGCCGGTCATCGGGCGCCTCCGGCCCGCGCGGCTGCCGCGCGCACGCCTTCGCGCGCAGCGAGCAGGGCGCCGCCCAGTCGCAGCAGGTCCTCCGGCGGCAAGGCGTCGAGCAGGCGCCAGCCGCGTTCGAGGGTCTGCTCGATCGGGCGCCGCGACGTGCCCTGGTGCACGAACTCGCGCTCGAATTCGTCGGCGAAACGCAGCGCACGGCGGTCGGCCGGCGCGAGGCCGGCCTCGCCGACGATGGCGACCATCAGGCGCGCCTCGCGGCCGCGTGCATACACCGCGTACAGTTGGTCGGCCCAGCGGCGATGCTCGGCGACCGTGCGATCGGCGCCGATGCCTGCGTTCATCAGCCTCGACAGCGACGGCAGCACGTCGATCGGCGGAAACACGCCGCGCAGATGCAGGTCGCGCGACAGCACGAGCTGGCCTTCGGTGATGTAGCCGGTGAGATCGGGAATCGGATGGGTGATGTCGTCCTCGGGCATCGTCAGCACCGCGAGCTGGGTCACCGA
>Ga0209253_10001629_pt1 | contig 19734 bp, 18 predicted proteins | sample FrelakmetBRP12BR_FD_187145 | JGI IMG/M metagenome (GOLD analysis project Ga0209253, IMG submission 187145) | Freshwater lake sediment microbial communities from the University of Notre Dame, USA, for methane emissions studies - BRP12 BR (SPAdes)... | ecosystem: Environmental > Aquatic >... | reverse complement strand
CCTCTCACAATGCAAGATACGGCAATATCCGGCTGCGCAGCGCTCGTCGCCCCAGAACCAGCGGGTCGACGCTGCCCGTTTCCGCACGTTCGTCGAACCGGGTGCGCTTCCGGTCGCCCATGTAGCCGAATCGCACCTCGGCAGCGATGACGCCCGAACGGTTCCTAGCGCTGGTACGCCCGGTCACGGCGTTCATTGGCACGAGGCCGCTCGACGCGGCGCTCGAAACGTCCCTTGAAGAAGCATTCCCACCCAGCAGCGCGATGTTTCGCGCGATCGAAGCGGCATGTCACGGCGCTATCGCGGCCGGCTGGATGTGTGCGCAAGGAGGCGGTTCTCGCCGCTTCGGCCGCATCATCGAACCCTCGCCCGAGCTTGGGGAATTCAGCGTGGACGTGGTCGATATCACCGATCTGGTCGGCAATCGCCACCGGCATCCGACCGGCGAGATCGACATGATCATGCCGGTGACGCCCGGCGCGAAGTTCGACGGCCACGGCGCGGGCTGGCTCGTGTACCCGCCCGATTCGGCGCACCGGCCCACGGTGACCCATGGGCGCGCGCTGATCCTGTACCTTTTGCCCGAAGGCAGGATCGAGTGGTCGTAGTCCGCATGATCGAGTTCACGAAGACCTAAACAAACGCGCGTAGGCAGCGCGAGGAGAGGAGGGGAGCGTGCCGTCATTCAGCGAGGCGGATCACAGCGTGAGTCCGCCCGTCATTCACATTCCGCGCGACTACAACGCGGCCCACGACCTGGTGGAACGCAACCTTGCGGCCGGACGGGGCGACAAGGTCGCCTACATCGACGACGCCGGGCGCTACACCTACGGCGAGCTCGCCGAGTGCGTGAACCGCGCCGCGAACGCGCTGGTCGGCCTCGGCTTGCGCGCCGAGGAGCGCGTCATGGTGGCGCTCCTCGACAGCATCGATTTTCCGAGCGTGTTCCTGGGCGCCATCCGTGCCGGGATCGTGCCGATCGCCGCCAACACGCTGCTTACGACCGCCGACTACCGCTTCATGCTGGACGATTGCAGGGCGCGTGCGCTCGTCGTTTCGGAAGCGCTGTTGCCCGTGTTTGAGCCGATCCTGGAGAGCCTGCCAGCACTCGAGCACGTCGTCGTCTCGGGCGCGAACGCGCACGGCCATCGACGGCTCACCGACCTCATGGCCGATGCGCCGACACACTTCGAGCCAGCGCCAACCCGCTGCGACGATGTCTGCTTCTGGCTCTACTCGTCGGGCTCCACGGGTGCGCCCAAAGGGACCGTCCACATCCAGTCGAGCCTCATCCAGACGGCCGAGCTGTACGCGCGCCCGATCCTGGGCATCCGCGAGAGCGACGTTGTTTTCTCGGCCGCGAAGCTTTTTTTTGCCTATGGCCTCGGGAACGCGCTCACCTTTCCGCTGGCGGTGGGCGCGACAACCCTATTGATGGCCGAACGTCCCACGCCTGCCGCCGTCTTCAGTCGCCTCGTGGCGCAACAGCCGAGCATCTTTTGCGGCGTGCCGACGCTCTACGCCGCCATGCTGGCGAGCCTGGACCTGCCACGCCGCGATCAGGTGCGACTGCGCGTCTGTGCGTCGGCGGGCGAGGCGCTTCCGGCCGACATCGGTCGCCGATTCACCGATCACTTCGGCGTCGAGATCCTCGACGGCATCGGTTCGACCGAGATGCTCCACATCTTCATCTCGAACCGCCCGGGGGAGGTCCGTTACGGAACCACCGGCAAGCCGGTGCCGGGTTATCGCATCCGTCTCCTCGACGACGCCGGCGCGCCGGTGAAGCCGGGCGAAATGGGCGACCTGTACATCGCCGGTCCGTCGAGCGCGATCATGTACTGGAACAACCGCGCGCGCACGCTCTCGACGTTCGTGGGCGAGTGGACGCGCGCCGGTGACAAGTACAGCGTCGACGCCGAGGGCTACTACACCTACGGCGGCCGCTCCGACGACATGCTCAAGGTCGGCGGAATTTTCGTCTCGCCGTTCGAGGTCGAGGCCGCGCTCATGACGCACCCCGAGGTGCTCGAGGCGGCGGTGGTCGGCATCGCGGATGCCGACGATCTGATCAAGCCCAAGGCGTTCGTGGTGCTCAAGCAGGGCGCCGTCCCCGGCGATGCGCTGGCGGAGGCGCTCAAGCAGCACGTCAAGGACCGGATCGCGCCCTACAAGTATCCGCGCTGGGTCGAGTTCATGGACGAACTTCCGAAGACGGCGACCGGAAAGATCCAGCGCTTCAAGCTGCGCGGGCGCCGGCCTGGCTGAAGGAGCGGCGAGACGGCCAATCGCGTTCCCGCTAGTCAACTGCGATGCGAACGCGGGCGTGGCGCGCATGCCTCGCCGCGGGGGCCCCGCTACAATCGCCGCACACCACTACGGAGGAAGTCATGAACGATAACCAAGAACTGAACGCACGCCGCCGCACGCTCCTCAAGCAGGGTGCAGCGCTTGGCGGGGTCGCTGCACTCGGGGTGTTGCCGGCGTTCGCGCGGGCGCAGTCCGACAAGATACGCATCGGGCTGATGCTCCCCTACACCGGGACATACGCGCAGTTGGGCGTCGCGATCGAGAACGGCCTGCGCCTTGCGATCGATGAGAACGGTGGAAAGATCGGCGGCCGCGAGGTGGAGTTTTTCAAGGTGGACGATGAATCGGACCCGGCCAAGGCGACGGACAACGTGAACCGGCTGGTGACGCGCGACAAGGTCGACGTGCTGGTCGGCACGGTCCACTCGGGCGTGGCGCTGGCGATGGTGCGTGTCGCCAAAGAGACCGGCACGTTGCTCGTGATCCCCAACGCCGGCGCCGACGCCGCGACCGGTCCCTTGTGCGCACCGAACATTTTCCGCACGTCGTTCGCGAACAGCCAGACCGGCTACCCGATGGGCAAGGTGCTCGCCGACCGGGGCGTCAAGACGGCGGTCACGCTGTCGTGGAAATACGCGGCGGGCGAGGAGAGCGTCGCCGGCTTCAAGGATGGTTTCAGCCGGGGCGGCGGCAAGGTGCTGAAGGAACTCTGGCTGCCGTTCCCGAACGTCGAGTTCCAGCCGCTGCTCACCGAGATCGCCTCGCTCAAGCCCGACGCGGTGTACACGTTCTTCGCGGGTGCGGGTGCGGTCAAGTTCCTGAAGGACTACCAGGCCGCCGGGTTGAAGGGAAAGATCCCCCTTTACGGTTCGGGGTTCCTCACCGACGGCGTGCTCGAGGCAGCGGGTGATGCCGCCGAGGGTGTCGAGACGACGCTGCACTACGCCGACTCGCTCGAAACGCCCAGGGACAAGACTTTCCGCCTCGCGTACGCGAAGCGCTTCAAGACGCAGCCTGACGTCTACGCAGTACAGGGTTACGACACCGGACTCCTCCTCGTGTTGGCCTTCAGCAAGACCAAGGGCGCCGTGGACAAGCCGGCGCTCATCAAGGCCATGGAAGGTGCCGTGATCGACAGCCCGCGTGGCCAGTGGCGGATGTCGAAGGCCCACAACCCGGTGCAGGACTTGTACCTGCGCAAGGTGGTCGGCCAGCAGAACCGGTTCGTCAATGTCGCGGTGAAGGGCCTGGACTATCCGCCGGCCGACCGCTGCAAAATGGCCTCCAGCTGAGGCCCAGGCGGTAGATTCACCAGCGAGCGCCGGCGCCGGCAGGGCGTCGGCGCTCTTTTCACATGGACCTCGGCACCTTCTTCGTCCAGCTGCTCAACAGCGTCCAGTACGGGCTGCTGCTCTTCCTCGTCGCGAGCGGGCTCACGCTCATTTTCGGGATCATGGGCGTGATCAACATCGCGCACGGCAGCTTCTACATGATCGGCGCATATCTCGCGTGGTCGCTGTCCGGGGCGGTCGGCAACTTCTGGCTCGCCCTCGTCGTGGGGGTCGCGCTTTCAGTGGCGCTCGGTCTTGTGCTCGAGTGGCTGCTCATCAACAAGCTCTACGACCGCGACCATCTCTACCAGGTGCTGCTCACCTACGGCCTGATTCTCGTCTTCGAGGAGCTCCGGGCGGTGATTTGGGGCAACGACGTGCACGCGGTGCCGGTTCCGGCGCTGCTGAAGGCGTCGATCCCGCTCACCGAGAACCTTTCGTATCCGGTCTACCGGCTGTTCATTTCCGCGGTGTGCCTGGCGCTCGCCGGGCTCATGTACTGGGTCATCCAGAAGACCAGGCTCGGCATGATGATCCGCGCGGGCGCGTCGAATCGCGAGATGGTGCAATCGCTCGGCATCAACATCGGCTTCGTGTACCGAGTCGTGTTTGCGGTCGGCGTCGCGCTCGCGGCGTTCGCCGGGATGATCGCCGCGCCGGTATCCTCGGTGTTCCCGGGCATGGGGGGGCAGGTGCTCATCATCTGCTTCGTCGTCGTCGTGATCGGCGGCGTGGGCTCGGTGAAGGGTGCGCTCGTCGCGGCGATCCTGATCGGGCTCATCGACACCTTCGGCAAGGTGATCGAGGTCCAGATCGGCGGGTTCAGCGTCCTGCCGGAACTTTCCGGGATGAGTGTCTACCTCCTGATGGCAGTAGTCCTGCTCTGGCGACCCCAGGGCATCTTCGGAAAGCGCTTGTGACCGGCCGGGTGGGGTTGGTGGCGGCGGTCGTCGCGGTCTTGGCGCTCGCGGCGCTGCCCATGGTCGCGGAAAAGTTCTATGTGCAGCTCGTCACGAAGATCCTGATCATGGCGATCTTCGCGATGAGCCTCGATCTTCTGATCGGCTATACGGGCCTGGTTAGCTTCGGCCATGCCGCCTTCTACGGCATTGCCGGCTACGCGCTCGCGCTCTTGAGCCCCCAGTATGAGGCGGCGAGCGTGTGGACGAGCCTGCCACTCGCAATCGGTGCTGCCGCGCTTGCGGCGCTCGTCATCGGCCTGTTTGTGCTGCGGACCTCGGGCATCTACTTCATCATGGTGACGCTCGCGTTCGCGCAGATGGCGTACTTCGTGTTCCACGATACGAAACTCGCGGGCGGCTCGGACGGGATCTACATCTATGTCCGACCGGTGGCGGAGATCTTCGGCTGGAAGCCCTTCGATCTCGAGAACTTCGGTCACCTCTACTATGTCGTGCTTGCCCTCGCCGTCGGGGTGTTCGTACTCCTGCGCGTCGTGCTCGCCTCGCTCTTCGGCCGGGTGATCGCCGGAATCCGCGTGAACGAGCACCGCATGCGCTCCCTCGGGTACCCGACTTTCCGCTACAAGCTCGCTGCCTTCGTGTTCGCGGGTGCCCTCGCGGGGCTCGCAGGCTGGCTGTCGGCCGTCCAATTCGGGGTGGTGAACCCGGACTTCCTCGCCTGGCATCTCTCGGGCTCGGTGATGATGATGGTGATCCTCGGCGGCATGGGCACGCTCGTCGGTCCGGCGATCGGCGCGGCGGCAATGATGCTCGCGGAGTTGTGGCTGCAGGGCTTGACCAAGCACTGGCAGCTCCTCATGGGCGGCTTCATCGTGCTCGTCGCGCTGCTTCTGCCGCGCGGACTGCTCGGCCTCCTGACGACGCGTGGCGGCCCGACGGATTCGACGCGTGGCTGAGCCCGCGCTCGAGACCATCGCCCTCTCGCGCTTCTTTGGCGGCCTGGCCGCCGTGTCGAACGTGTCGCTGGCATGCGCCGTCGGCGAGGTGCACGCGGTCATCGGGCCGAATGGCGCGGGCAAGTCGACCCTCATCAACATGCTCTCCGGAGATCTGCCGCCGTCGTCGGGCAAGATCGTCGTTCGCGGCCAGGAGGTCGCCGGCCTCGCCGCCGATCGCATCTCGCGCCTCGGCGTCGGGCGGAGCTACCAGAAGACGAACGTCTTTCTCCCGTTCACCGCGTTCGAGAATGCACGGCTGGCGGCGCAGTCTCGACTTGCGAGTTCAATGCGGTTCCTCCGTCCCGCCGATGCGTATCGCGAGGTGAACGCCGCGGCCGAGCGCGCGCTGGCGCAGGCAGGGCTCGAGGAAAAAGGGCAGGTCCCGGTGCTTGCGCTCTCGCACGGCGAGCAGCGGCAGGTCGAGATCGCGATGGCGCTCGCGACCGACCCGTCGATCCTGCTTCTCGACGAACCGCTCGCCGGCATGGGCGCCGACGAGTCGTCGCGTATCGTCGCGCTGCTCAAGAAACTTTCCGGTGATCACGCCATCCTGCTCGTCGAGCACGACATGGACGCGGTGTTCGCAGTGGCGGACACGTTGACGGTGATGGTGAACGGGACGGTGCTCGAGTCCGGCACGCCGGAACACATTCGGGCAAGCAAGGCCGTGCAGGAAGCCTATCTCGGCGGCGACGAAGCGCATGTGTAACGCACGCCCTATGGGAGAGCGACGACGCGCCCCGCGCGCGTCCGGATCCGCCGGTCTCCGTGCTGAACAGTCCCGATGACCACCGCTGAAATGCTCATCGAAGCGCGCGGCATCCATACGTTCTACGGAGCGAGCCACGTCCTGCACGGGGTGGATCTCGTCCTCGCGCGCGGCGAGACGCTGGGCCTGATGGGTCGCAACGGAATGGGCAAGACGACGCTCATCCGGAGCATCCTCCAGCTCGTCCGCGCGCGCGAGGGCAGCGTGACGATCAAGGGCCGCGACATGCGTGGCGCGCGCACGCACGAGGTTGCGCTTGCCGGAATCGCTTACGTGCCGGAGGGTCGCGGCATATTTCCGAATCTGTCGGTCCGGGAGAACCTCACTGTGGCCGCGCGCGCCGGTGCGGACGGCCGGCGCGGCTGGACCTATGAGCGTGTGCTCGATGCGTTCCCCCGTCTCGCCGAGCGCCTCGACCACGGCGGGGCGCAGCTGTCGGGCGGCGAGCAGCAGATGCTCACGATCGGCCGCGCGCTGATGACCAACCCCGACGCGCTCATCCTCGACGAGGCGACCGAGGGCCTCGCGCCGCTGGTCTCGCGCGAGATCTGGCGCATCGTGCGCGAGATCAAGGGCTCGGGGATCGCCACCATCATCGTCGACAAGAACTTCAACGCCGTGTCGGCGATCGCCGATCGTGCGATGATCCTCGTGAAAGGACGCACCGTGTACGACGGCGCTCCGGAAACGCTCCGGGCCGATCCGGCACTGCGCGTCCTTCACCTCGGCGTCTGACGCGGCCGGCACTGGAATCGCCGGTGCTGCTTCTCGCATTCGCTCCCTCTTGGTCTCGTCCTCGACGTGCTCTCGGTTCGCGCCCTGACGAAATCCTTCCCCGGTCCGCGCCCGCGCACCGTGCTGGCGGACGTATCGTTCGATCTCGCTGCCGGCGAGTACATCGCGATCATGGGCGAATCGGGGGTCGGCAAATCCACGCTGCTCAACCTGATCGCCGGACTGGAACCGTCCGACGGCGGAACCGTCCTGTTCGATGGCGACGATCTCGGCGCGCTCGACGACGACCGGCTCACGCTCATCCGCCGCGACAAGATGGGGTTCGTGTTCCAGGCCTTTCACGTCCTTCCGCATCTCACGCTGGAGCAGAACGTCGCGCTCCCGCTCGTGCTACGCGGGCGGCCTGGCAGTGAGTGCGCACAGCGCGCGCGGCGAGCGCTCGCGGAGGTCGGTCTGGCCGGGCGCGAGCCAAGCTGGCCGCGCGAGCTCTCGGGCGGCGAGCTGCAACGCGTGGCGATCGCACGCGCGCTGATTGGCGAACCCAAGCTTGTGCTCGCGGACGAGCCCACCGGCAACCTCGATCCGGACAATGCGACCTTGGTGCTCGATCTCCTGCGATCGCGCATCCGCGCGCGCGGCGCCGCCGGCATACTCGTCACGCACTCACGCGTGGCTGCGAGCAGTGCCGACAAGGTGTTCATGCTCGGTCGTGCGGGATTGCGGCCGCTCGCACTGGGGGCGGAGGCAGAAGAGTGAGCGCCTTTGCCGTGCTCGCACGTCTCACGGGCCTTGCCGTCGCCCATCATCGCGATCATCCCGGGCGGTTGCTCACGTCGGTGCTCGGCATCGCGCTGGGGGTCGGACTGGGGCTCGCCGTGCATCTGGTCAATCGCACGGCGGTGAACGAGTTCACGCTCGCGGTGCGCAATGTCGCGGGTGAGGCGGATCTGCAGGCCTGGGGCGGCCGCGCGGGCTTTCCCGAATCGACGTTCGCGGAGATCGCGCGCCTGCCCCAGGTCGCGGTTGCGAGCCCGGTTATCGAGGCAGACGTGGCGGTGGCGGGCCGCGAGGAGCCGCTGAAGGTCCTCGGCATCGATCCATTCCGTGCACTCGTGATTCAACCGGGTCTTCTCGGCGCAGCGACCGGAGAAGCGTTCAAGGTGCTGGAGCCCGACGCCGTCGTTCTATCCGCGTCTGCGAGCGCTTGGCTGCGGGCCCGCGAAGGCGATGTGGTGGAAATCGTCGTCGGTCTGGAGCGCGTACCGATGCACGTCGTCAGCGTGCTTCCCGAAGACGCGTTGCGCGGCCGTGTTGCGCTGACGGACGTGGGCACGGCGCAATGGCGTCTGGCCCGGTTGGGTAGTTTGAACCGCATCGATCTGCGGCTGCGCCCCGGCGTGGACGTCGAGACTGCGCGCCGGAGCATCGCGGGCCGTCTTCCGCCGGGCACCAGTCTCGAGCCACCGCAGGCCCGTGCGGAAACCAGCGCGAACCTGTCCCGCTCCTACCGCGTGAACCTCAACGTACTCGCGCTCGTGGCGCTTTTCACGGGCGGCTTCCTCGTGTTTTCGACCCAGGCGCTCGAGGCGACGCGACGCCGCACCGAGCACGCACTGCTGCGCGTGCTGGGGCTCACACGCAGAGGTCTGCTCGCGCTGGTGCTCGCCGAGGGCGTCGTGCTCGGGATCCTCGGATCGGCACTGGGCGTCGCACTGGCATACCTGCTCGCCTGGGGGGCGCTTACCTTCGTCGGTGCCGACTTGGGCGCCGGACACTTTCGAGGGGTGAAGCCCGACCTCCAGCCCGCGCCGATCGCAGCGATGGTGTTCTTTCTCATCGGGATCGCGGTCGCGGTCGTGGGAAGCTTTCTTCCGGCGTTGGACGCAGCGCAGAGCGCGCCCGCGCCGGCGCTGAAAGCCGGGGATCAGGAGCGCGCGTTCGCACGTGTGCGCAAGGTGTGGCCCGGCGTCGCGCTCGCGACGGCAGGGGCGGGGGCCGCGTTCGCGCCGCCAGTCGCCGGAATCCCGGTCTTCGGCTATGCGTCGATCGCCTTGCTGCTGATCGGCGCGGTTCTGCTCATGCCGCGCCTGGCGAGCTTCATCTTCGAGCGGCTCGACGGCAATCGTGCGGTGCCGGTCGAGCTCGCGCTCGCGCAGCTTCGCGGCGCGCCAGGCCAGGCCGCCGTGAGCCTCGCCGCGATCGTCGCGAGCTTCAGCCTGATGGTCGCCATGGCGATCATGGTGGCGTCGTTCCGGCAGTCGGTTGCGGATTGGCTGGACAGCGTGCTGCCCGCGGATCTCTATTTCCGGACGCCGCTCGGGAGCGATTCGGTGTCGCTTGCGCCGCAGGACGAGGCACGCCTCGCGGAACTGCCCGGCATCGCCCGCGCTGAGTTCACGCGGAACCTCCGCGTCATCCTCGACCCGGCGCGGCCGCCGGTGGTCGTGCTGGCGCGGCCGCTGCGCGCGGCAGACCTTTCACGGACGCTCCCGCTGGTGCGCGACGTCGGCACGCTGCAGGAAGGCACGCCCCCGCCGGCATGGGTGAGCGAAGCGGTTGCGGACATCTATCGGCTCGACCTCGGCAGCGTGTTCGAGCTGCCGCTCGCCGGATCGCGCGCGAAGTTTCGCGTCGCAGGGATCTGGCGCGACTACGCGCGTATGCATGGCGCGATCGTGATCGAACGGGAAACCTACATCGGGATCACGGGCGATCGCAGCGCGAACGACGTTGCGATGTGGCTCGTGCCCGGCACCTCGGTCGCTGCGGTGAAGGAGGCCATACGCGCTTTGCCCGGCGGCGACGTCCTGCAGATCGCAGATCCGGGCGAAATCCGCTCGGTCTCACTCAAGGTGTTCGACCGGAGCTTCGCCGTCACGTACGCACTGGAGGCCGTAGCCGTGCTGGTGGGCCTGTTCGGACTGTCGTCGAGCCTCGGGGCGATCGTGCTCGCGCGCCGGCGTGAGTTCGGTATGCTGCGTCACGTTGGTATGACGCGCCGGCAGATCGTCGCGATGCTGTGCGCCGAGGGAACGTTGCTCGCAGTTCTCGGCGCGGTCGCGGGCCTTGCGCTCGGCTGGGTGATCAGCCTGGTGCTCATCCACGTCGTGAACCGGCAGTCGTTCCACTGGGGCATGGAAATGCATCTTCCATGGCTTTTCCTGCTCGCGCTCACGCTCCTGCTGGTCGCGCTCGCGGCGCTCACCGCCTATGTCTCCGGGCGAGAGGCAATGAGTGTCGGCGCGGTGAGGGCGGTGCGGGAAGACTGGTGAGTCGGGGATCGAGGACGGTGAAGCGAAGGACGTTCCTGCTTCTCTCCACGGGCATCGCGCTGCCCGCGCTCGCACGCGCGCCACAGCCGCTGAAGGTCGACTTTGCGCGCGTGGAGCCGGGCAGGCCGCTCGAGTTTCCGCGCGACCACGGCAGCCATCCCGACTACCGCATCGAGTGGTGGTACATCACCGGCTGGTTGCGCACCGAGACGGGGGAGGATGTCGGCATGCAGGTCACGTTCTTTCGCCGCCGCAACGAATGGCGAACCGAGAATCCGAGCGCGCTCGCGCCGCGGCAGTTCGTGTTCGCACACGCCGCGCTCGCGGACACGAAGCTCGGCCGACTGCGTCACGACCAGCGAGGCGGACGTGCGGCGCTCGGGCTCGTCGGCGCCGACCAGGGCAACACGCGCGTGTGGATCGACGACTGGCGACTGGAGCTCGAGGAGAACCGCTACCGCGCGCAAGTCGCCGCAGCAGAGTTCGCCTATCGGCTGGACTTCGTCGCATCCGGCCCGCCGCTCCTGCAAGGCGACGCCGGCTACTCTCGCAAGGGCGGGCTTCCGGAGCAGGCGAGCTATTACTACAGCCGGCCGCATCTCGAGGTGAGCGGGACGATCGAGCGCGACGGCCGGAGCGAGCGCGTGACCGGCCGCGCTTGGCTCGATCATGAATGGTCGAGCGAGTACCTGGCTTCGGACGCGGTCGGCTGGGACTGGGTCGGCGCGAATCTCGACGACGGCGGCGCGCTGATGGCGTTCCGAATGCGTAACCGAGCGGGCGGCACGGTCTGGGCCGCGGCCACCCTTGCATCGCCGGATCGCAGCGCGCGCCTGTTCGGTCCGGGCGACGTGCGTTTCGAGGCCCAACGCCTGTGGACCTCGCCGCGGACCGGCGCCACTTATCCCGTGGTCATGAGCGTGCGCGCGGGCAACGCGACGTGGGTCCTGGAACCGCTCATGAGCGACCAGGAACTCGACTCGCGGCTGTCGGTGGGCACGGTGTATTGGGAAGGCGCGGTGCGGCTCCTGCGCGACGGACATCCGGCCGGGCGCGGCTATCTCGAGCTCACCGGCTACTTCAGTCCCTTGAGACTGTGAGCGTGGATCCGTCCTTCGTCACCGTCCAAGGCCGTCGCCTCGAATACCGCCGGATTGCCTCGGCGCGACCGGACCGGCCGACGCTCGTCTTCCTGCACGAGGGCCTCGGGTCCGTGTCGCTCTGGCGCGATTTCCCGAGCAGGGTCGCGGCGGCAACCGGCTGCGGCGCCGTGGTCTATTCGCGCTACGGGTACGGGCGGTCGGACCGGCTCGAGCGCCCGCACCGGGTCGACTACATGCACCGCGAAGCGCTTGACGCGTTGCCGGAACTGCTCGAGAAGCTCGGTGTCGACGATCCGCTGCTGGTGGGCCATTCGGACGGCGCATCGATCGCGATCATTTACGCCGGTGCGGGCCACCGGACGCGCGCGCTCGTGGTGCTCGCGCCGCACGTGTTCGTGGAGGACGTTTCGGTGGCGAGCATTGCCAGGGCGAAGGAGGCCTTCGAGAAAACCGACCTCGCGCAGAGGCTCACGCACCATCATGACGACGTGCGGACGACGTTCTACGGCTGGAACGACATCTGGCTCGACCCCGAGTTTCGGGAGTGGAACATCGAGGAGTTCATTGCGGACATCCACTGCCCGATGCTCGCAGTGCAGGGCGAGGACGACGAGTACGGAACCATGCGACAGCTCGATGCCATCGCTGCGCGGTCGTCAGGACCGGTGGAGCTCGTGAAGTTTTCCCAGTGCGGACATTCGCCTCACCGCGATCAGCCGCAGGCGACGCTGGAGGCGATCGCGGCGTTCACGAAGCGGGTCGCGACGGCACCGAGGCGTTGAGAAGCCTCCCGGCGCGACCTTGTCGCGCTGCACGGCCCCACATTCCTGCGAGATCGACGCGGGTGCTACCGTCGCCTCGTGCGCGGCCTGCGAGGCCTCGGTGTCGTGACGTCGAGTCCGTGACGTGCGTGCCAATCGGCGATCGACTCGTCGGGATATTCGGCGAATTGCACGTCGCGCCGGCTTTCGGGGATGTCCACCCATCGGGCCGCGTACTCCACCATGATGTGCGCCGTCTCGGGCGGCTTGGGCAATGGCGTGTCGATCGCGGACGCGAACGGATAAACCCAGTCCGGCCAGCGCGGATCCCACACCCACAACCCGCTCCCGCACTTGCTGCAGAAATGGCGCTTGCCCGGACTGCGGCCCGGCTTGCCGTCTCGGAAGACGCGCGCCCGGTACACCGAGAGGTGCTCTTTGCCGACTATTTCCAGGCTTGCGGCGTCGCCCATGATGTTGACGGCATAACCGCCGCCGCCTTGCGTCTTGCGGCAGATCGAGCAGTAGCAGCGCATGTACGGGTAGGGTGTGCCTGATTCGACCGCGAATTTGACCGCGCCGCAGTGGCACGACCCGAAGAGCTGCATCCCGATCCTCCTTTTGTTGCCGGGCCCGCGGGATGGTATGGCAAACTGCGGGCCGATCACCATGGAAGAGTTCCGCAACGACCCGCGAAGCGCGGCTGCTCGACCCGAGCGTCTGCGCGTCGACAAGTGGCTCTGGGCCGCCCGCTTCTTCAAGACGCGCAGCCTCGCCGCGCTGGCAGTGGAGGGCGGCCGCGCACATGTGAACGGACAGCGCGTCAAGCCTGCCCGGGAACTGAAGGCGGGCGACGAGGTGCGCATCAGCATCGGCGACCTCGAATGGGTCGTCCATGTGCGTGTGCTATCCGATCGCCGCGGCCCGGCGCCGGTGGCGCGGACGCTCTACGAGGAAACCGAGGCCAGCCGGGCAAAGCGCGAGGCGCTGCTCGCGGCGCGCAAGGACGACGCGGAGCCGGCGTTCGGCCTGCGGGGCCGGCCCACCAAGCGCGATCGTCGCGCCCTGCGACGCTTCACGGACGGCTGAGCGCACTGCGGGCCCTGCTCTTTGCAATGCGCGCGTGAACCCCACTCATGCGGCGGTGTCGGCCGGGGTCCGGGAGGTGTTCACGACCGCGCCGCCGAGATCGAAGTGCACGTGGAAGTCGAACGTCGAACCGGGTTGCGGCTGGTACTTCCAGGTCCAGACTTCCTCTTTCTTGAGCGGGAAGGTCGCCGTCTTCCCCGGCTTGCCCAGCCGGCGGCGGATCTCGTCCTTGCTCATGCCGCGCGCTACTTTCTGGAAGTTGGCGTCGGTGAGAACCTGGCGAATCTCCTTGAGAACACCCTCGGGGCCGAACGTCACCATGTAGTTCTGCACGCCTTCGGGCTGGCGCGTGAACTCCAGGGTGGTCGTGCCGTCCGCGTCCTTCCATTCGCCCGAAGGCTTGCCCATCACCTTGAGCACGTCGGCGGTCGTCGAGACACCGGGTTTCAGCGTGTCCATGGCGACGTCGCAGCCAACTATTGACGCGAGGAAACCGATCATGAGCGCGAACCTTCCAAGAATCTTCAATCGTTGTCCTTTCCGAGTCATTCGCGTGCCGTGAGGGGCCACACCCCCTCGTGTTCCCCAATAAAGCGCTGCGCATGCTACGAGAGGGCAAGCCCCTTGTACTCCCCCATCTCGGGAAATCGCCGCCTATAGCGACGATTTTTCTCTAGTTTGCGCGCCACGAGAGGGCACGGCCCCCTTGTACTCCCAGATCTCTTTGAAATCGCCGCTCCGCAATGGCGATTTTCTTTCTAGCTCGGGTCGCGCCGCCGATAATATCGCGGCTTTGCGGTGTGGTATCACGCCGGGCATCGCGAGGATCGCGGCATGAAAATCATCAGGAACAGCGTCGTCTCGCTGAAGTACGAGATTCTCGACGGGGAGGGCAATCTCATCCAGCGTGCGCGTGAGTCGGCCGTCTACCTGCACGGTGGCTATGGAGGCATCTTCGCTCGCGTCGAGGCCGAACTCACCGGGAAGGAGCCGGGCGACAAGGTACGCGTCCACCTTGCGGCCGCGGAGGCGTTCGGGGAGCATGATCCGACGCTCCTGCGACGGGAGCCGCGCAGCCGGCTCCCCGGCAAGCTGAAGACCGGCATGAAGCTCGAGGGCGAGATACGGCATGGCGAGCACGTCCATCCGGTCGTATTTCGCGTCGTGAAGGTGGACGAGCAAGAGGCGACACTCGACGGAAACCATCCGCTCGCCGGGCAGGACGTCGAGTTTCGCGCCACCGTGCTCGACGTGCGACCCGCATCCCAGGAGGAGGTCGCGCACGGACACGCGCACGGGCCCGGCGGGCATCACCATCACTGAGCGCCCGGGCTGCGGGAGCGAAACGGCACGCGCGTTGGGGGCGCTTCAATCGGCCGCTGCGGCCGGTGCACGCGGCGGGAGCAGGAAAGCGCGCGGCTGCGAAAGAAAGCGCTTCCAGAGCAGCGCACCGACGCCCGCTGCTTCCCCGAAGCTGACGCCGCGCGAGCGCAACGCGACCCACAGCGCGAGCGAGAAGCTCACCGCGAGGTTGGTGATGCCGATCAAAGCGACGCCGAACGCGCTCCAGGCGAGTGTCGCCAGCGGCACGGCGAAATCGAGCGCACCCAGCGCATAGCCGAAGTTCGCCGCCGCAAACGCGATGTGGCGGATGTCGAGCGGCAGACCGACGAGGTACCCCACGGTCGCCGTCGATCCAAGAAAAATGCCGAAGAAGAAGTTTCCGGCAAGGCCGCCGAGGTTGGTATCGAGGTAGCGGCCGAACCTCTCGGCTCTCGCGGGACCCACGAGGCGCCGGAGCCAGGGGAGCGCAGCCACGCGCTCGGCGATGCGGTCGTAGGCGGCGCGGTTGTCGAAGTAGCCTGAGATCAGGCCGGCGAGAAACAGATACACGCCGGCAATCGCCGCGTGCGGGATTGCGAGACTATGGATCGGATCGAGGTCGTGCAGCAGGTGGGAGGCCTTCTCGGGCGACACGATCGGATGGCCGACCGCGCGCGAGAGCCAGAAGCCGAGCACGAGCGCGGTCGGGAAGGCGACCATGACGTTGCCGAGGATGGCGGCGATCTGGCTGCGGATCGTGTCGACGATCAGCGTCGCGAGCCGGTCGAGGTGCGCCAGCTTGCCGCGCACCTGGCTCACCGTCGCGGCGATCGTCGCCGCCGTCATCGCCGGTTGCTTGGTGGCGATGGTGAAGTGCAGCAGGTGGATCAGCACGAACCCGAGCGAGTAGTTCATGCTGTAGACGAAGGCCTGATTGAGCGGCGCCAGTGCCGCCTTGGCAGCAATGATCTTGAGCAAGGCCATGCCGGCGATGATCAATCCCGCGCCGGCGGCCGAGCGCCACATCTCGACGTACTCCTGCCGCGACGAGGTGATGTAGTGCTCCCCGGTGCGGCCGGCGTTCTCGGTTACACGCAGCGCCAGCAGGCCGATGAGGCTGCCGACGTGGGCGCGGATGCTGTTGCGGCGTGCCACGCCAGCCACCGCCTCGCGGAAGAAGGACGTCCAGGCATCGAGCAACGCCTTGTCCGGCCCCGTGCCGAACCGCGCGCCGAGGATGGTGGCGAGGAACCGCAGCCGCCGCAGGCTCTGCTCGAGCCGGGCGAGCAGGTACGTGAGGTTGAGCGTGGTGCCTTCGCGCAGCGCCACGCGGTGGGCGCGCGCGACGAGCTGCTCGCACTGGTCGACGATGACGAGGAGTTGCTTCTCGTCCTCGGCGTGCACGTCCTCGCGCGTCATGCTATCGCGATAGAGGGTCACGAACCGGTGGGCCTCGCCGGAGAGCCCGAGGAACGGCGACCCGTGTTTCTCCACCTCCGGGCACAGGCGGACGAGCTCCGGTTCGACCCCCATCGCTGCGATGCGGGTCGCGAGGATTTGGCTCGCCTCGAGCAGTGACTCGACGAAGCGCCGCAGTGCGTCCAGGTCCGCAGCTTCGTGCAGGGCGAGCGTGTGCCAGAAGCTGGCGCGCTCATCCATCGGGATGGCGTCGAACCAGCGGTCATCGCTCCGCTCGTGAAACACCAGGCCGACGCATTCGAGAAAGCTCGCGCGGTCGGGCACTTCCGGCAGCACGCGATGCTCGAAGCGGCGCCCGAGCTCCGAGAAGAAGCCCGAGCTCGGCAGTATCCCCGCGTCGGTGAAGAACGAAACCTCGCGCCGCGTCGCGAAGAGCGTCATCAGCGCGTCGCGAACGGCGACGCGATACTTCTCCTCGTTGCGCACGAGTTCCAGCAGCGCATTGAAGTTCGCGCGCGCGGCGTCTCCGTCATCCGGGTCCGTGGGACGGATCGCATCGAAGAGCGCAATGAAGGGCTCGAGCAGGTCTTCGTCGCCGCGCTGGAAACGGTCGAGCGCGACCTCAATGGCGATGCGGGTCGGGTCCATTTCGAGGTACGGGTTGCCTGGGCGGCGATTCTATGCGGCGCACGGGCAACCCGCCATGCGGCCGACGAGGGTCGGATCGGTTGCTCACCCTTGGGCGGAGCGTCAGGCTCAGCCGCTCGGCTTTGCTTCGTTCTTGAGCGGCCGGCCGGCCTCGAAGTCGCTGATGCTCTCGAGCGTCGTGGCGCTGATCGTGCCGACCGCCTCGCGGGTGAAGAAGGCCTGGTGGCCGGTAACGATCACGTTCGGGAACGACACCAGGCGCTGGATTACGTCGTCGGCGATGATCTCGCTCGATAGATCCTGGAAGAAGAGCTCGGCCTCCTGCTCGTAGACGTCGATTGCCAGTCCGCCGAGGCGTCCGCTCTTGAGCGCCTCGATTGCCGCCTCGGTGTCGACCAGCCCGCCCCGGCTCGTGTTGACCAGGAGCGCGCCGCGTTTGATCGCTGCGAGGGTGCGCGCGTTGACGATGTGGTGCGTCTCCGGCGTGAGCGGCACATGGAGCGAGATGATGTCCGCGCGCTCGCCGATCTCGGCCGGCTCGACGTAGCGTCCCCCGAGCTGTTCGAATTCGGGATGCGGGTGCTTGTCGTAGCCGAGCACCTGGCAGCCGAAGCCTCTCATGATGTGCGAGAACACGCGTCCGATCTTCCCCGTGCCGATCACCCCCACGCACTTGCCGTACAGGTCGAAGCCCATCAGGCCCTCGAGCTCGAAGTTGCCGTCGCGCGTCCGGTTGTACGCCTTGTGGATCTTGCGGTTGAGCGCGAGCAGGAGCCCGACGGCGAACTCTGCGACCGAGTGTGGGGAATAGTCGGTCACGCGCACGACCGGTATCCCGCGGGCCGCGGCGGCCTTCACGTCGATCTGATTGAATCCAGTGCTGCGCGTGGCGATAATGCGCAGGCCCGCGTCGGCAAGCGCCGTGATCACGCGCGCGTCGACGCGGTCGTTGACAAACACGCAGACCGCCGGGAAGCCCCTGGCGAGCGACACGGTGTCCAACTCGAGCAGCGACTCGAAGTACACGAGATCGTGTCCGTGTTTCTCGTTTGCGGCATCGAGGAGCTCGCGATCGTAGCGCTTGGCGCTGAATACGGCGACTTTCATCGTGGATCCTTTTCGAATACGCGTTACCGGCATTTCGAATCTTAGCGACGCGGGGCCGATCCCACTAGCCTGCTACCATCCGTCCGCGCTCACGAGACAAGCGCCAATGGTAGAGCGTTGCCGGCATTCCGGCGCGGGCGCGATGTTCAGTCGGCGCGGACACAAAACCGGGAGGGAAGGACAACATGGCGTGGCTCAGCGCATTCCTCGAATCGCAGCCGCTGTTCGCACTGTTTCTCACCATTGCGCTTGGCTACCTGATCGGCGAGATCAACCTGAGGGGTTTCTCGCTCGGTTCGGGCGCGGTGCTTTTCGTCGGCCTTGCGATCGGCGCGTTCGCACCCAAGGCGGCGCCGCCGGCGCTGATCGGCACGCTCGGCCTGCTGCTGTTCCTCTATGGAGTGGGCCTCGCCTACGGCAAACAGTTCTTCACGGGCCTCGTCAGCCCGAACGGGATCAAGGCGAACGTGGCTGCAGCGTGCGGCGTGCTGGCCGCGCTCGGGACGTCGCTGCTCGCGACGCGCGTCTGGAACGTCGGGCTCGGCGAGGCGCTGGGCATGTTCGCCGGCTCGGGCACGAGTACCGCAACGCTGCAAGCGGTGATCGCGGCGCTCAAGTCCGACGGTCCGGCGGTCGGCTACAGCGTCGCCTACCCGTTCGGCGTGGCGGGACCGATCCTGTTCCTCTACGCGGTGAACGCGCTGCTCAAGCCGAAGGTCGAGGCGCCGGCAGGCGCGCTGATCGAGGTGCTCGAAGCGACCCTCACCGACGCCAAATGGGTAGGCCAGCCGTTCTCGACGCTCTCGCGCTCGCTGCCGCCGAACGTCGAGGTAGTGGCGATTCGCCGGCAGCATCACAACATCGTGCCGAGCGAGGGCCTGACATTGCGGGCGGACGACTGCATCATGCTCGCCGCCACCGACCGCGCGCTGCTCGAGCGTGCGGCCAAAGACATCGGCGAAATCAGTGCGGGCCGGATGTCGTCGGACCGCGCCAACCTCGACTACTTCCGCGTCTTCGCCTCGAAGAAGAACGTGGTCGGCATGCCGCTCGGTTCGCTGCAGTTTCCCTTCGAATTCGACTATCGGCTCGTGCACGTGCGACGCGGCGACACCGACCTGCTGCCGCGCCACGAGCTCGTGCTCGAATTCGGCGATCGCATCGGCATCCTCGTCCCGCCGGGGAAGCAGGGCGAGGTGCGAAAGTTCTTCGGCGATTCGATCAAGGGCACGGCCGAGTTCAGCTACATCTCAATCGGTGTCGGCGCCGCGATCGGGTTGCTTCTCGGCCTGATCCCGATCCCAATCCCGGGCGTCGGCAAACTTACGCTCGGTTTGGCGGCAGTGCTGCTGTTTTCCTTGTGGCTGGGCAAGCAGCGGCGGTTCCTCGGCCTGACCTGGACGATGCCGCTCTCCGCCAATCTCGTATTGCGGAACTTCGGCCTGACGGTGTTCCTGGCGCAGGTCGGAATGGCATCGGGCCCGAAGTTCGCGAAGACGGTGGGCGAGACCGGCTGGACGTTCCTGGCGATAGGTGCGCTGATCCTGCTGGCGCTGGTCGTGGTGACGTTCGTCGTCGCCCATGTGGTCCTGCGCCTGCCTTTCGACGAAAGCGCAGGCGTCGTGTGCGGCGCGACCGGCAATCCGGCAATCCTCGCCTTTGCGAACCGTATCGCGCCGACGGACAAGCCCGATGTGGCCTACGCGATGATCTTCCCCTCGATGACGGTATTGAAGATCGTGATCGTCGAGGTGGCGGCGGTGTTGCTGAGCGGGGCAGGGTAGCTTCGCGGCTGCGGGTCGGGTTTCGGCTTCCGAAGCGTTGAACGGGCGTCCGCTCCCGACCCCGAAGCCGCCACTCCGTCTGGACGCCTGACCGACCGCTTGGCGACCGTCAGCGGCCATCTTCGGCCCCACGACGTCCCTCGCAGAGCATTGGGTGGCCCA
>Ga0209253_10001628_pt1 | contig 19736 bp, 17 predicted proteins | sample FrelakmetBRP12BR_FD_187145 | JGI IMG/M metagenome (GOLD analysis project Ga0209253, IMG submission 187145) | Freshwater lake sediment microbial communities from the University of Notre Dame, USA, for methane emissions studies - BRP12 BR (SPAdes)... | ecosystem: Environmental > Aquatic >... | reverse complement strand
TGGCCCTGCAGGGTGCGGTACTGGCCGTCGACCAGCGGCATTACTTCGTTGGCCAGGAAATCGGGGAAGCGCTTGCCGGCCGGCTCGTCCATGTCAGGATTGCCCACGTAATCCTTGTACGGCAGGTATTCGTGGGCGCGGTCCTTGCCCGCGTGATCCACGCCGACCACGATCAGGGCCGGGATCTTGTTCTCCGCCATCAGTTGCTGGACCGTCTCGTCGACGCTCCATTCATGGTGACTGACGTCGCTCAGGCACGCGTCGAACACGTTCTGGCCATCGAGCATGTACAGGACCGGGTAGCGGCGATCCTTGTTGGCGGCGTCGCCATACCCTGCAGGCAGCAGCACGCGGATCGTCCGCTCGTTGCCGAAAATCGCGCTGTTGAGCGTATGCAGGCGCAGGTCGCCGCTGACCGTCGACTTGCAGGCGGCCGCAACCGGGGCGTTCCCGGCCGGGGCCGGACCAGCGACAGTCGGACCAGCGGCGGCCAGGCTGACCTGGAGCGCGAGGCAGAGGATCGTTGTTCGCATGGCGTTTCTCCGGGCGCGACATTTTAACGCCCTGTACCATTCGCAGACGATGACGATTAAATCCACGTTGCTGCTGGCCTGCGCCTGCGCGTCCGTTCTGCTGCATCCGCGAGTCTGCGACGCCCAGGCCGTGCAGCCACGCGAGGCGCTGGAGGACGCCAAATTGTACTTCACGGCGCCGCTGCGCTGGGATGGCCGCGACTGGCTCGAATTCGGCGGCACGCTGGTCGCCATCGGCGTCATCCATGAATTCGACGACGACGTGCGTGACCACTTCGTGGATGCCAGCGCACCGCTGGATGGCGAAGACCCCAACAACCTCGACGACGCTTTGCCTGCCGCCGTCATGCTGGCGGGCACATGGCTCCTTGCCGGTATCGTCGACGAACCGGATGGCTGGCGCGAAGTCGGCTCGATGATCCAGGCGACGGCCTTTACCGCGGTGAGCACGGAAATCCTGAAGCTGTCGTTCGGTCGCCAGCGCCCGAACGAGACCACCGATCCCGACCAGTGGTTCGAAAGCGGTGACTCGTTTCCGTCGCGCCACGTCAGCGTCGCATTCGCAATCGGTACGGTGCTCGCGGAATCGGGTGACGACCGCTATCGCTGGGCGCGCAGGTTCCTGGGTTACGGCCTGGCCGGCGCGACAGCGTACCTGCGCATGGATAACAACCAGCACTGGGCCTCGGACGTGGCCGCGGGCGCGGCACTAGGCCTGTCGACCGCGCGCTTCGTGATGAATCGGCGCCAGGTCAGCCAGGACAAGACGACCTTTGCGATAGCGCCGGGCGACGAGGGTGGGGTCATGTTCACGTTCCAGATGCCGTTGCACTGAGGGGCGCCTGCCGCGAAGCATGCAGATCCAGGTCCTGGGCATTCCGACGGACGTCAATTCCTCGTACCGGCGCGGCGCAGCGGCTGCGCCGATGGCCATCCGGCAGGCGTGGCGTCGCTATGCGGAGTTCGGCAACGCCGCGACGGAAAGCGGTCTCGAGATCGGCAGCGACCTGACCATCGTCGACCTGGGTGACGTTGCCGTTCGCGAAGACGAGTCGGACCATGCCGCCATCGCGGCGGCGGCAGAGAAGGCTGCGCGAGTCGGACCGTTGTTGTCGGTGGGCGGGGATCATTCGGTCACGTTTCCGCTCGTCGCGGGGCTGGCCGCGGTGCACGGCCCGCTCAACCTGCTGCACTTCGATGCACATCCCGATCTCTATCATGACTACGAAGGCAATCCGCGTTCACACGCGAGTCCTTTCGCCAGGATCATGGAGCGGGGCCTCGCGCGGAGGCTCGTCCAGGTGGGTGTGCGCACGTGGAACAGGCACAACCGCGAGCAGGCGCAGCGGTTCGGTGTCGAAATCGTCGAGTGGGCCGATTTCACGCCCGCGACGGTGCCGATTCCCACCGGACCGCTGTACGTCACGATCGATCTCGACGCGCTCGATCCGGCATTCGCGCCAGGCGTGTCGCATCCCGAACCGGGCGGCTTGAGCGTGCGCGACATCATTGCGGTGATTGCCCGCATCCGCACGCAGGTGGTCGGTGCCGACGTCGTCGAATTGAACCCGGCCCACGACAGCGGCGATACGACCGCCATCGCCGCGGTCAAGTTGATCAAGGAATTGATGGGCGCGATGGCTCGCCGCTGAGCGGATGCTGCCGCTGATTCAGGTGCCGCAGAAGGTGTTCTGCACGCGCTCGTGCGGCAGCGGAGGCGTGCGGTAAGCAGCACGGTCCGGCTGCGACTGGAACGGCCGGGCCAGCACGTCGTGCAGGGCGTGGAAAGGTCCAAAGTTGCCGTCCTGCACCGCCGCGTCGATGCACTCCTCGATGCGGTGATTGCGCGGAACGTAGGCCGGGTTCGTTCGCTGCAGCGTCGCGATGCAACTGGCGACACCGCCGGGCTCGCGCGCCAGCCGTGCGCGCCATCGCTGCGTCCAGGCCAGGAATGACTCAGGCAGCGTGGTGGTGTCCGCCGCGACGTCGGCCAGCGCACGATACGTGTTGGTGAAGTCGGCCGCTTCGGCGTGCATGACTGCGAGCAGGTCCGTCACCAGCGCGCGGTCGCCGTCTTCGTGCACGCTCAGGCCCAGTTTGCGCTGGAATCCTGCGAGCCAATGCCGGTCGAAGCGTCCGGATACGCCCTGCAACGACGCGGTGGCACGGTCGATCGCCTGGCCTTCGTCAGCATCGATCAGCGGCAGCAGCGTTTCGGCGAGTCGGGCGAGATTCCACTGCAGCATGTTGGGCTGGTTGCCGTAGGCATAGCGTCCGCGACGGTCGATGAAGCTGTAGACGGTCGCCGGGTCATACTCGTCCATGAACGCGCAAGGCCCGAAATCGATCGTCTCGCCCGAGACGGTCATGTTGTCCGTGTTCATCACACCGTGGATGAAGCCGACCTGCATCCAGCGCGCGACGAGCGAGCTCTGCCGCTCGGCGACGGCTTCGAGCAAGGCGAGGTAACGGTCCGGTTCGTCGCGCAGCTGCGGGTAGTGTCGCGCGATGGTGTAGTCGGCGAGCGCGCGTACCCCGTCCAGGTCGCCGCGCGCGGCAAAGAATTCAAACGTGCCGATCCGGATGTGACTGGCCGCGACGCGGATCAGCACGCCTCCCGGTAGCGAGCCGTCGTCACGGAGTACCCGCTCACCCGTGGTGACCGCCGACAACGCCCGGGTCGTCGGCAACCCGAGCGCGTGCATTGCTTCGCTGACCAGGTATTCGCGCAGGACGGGTCCGAGGGCCGCGCGGCCGTCGCCGCGCCGCGAGAACGGCGTGGGGCCTGCACCCTTCCACTGCAGGTCGTGGCGCTGCCCCTGTGCGTCGACGACTTCGCCGATCAGCAGTGCCCGGCCGTCGCCGAGTTGCGGGACGAACGAGCCGAACTGATGACCGGCGTAGGCCATGGCGAGCGGCAGCGCGCCCGCCGGCACGTGGTTGCCGGCGCAGATGGCTGCCAGTTGCGCGTCGGACAGTTGACTTCTGTCGACTCCAATCTCGCCGGCCAGGCTGTCGTTGAATGCAACCAACGCAGGTTCAGCGACCGCCGTCGGCCGCACCCGGGCGTAGAAGCGTTCCGGCAGCGCCGCGTACGTGTGGGAGAACGCTGCGAACGCGCCGTGATTCAATGCCATCTTGCAGCGTCAGCCAAAGACTGCGACGGTCTGGTGACTGACCGAATACGCATGTCCGTCGGCGCCATACAACACCGACGTCTGGCTGAGGTATCCCGCCGTACCCGCGCGTACTTCCGTATCGATCAGCACCCAGTCGTGCAGGTCGAGGTATGCCGGATCCCGCAACACCTCGAGCATCCAGTTGACCGAACTCGCAGGCGCCGGCTCGGTGAGCATCGACAACACCGGCGTCGGGATCACGTCCGCCAGCGCCAGCAATGCATCCTCCGAGCCGCATTCCCGATCGCGCAACCGGGCATAGATCAGCGACCTCGGCTCGGCGTAACCGGAGTAGGGCTGGGCACCCCGCGCGACGCGGACTTCGAAGTGCCGCAGGAATGCCGGCGACAGGCGTGAGCCCGCGGCGGAACCGCTGGCGTCCTCCGCCGACACGCCGGGGTCCGGGCGCGGCATCTCTTTCACAAACCGTGATTCGCGCGGTCCGCCAAAGATGCCAACGACCGTGCAGGCCACCTTGCCGTCGTCGTGCATGAGGTCGCATCGGGCATGGACGGTCGATTTACCTGCGCGCAGGGTTTCGGCCTGCATCCGGATCGGCGCGCCGCCAAGCAAGGGCCCGACGAAAGTCATCTGCGCGCTGCGCAAGGGCATCGCCGCCGCCTGCAGGGGCAGCACGGCCCGCATCGCCCGGCCACCCAGGGCCATCTGCATGCCACCGAAGACCGTGCGGCCCTGCAGCCAGTCGGACGGGACGGTCACTGAAAAACCAGGCCCGGCACAAGGTTCGATGGAGGCGAGGACCTGTGAGAACCCGGTAGGCATGGGGCAATTCTACCCGGATCGAGATCGCCCACAGCGTGGCCGGTCCGTATGCTTGGCGTCATCCACTTCACGGCACCACCGCCGCTGGCAGATTAACCAATGGAACCACCTGCAGTGTCCCACATGAGCCGCCTGTCCCCGGCCAGCAAGACCGCGCTGCGAGGCCCGGTCGCAATCGTCGCGCTCGCGGTGCTGGCCGTCGGCTGCCGGTCCGCCCCGCAGTCGACGCCGGCAGTACCGGCCGCGGCGTCCCTGCCCGCTTCGACGCCGATCGTGACCACGCCGCACAACTGGCCTGACACCAGGAGCTACGCGGACCCGCTCAGCTTCGTCACCCGCAGTTTCCACCTCGACCTCGATGTCGATTTCGACCACAGCCAGCTGCGGGGGACTGCAACCCTCGAGCTCGACCGCGTGGACCCGAACAGCCGGGAGCTCGTACTCGATACGCGCGACCTGCAGATCGACTCGGTCCGGACGGCGCCGGCCGGCAGTGACGACTTCCGCAAGACTCGCTTCGTGCTCGATCACCGCGACGACGAACTCGGCAGCGCGTTGCGCATCGCCATGCCCCGTGACGCCGGTCGCGTTCGCATCGCCTACGCCACGACGCCGCAGGCGTCAGGTTTGCAGTGGCTGCCGCCGTCGCAGACCGCAGGCAAGAACTCGCCGTTCCTGTTCAGCCAGGCGCAGGCGCTGCATGCGCGATCGATCGCGCCGCTGCAGGACACGCCGTGGATCCGCGCCACGTATACGGCCACGTTGCGGGTGCCTGCCGGACTGGTGGCCGTCATGGCTGCCGAAGGTGACGCGGGCAATCGCCGCGGTCAGACGACATTCCATTTCCGCATGCCGCAGCCAATTCCGTCGTACCTGCTGGCGCTGGCTGTCGGCGACCTGGAGTTCCAGGCCGTCGGTCCACGAACAGGCGTATGGGCCGAGCCTTCGGTGCTCGCGGCAGCGGCCTGGGAATTCGGGGACGCCGAGGCGATGATGACGCAGACCGAAGCGCTGTACGGTCCGTACCGCTGGGGCCGCTACGACGTGCTCGTGCTGCCGCCGTCGTTTCCCTACGGCGGCATGGAGAACCCGCGGCTCACGTTCATGACGCCCACCGTGATCACCGGCGACAAGTCGCTGGTCGGCGTGCTCGCGCACGAACTCGCGCACTCGTGGTCGGGCAATCTGGTGACCAATGCCACGTGGCGCGACGGCTGGCTCAACGAAGGCTTCACCACGTATTTCGAGCGCAGGGTCATGGAGGCAGTGTACGGCGAGGAGCGCGCACGGCTGGAATGGGGCGTCGGGCAGCAGGACCTGCGGCTGGCACTCTCCGAACTCAAGCCCGACGAAGCGTGGCAAGGCGCATTGGCACCGGATTTGTCGCTGCATGAGGGCGAGGACGGCTCGGCCGTGGCGTACGAGAAGGGCGCGCTGTTCCTGTACCAGCTTGAACGCCGGTTCGGGCGTCCACAGCTCGACGCATTCCTGCAGGGATGGTTCGACCGTCACGCCTTCACCAGCGTGACCACGCCGCAGTTCGTCGCTGAACTGCAGGACGGATTGATGCGGCAGTACCCGGGCAAGATCGACGCCGCATTCCTCGCGAGCTGGATCGACGGCACTGGACTGCCGGCCGATGCCGAGTTCGTGCAGTCCGACACGCTCGCGCGCGTCGACGCGCAGCGCATGCGTTGGGAACACGGCGCGCTCACGACCGATGCGCTGCAGACTGCCGGCTGGTCCGTGCAGGAGTGGCTGCATTTCCTGAATCGGGCGACGGGTCCGCAACCCGTGGCGCGGCTGCAGGAACTGGACCGGCGTTTTCGACTGACCGAATCCCGCAATGCCGAGATTGCGCACGCCTGGTTCCGGCTGGCGCTCGCCAGTGGCTACCTGGGACTCGAGCCTGCGCTGGAAAGTTACCTGACGAGGATCGGCCGGATGAAGCTCATCGAGCCCTTGTATGAGGACCTGCTCAAGACTCCGCAGGGCGCAGCCTTCGCGCGACAGGTGTACGCGCAGGCCCGGCCGGGCTACCACGCCATCGCGCAGGGCAAGCTCGACCAACTCATGCAGGAGACGCCTTGACGACCTGCACGACGAGTCCTTCGCCGAAGGCCCAGCGCAGCAATCGTTCCAGCAATCGGCCCAGCGTCTCGGCATCCGACGCGGCAGCTGCGGTGGCGTCGCTCAGCGACATTCCCGCGCACAGGTGCTGCAGCAGCCGATGGTCAGCTGCTTCGAGCCGGTACACCGCTACCTGGTCCGCGATGCAAGCGACCGCACAGTGTTCCGCACCCGCCGCGAGGTCGACGGGGGCGGCCGCGTCTTCACGCTGGTTGGCCTGCCACACGCTCCAGATCGGAAACGGTGAAGCCACCAGTTGCAGCGAAGGCTGCAGAACCAGCGCCAGGCAAGGCAGCACGTCGGGATCGAAGCGGCTGAGCGACTCCAGGCCAACCGGGTCGCGCTGCGCCGCGGCGATGGCAGTCGCGCAGGCCCATTCGAGGCGCGCGAGGTCGGCGAGCCATTCGTAGCCGGTGCCCGCCATGCGGTCGGCGAGCCACGGCGGGAATGCCTCGCCGATCCAGTGCAGGTCACCGTGTTGCGAGGGATGCTGAACACGGTAGTCGCGGGCGAGCTGTCGAAAGTAATCGACGCCTACGCGTCGCTGCGTCACCGGGTAGGTGCGCTCGAGGGCGGTGAGGAAGAACTGCCACGCGTTGTTGCGGTAGACGTCGATCCCTGCGCCGAAGCAGGCTGCGTCGGCGCCGCCGGCGAGCAGTTGCAGGTCGGTACCGTTCGCAATCGCCGTGCGCACGCTGCGGCCGAACGCTGCCTGCAGTGTCTTCAGGTCCGGGGCGGGATCACGCGGCCGTGGCAAGGTGTCGTTCCAGTCGCTGATCGGCGCGCGCCGCTTCTGCGAGCAGCGTTTCGAGGGGCGGCACTTCGTTGTCCCATTCAATCAGGGTCGGTACCGGACCGAAACGTCGCAACGCGTCTTCGTACAAGACCCACACGTCGTCGCACACGGTGCTGCCGTGATCATCGATCAGCAACTCGCGCGCTCCCGCCCAGCGGCGGGAGTGGCCGGCGAGGTGAATTTCCTGGATGGCGCGCCGTGGCAGCGCCGCAAAGAACGCATCGAGGTCGAGACCGAGGTTCGACGCATTCACGTACGCATTGTTGACGTCGAGCAGCAGGCCGCAGCCGCTGCGCTCCACGACGGCCGCGAGGAATTCGCCTTCGCTCAGCTGCGAGGAGGCGAAGCTCACGTAGGCGCTGAGGTTCTCGACCAGGATCTGGCGGCCGAGGAAATCCTGCACCTCACGCACACGGGCAGCGAGGTGCTCCACGGCTTCCTCGGTATAGGGCAGCGGCAGCAGATCGTTGAAGTGCTCACCGCCAACGTGGCCCCAGCATGCATGCTCGCTCACCAGGCCCGGTTCAAAACGCTGCACGGCGTCGCGCACGCGTTCGAGGTGACCACGGTCGATCGGGTCGGCCGAGCCGAGTCCGAGCCCGACGCCGTGCAGGCTCAGGGGATGCCGGGAGCGCGCGCGCTCCAGGGCGCGGACCGCGGGGCCACCCGCATGAAAATAGTTTTCGGTGTGAACCTCGAGCCACGCTGGCGGGGAGGCCGTCTCCAGGATGGCCTCATGATGCTGCGAGCGAAGTCCGATCCCGGCCCGCGCCGGGATCGGACCCTGGACAGGCGCCGGCGATGGGTCGCCTGTCACGATCAATCACATCGCTTTCTGGTCGCTGCCGGCCTTGCCGCCGGCCTTTTCGCACTCGGCCCGCGGCATGAACTTCCACTCGGCGGGATCGTTGTCTTTCTTCGACGCGCCGGCACAGCCGTGGCTTGCCGTTGCGCAGTCGTTCTTGCCGGCCTTGGCCACGCCGTAGCACTTCACCTTGTCGTCCTTGCCAGCCTGCTGATCGGCACTGGCGACACCCACAGCGAGCAGGCTGCCGATGGCAGCGGCGATCGTCACGTTCTTGAAGTTCATGATGGTCGATGTCCTCTTGCGTCGTTGCGCTTCATTATGAACAGGGGCCGTCGTACGCGCGAGCGGGTTGGCTTAAGTTGCGGGCGGTGGCAGCATGGGCAGACCCTTCCCGACGAGCCGAACACCGACATGGGCCTGAAAGACTGGATCACGCAATACCTGCCGGGCGGTGCGGGCAAACCAGCGGCAGGATCGGCGGAGGCGGGACCAAACCTTGCGGTGGCGGCACTGCTGGTGGAGGTGTTGCGGGCGGATTATGACGTTGCCCCGGCCGAACGCCAGCAGGTCATGGCCTCGGTCTCGGCGTTGCTCGGGCTTGGGCCCGAGGAAACCCAGGCTCTGGTCGAGGAAGCCGAGCGTCACATCGACAAGTCACACGACCTGTACCAGTTCACCTCGCAGATCAACCGTACCTTCTCCGAGGCGGAGAAGGTCAGATTGCTCGAAGCGCTGTGGCGCGTGGCGGACGCCGACCTGACGGTGCACAAGTACGAGGAGCACCTGATTCGTCGCGTCGCGGATCTGCTGCACGTGCCGCATTCCGGCTTCATCGCGACCAAGCTCCGGGCGACCGGCGTGACAGAACGCGACTGACGGGCGGTGCAGCCCGAAGCATTTTTTGCACATCGGCTTGCGGCCGGACCCGGCGGTCGGGTACGGTCGTGGCAGGAACCAGCAACAATTGGCCATGGAACAGTCCGCCTCTTCCTCCTTTCGTAAAATCGTTCTCCTGAACCCCAAGGGTGGGTCGGGCAAGTCGACCATCGCCACCAATCTGGCCGCGTATTACGCCTGGTCGGGGCAGTCCGTTGCGCTGATGGATCACGACTCCCAGGGTTCGAGCATGCGCTGGTTGCGGCAACGGCCGGCGGAGCTGCCGGCCATTCACGGCATCGCTGCCTTCGAAAAGAAGCTTGGCGTCACGCGATCGTTTGCCTTGCGCACGCCGTTGGGCACCGAGAAACTGATCGTCGATACGCCCGCGGCGGTCACGTCGTTCCAGCTGCCCGAACTCACCCAGGGCGCGCACGCGATCATCGTGCCGGTGCTGCCTTCGGATATCGACATCCACGCGGCATCGCGCGCGATTGCCGACCTGCTGCTGGCCGGTCGCGTGCATCGCTCCGAGCGGCGGCTGGTCATCGTGGCCAACCGTGCCCGGCGCTATACCAAGGCGTTCTCGACGCTGATGCGGTTCCTGGAGAGCCTGCGCATCCCGGTCGCCGCCGTGTTGCGGGACTCGCAGGCGTACGTGCGGTCAGCCGAATGCGGCATGGGCATCCACGAAATGAAGGGTGCCCTGCTGCAGGAAGACCTCGATACCTGGAAGCCGCTGGTCGACTGGCTCGAGCAGCGCTCGGGCAGCGCAGCCACGGGCGAAGGCCTCAGCCTGACGCCGCCCCCGACCGTCGAAGTGGGCGAGGGCGCGCGCGGCTGATTACTTGCCGGCGGGCTTGTTCGACACCTTGTCGGCGTCCTTCGCGAACAGCGAAGCTTCATCCGCGACCGAGAACGCAACCAGGTTGGGTGTGCCGTCATCGCCATTGGCGCTGCTCACTACGGCGATGATCGGCGCGTCCTTCAGCCACAGCATGAAGGTGTACTTGGACTGGATTGCGCCTTCGTCGCGTTTGACCGCGTCGAAGTCCCCGAACATCGTGCGCGAACGGTTTACCACGGCCAGCAGCGAGGGCAGGCTGGGTTCGAGCCGTGCGGTGGCGGCGCCCATGGTCTTGTCGGCGCCCATCAGGAAGCAGAGCTCCTTGGTCTGGTGCTGTGTCGGCAGCTTCAGCAGCACCTGCCTGCTCGGGGCGCAATAACGGTCGGTGCCGACCAGTTCATCTGTGTCCCACTTGCCGCCGGGGTACTTGGCCTGGATGGCGGCCTTGTCGGCACTCCACGGCAGGCCGAAGGCGCCACCGCGGAACTGGTTCGCGACGTTGCCGGCAAAGGCCGCGCCCGTACAGGCGAGGAGCGCGAATCCGGTGATCAGGGGCAGGAAACGGCTGCGGTTCATACGCTCGACTCCACGATGTAAAAGGACTGCTGCAGGACGAGGATAGGGCGCTCCGGGCACGTCTCGCGCAGCTCGCAACGAAAGCAAGACACGCCTCTCACGGACGGCCTCGTCGGCTTGACATAATAACTCAGGAGGGGTCGGCTGAACCGCGGGTCTGCGCAACGTCGACCAGCAGCAGGTCGTCCGGTGTGTCGAGGTCGATCGCCGCGTTGCTCATCGGCACCCGGACCACGCGGTCGATGTTGCGTCTCAATACGTTGCGGGCGTCGCGGTCGCCGCGCAGTGACAAAAGGTCGGGGAAAACCCAGCGCGGAAAGATCGCGGGGAGACCGGGCGCGCCGTGATACAACGCCGCGGCGATCAGGATCGGGTGACGCTTCCAGCTCGCATGCAGCCGGCGCAGGTCGTCGGCCGTGACCGACACCTGGTCGGCCAGCATCAGCAACAGGGCTCCCGAACCGGGCGGCGCCGAATTCACCGCGACGCGGATCGAACTTGCGACACCTTCTTCCCAGCCGCGGTTCAGCGCGATCGACACCGAACGCTGCCGCAGCGAAGGGGCTATCTCACTGGCGTAGGCCCCGATCACGACCGTGACCGATTGTCCGGCCACGAACGCTGCGTTTGTCGCCAGTTCATGCAGCACGGGCTCGCCCCGCAAGCGGACGAGCGGCTTGATGCCGCCGAACCGTGTTGCGGGACCGGCAGCAAGGATCGCCGCGTGCAGTGCAGAGTCCGGATCGTCCATGGCCCCTAGTTTGCCTGCCGCGCTGCAAGAAGATAGAGTTTCAAGGTTCGAATCGACGAATTTTCCCGTGCGCTGCCGCTGTCAGCCCACCGCGTGGAGCGGCAGGGCGGGTGGCACGGCGGGCGACCGAAAAAGCGAGTCCGAAGCGTGCAAGCCTGGAAAGTCCATAAGTTCGGCGGATCGAGCGTCGCCGACGCCGCGTGCATGTTGCGTGTGGCGAAAATCATCGAGAACGATCCGGCGCCGCGCAAGGCGGTGGTGCTCTCGGCCTGCCGGGGTGTGACCGATGCCCTGCTGACGCTGATCAGCCTCGCCGAGCAGGATTCACCGGTGCTCGACGATCGGCTGCAGGAGTTGCGTCAGCGCCACATTGGTATCGCGCGCGAATTGCTCGCCGGCGAACTGTGCGACGAATACCTCGCGGCTCTCGACGTCGACTGTCGCGACATCGCGGGCATCCTGCAGACGGTCCGCCTCGTCCGCAGCGCATCGACCACGATGCGCGACCTGATCTCGGGCTACGGCGAGATCTGGTCGACGCGCCTGTTCGAGCGCCTGCTGCGCCGCCGGGCCGCGGGTCACGTGCAGTGGCTGGACGCCCGCAAGGCGCTGCTGGTGGAGTGGGGCCCGATGGGGCCCGGGGTGCGCTGGGATCAGTCCCGGGCACAGATGGCTGCCCTGGTGGCGCCGGAGTTCGTCGGCACGCTGGTCGTCACCGGCTTCATCGCAACCGACACGCAGGGTCTGCAGACGACGCTGGGCCGCAACGGCAGCGACTATTCGGCATCGATCTTCGGCTCGCTGCTCGATGCCGCCGAGATCGTGATCTGGACCGACGTCGACGGCGTCCTGAGCGCCGACCCGCGCCTCGTGCCCGAGGCGCAGGTGATCGACACGCTCTCTTACAACGAGGCGATGGAACTCGCGTACTTCGGCGCCAAGGTCATCCACCCGTCGACGATGGCGCCCGCGGTCCAGGAACGCATCCCGATCTGGATCAAGAACACGTTCGCGGCCGACAAGCCCGGCACCCTGATTCACGACCACTCGGATCCCGATCCGCTGGTGAAGGGCATCACGACGATCGATCGCATCGCGCTCGTGAACCTCGAAGGCGCCGGCATGATCGGCGTGCCCGGCACCGCGCACCGCCTGTTCGGCGCGCTGCGTGAAGAAGGCATTTCGGTCATCCTCATTTCGCAGGGCAGCTCCGAGCACTCGATCTGCTTCGCGGTGCCGGAAGCCGAAGCCGAACGGGCCGAGCGCGTGGTGCGGCGCGCCTTCGACCCGGAGCTGCGCGAAGGGCAGATCCACAGCATCGAGATCAACCGCGGCTGCAGCATCCTGGCCGTCGTGGGCGACGGCATGGCCGGCGCGCACGGCGTCGCCGCCAAGGTCTTCACGGCGCTGGGGCTGGCGGGAGTCAACGTCCGGGCCATCGCCCAGGGCGCATCCGAACGCAACATTTCCGTCGTGATCGACGGCCGCGGCAGTGCCCGCGCGCTGCGCGCGGTGCATTCCGCGTTCTATCTCTCGGCACACACGGTTTCGATCGGCCTGATCGGCCCGGGACTCGTGGGCGGGGCGCTGCTCGAGCAGATCGCGAGCCAGATGCAGCGCCTGGCGCGCGATTTCAAGCTCGACCTGCGGGTGCGTGCCATCGCGGGCTCGAGGTCGATGCGGCTCGCCGCCGGCGCCATCGACCTGGCGCGCTGGCGCGATGAATACAAGGCCGGTGGCGACCCGCTCGACCTCGACCGGTTCGCGGACCACGTGCATGCCGATCATTTTCCGCACGCCGTGATCATCGACTGCTCGGCCAGCGCCGAGGTGGCGAAGCACTATGCGCACTGGCTGTCGGAAGGCATCCACATCGTCACGCCGAACAAGAAGGCGAACAGCGCGCCTTACGCCGATTACCAGCGCGTCAAGGATGCGCGGCGCACGGCCGGCTCGCACTATCTCTACGAAGCGACCGTCGGCGCGGGTCTGCCGGTGATCCAGACACTGCGTGACCTGCGCGAAACGGGGGATGAAATCCGCCGCATCGAAGGCATGTTTTCCGGCACCCTGGCCTACCTGTTCAATACCTGGGACGGCTCGCAGCCTTTCTCGGAGGTCGTGCAGCACGCGAAGTCGCTGGGGTACACCGAGCCGGATCCGCGCGACGACCTGTCGGGCATGGACGTGGCGCGCAAGCTGATCATCCTCGCGCGCGAGATGGGCCTGCGCACGGAGATGGCCGAAGTGAAGGTCGAGAGCCTCGTGCCGGCGGCGCTCGACGAATGCAGCGTCGATTCGTTCCTCGAGCGGCTGTCGGAATTCGACCAGACCATGCTCGAGCGCCTGCGCGCGGCCACTGCGCGCGGGCACGTCCTGCGCTACGTCGGGTCGGTCGACGCAAGAGGCCGGGCCGAGGTCGGGCTGGTCGAACTGCCGCAGTCGCACCCGTTCGCGAACATCGCGCTCACGGACAACATCGTCCGTTTCGAGACCGCGCGATACGACAGGAATCCGCTCATCGTGCAGGGTCCCGGGGCGGGCCCAGCCGTCACGGCGGCCGGCGTCTTCGCCGACCTGCTGCGCGTCTGTGCCTACCTTGGAGCCAAGCTGTGACCGGCGATTCCAGCCGCAGATCTGCCACCGCGTTTGCTCCGGCCAGTGTCGGCAACGTCGCCGTAGGTTTCGACATTCTCGGCCACACGGTGGCTGCCCTCGGCGACAAGGTGCGGGCCACGCGGCGGGCCGAACCCGGTGTCGCGATTCGCTCCATCACCGGCACGGTCGAAGACCTGCCGCTTGCGGCCGAAAAGAACACCGCCGGCATGGCCGTGCTCGCGATGTGTCGCGAACTGGGCCTGCCGTACGGCTTCGACCTCGACATCGAAAAGGGTATCCCGCTCGGCTCCGGTCTCGGCGGTTCGGCCGCCTCAGCCGTTGCGGGCATCGTCGCTGCGACCGCGCTCGTCGACGAGCCGCTGGAGCGCACGGAGCTGCTCAAGTTCGCCATGCAGGGGGAGGCGGTCGCGAGTGGTTCCGTGCACGTCGACAACATCGCGCCCTCGCTGTATGGCGGCCTCGTGCTCACGGTCGGTATCGACAATCCGTTCGTGAAGCAGATCCCGGTGCCGGACACGATCCGCTGCGTGCTGGTTCATCCGCACATGGTGCTGCCGACGCGCGAGGCGCGCGCAATCCTGAGCAAGTCCGTGCCGCTGTCGGACGTGATCTGGCAGCAGGCGAACCTGGCGGGCTTTCTCGCGGGCTGCTTCACCAACGACATCGCACTGATTCGCGAGTCGCTGCTCGACGTGGTGATCGAGCCGCAGCGGCAGGTGTTGATTCCGGGGTTCACGGCGGTGAAGCAGGCAGCGCTGGCAGCCGGGGCTCTCGGTGCATCCATCTCGGGCGCGGGACCCACGGTGTTCGCGTGGGTCGATGCGGCTGACGCGGAGAAGGTGCGGAGCGGGATGGTGGATGCGTTCGCGCGCCACGGCCTCGAGTCCGACAGCTGGGTCTCGACGTTCGATCGCGCTGGCGCACGCGTGGTGGGCAATTGACCATGCAGTACCAGAGCACCCGGAATCCGGGGCACCGCGTCGGCCTGAGCGACGCGATCGCACGCGGCCTGGCGCCGGACGGCGGGCTCTACGTCCCGACCGAACTGCCGCATATCGACCGCAAGGCGTTCGACGGCGCCCGCACGATGCCGGAAGTGGCGGAAGTCCTGCTGCGACCCTTTGCAGCAGGCGACGCGATCGCAGCTCAAGTGCCCGCCATCGTCCGTGACGCCTTCAACTTCCCGGCGCCGGTCGTGGAAGTGGCGGGGGCGGCGGGACCGTTGTCAGTGCTGGAGTTGTTCCACGGCCCGACCGCGGCATTCAAGGATTTCGGCGCGCGGTTTCTCGCGGCCTCGCTCGAGCGCATTCCCCGCAACGATCCGCGTCGGCTGACGATCCTGGTCGCGACTTCCGGTGACACGGGTGGCGCCGTCGCTGCAGCGTTCTACCAGCGTCCCTGGGTCGACGTCGTGGTGCTGTATCCAAAGGGCCTCGTCTCGGCCCGCCAGGAAAAGCAGCTCGCATGCTGGGGCAGGAACGTGCGCACGCTCGCGGTTGCCGGCACCTTCGATGACTGCCAACGCATGGTGAAGGAGGCGTTCGTCGATCCCGCATTGGGGCGTGACCTGCTGCTGTCCTCGGCGAACAGCATCAACGTCGGCCGGCTGCTGCCGCAGATGGCCTACTACGCGCAGTCGAGCCTCGAGCTGTTCCGCCGCGACGGTCGCGCACCCAATTACATCGTGCCCTCGGGCAACCTGGGCAACGTTGCCGCCTGTCTGTGGGCACGCATGGCCGGGCTCCCGATCGGCGAAGTGATGCTCGCGACGAATGCCAACCTGACCGTGCCGGACTTCCTGCGCACGGGCGAGTGGCAACCGCGACCGAGCCTCGCTACGCTTGCGTCCGCCATGGACGTAGGCAACCCGAGCAACATGGAACGATTGCGCTGGCTGTTTCCCGACCTGCACGACTTGCGCGGCGCGTTCTCCGCATGCTCCGTCAGCGATGACGAGATTCGCGCCTCGATCAAACTTGATTACGCTGCTTACGGGCAGACGTGGTGTCCGCACACCGCGACCGCTGCGCACCTGTACCGGCAGTTGCCTGCAGAGCGGCGCAAGGAGCGCTGGGTGCTGGTCGGCACCGCGCATCCCGCCAAGTTCAACGACGTCGTCGAGCCGCTCATCGGCGCGGCAGTGCCGGTGCCGCCGGCGCTCGCCGATCTCCTGTCGCTGCCGTCCCTGCAGCAGGACGTGGCGCCCCACCTCGATGACCTGCGTAACGTGCTCAAGGGGAATCCGGCTTGAAGACGCTCCTGGGATTGCCGCTCTGGTTGTGGGTCATCTTCGCGCTGGGGTTGCTCGGCGCCGCGGGCTATTTCATCCGCGAGAAAGTGCGCCAGGTACGCGCGCGTCGTGCGATCGACAACGTGATCTCGTCGGTCGCGTTCGACGAATTGCGCAACGTGCTGCTGCCGACGGGCACGGGCGACCAGATCCACATCAATTACCTGCTGCTCACCCAGAACGGGTTGCTGGCGCTCGACCTGTTCGATGCACACGGCATGATCTTTGCGGGCGAGAAGATGGAACAGTGGTCCATCTTCGGCCCCAAGCGGCATTTCATGATCACGAATCCGTTGCCGATGTTGTACGACCGGGTGGCCGTGGTCCGGCAGTTCGCCGGCGATGACGTTCCGGTCGATGGCCGCATCGTGTTCTCGATGCGCGGCGAATTCCCGAAAGGGCGCCCGGAGAGCGTGATCCGGCTCGACGAGTTGCAGGACCAGTTTCCTGCGGTCGAACGGGCGGCAGGCGGCGCAGCAGCCGCATTCGCCGACGTGTGGGAACGCATCAAGCAGGCGTCGCAACCGAATCCGCTGGCAAGCTGAGTCCCCGCGGCTTACGGGCTGTAGATGCACATTTTCGCGGCATTCCCGCTAGACTCCGTGCAAATTCATGGCAGGGGGAGTCGGGGCATGACCGCGAAGGGCAAGATCCCGGGGCAGGCGCGCTGATGGGTGCGGCGGCATTGCTGCACGACAGCGACAACCTGCGAGGCTTCGACGAGGACGCCTGGGACGACCTCCTCAATTACATCGAGGAGCGCCGGGTCATTCCCATCGTCGGGCCGGACCTGCTGCGCGTCGACACCGACCAGGGGCCGCGGCTGCTGTATCAATGGCTGGCCGAGAAACTGGCGGTGAAGCTGTCGGTCGATCCCATCGGGCTGCCGCAACCGCTCACGCTCAACGACGTCGTCTGCAGCTATCTCGGCCAGCGCGGCCGCCGCGAAGAAGCCTACACGCGCCTGCGCTCGATCATGCGCGAGGTGCAGATCGCGCCGCCCATGGCGCTGCGGCAGCTGGCGCAGATCACCGACTTCGACCTCTTCATCACCACCACGTTCGACCCGCTGCTCGAGCAGGCCGTGAACCTCGAGCGCTTCGGGGGCCAGCCGCACGCGGAAGTCATCGCCTACGCGCCAAACCGTGTGTCCGACCTGCCGGCCGAACGCAGTCAACTGCAGCGGCCGGTCGTCTATCACATGCTCGGCAAGCTCTCCGCCTCGCCCACGTATGTCGTCTCGGACGAGGACATGCTGGAGTTCATCTGCGCGCTGCAGTCCGAGCACCTCACTCCCGAGAAGCTGTTCCACGAGCTCGAGCACAGTCACCTGCTGCTGATCGGCAGCGACTTTTCCAACTGGCTGGCACGCCTGTTCCTGCGCATGGCCAAGCGCAAGCGCCTGTCGGACCCGCGCGATTTCGGCGAGATCCTGGCGGACGACCACACCTCGAAGGATGAGCGGCTGCTCGCTTTCCTGCAGCAGGTGAGCGTGCGCACGCGCGTGTTCAGCGGCGCCGAGTCGTTCGTTGCGGAACTGCACCAGCGCTGGCTGAACCGGCAGCAGCCGGCCACCGCGACGTCGCACATGGGGCTCGCCCCGCAGCGGTTCCTGCCGCCGGCACGCGAGATGCCCGAGAACGCGATCTTCATCAGCTACGCGCGGGAAGACCTGGCCGCCGTGCAGCGGCTGAAGGCGGCGCTGGACGCGGCGGGCCTCGTCACCTGGTTCGACTTCGACCGCCTCGAAGGCGGCGACGACTACGACCACAAGATCCGCGCCAACATCGGGCGCTGCAGCTTTTTCCTGCCCGTGATCTCGGGCTCGACGCAGCGCCGGCTCGAAGCGTATTTCCGTCGCGAATGGAGTTACGCCGTGGATCGCTCGCGCAACATCGCGGAAGGCGCGGTGTTCATCCTGCCCGTCTGCATCGATGACACCACCGAAGCGGATGCGCTAGTGCCGGAGAAGTTCAAGGCGGTGCATATCTCGCGCCTGCCCGGCGGCGAGCCGTCGCCCGAGTTCATCCGTCGGCTGCAGGAACTCTCGAGCGGCCGTCGCTCATGAAGCACGTGCGGCCTGATATCGCGACCGAGACCACGGTCGACCCCGAGAACCCGTGGCTCGGCCTGTCGAGTTACTCGGAAGAAACGCGGGCCTACTTCCACGGGCGCGACGAGGAGGCGGCGGAACTCGCGCGGCGGGTACAGCGCAAACTGCTCACGGTGCTGTTCGGCCAGTCGGGACTCGGCAAGACGTCGCTGCTGCGCGCGGGCCTGGTGCCGCGCCTGCGCGGGTCGGGTTTCTGTCCAGTCTACGTCCGCATCGACTACGCGCCGGATTCGCCGCCACCGGCAGAACAGATCAAGCAGGCCATCTTCAAGGTGACGGCGGAGGCCGGTTACTGGACGCGCGCGGGATCGGCCGTCGAAGGGGAATCGCTGTGGGAGTTCCTGCATCACCGGGGCGACCTGCTGCGCGATGCGAACGAACAGACGTTGCTGCCGCTGCTGATCTTCGACCAGTTCGAGGAGATCTTCACGCTGGCGCAGGCCGACGACGCGGGGCGCCAGCGTGCCAAGCGGTTCCTCGACGAGCTGGCCGACCTGGTCGAGAACCGTCCGCCCGCCGACCTCGAGCGCCGTCTCGAGGAAGACGAAGCCAACGCCGACGATTTCGATTTCGCGCGCGCCGACTACCGCATCCTCATTTCGCTGCGCGAGGATTATCTCGCGCACCTCGAGAGCGTGAAGGGCACCATGCCCTCGATCACGCAGAACCGCATGCGACTGGCGCGCATGAATGGCCAGCAGGCGTTGAGTGCGGTCATTCAACCCGGGGGCAAGCTCGTCTCGCAGGAGGTCGCGGAGTCGATCGTGCGGTTCGTGGCAGGCGGCTCGGAGCTGCCAAACGCGGAGGTCGAGCCGTCGCTGTTGAGCCTCATCTGCCGCGAGCTCAACACGGTGCGGCAGGCGCAGGGCAAGGCGGAGATCTCGGCGGACCTGCTCGCCGGCTCGCGCGACACGATCCTGACGGAGTTCTACGAGCGCGCGCTGGCGGACCAGCCGGCCGGCGTCCGACGCGTCATCGAGGACGAACTGCTCACCGAGTCCGGCTATCGCGAGAGCCTGGCGGAGGAGCGCGTGGCCAAGGCGCTGGCTGCGGCGGGCGCCGAGCCCGATGCGCTGGCGAAACTGGTCGATCGACGGCTGCTCCGCATCGAGGAGCGCCTCGACATGCGCCGCGTCGAGCTGACCCACGATGTCCTCTGCGGCGTCGTCCGTTCGAGCCGCAACCTGCGGCATGAACGCGAAGCGCGTGACGAGGCCGAGCGACAACTGGCGGAGCAGCAGGAAAGGGCGGCCGAGACCCGGCGCACGCTGCACAAGACGCGTCGCTTCGCCATGATCGCGGCGGGTTTGATGCTGGTCGCGCTGGTGAGCGCGGTCTTCGGCTGGATCAACTGGACTCGTGCGAAGGCGGCGGATCAGCAGGCACAGAAGGCGCGGGCCGACGCCGAGAAGCTGGTCGGCTTCCTGATCGAGGA
>Ga0209253_10001627_pt1 | contig 19739 bp, 15 predicted proteins | sample FrelakmetBRP12BR_FD_187145 | JGI IMG/M metagenome (GOLD analysis project Ga0209253, IMG submission 187145) | Freshwater lake sediment microbial communities from the University of Notre Dame, USA, for methane emissions studies - BRP12 BR (SPAdes)... | ecosystem: Environmental > Aquatic >... | reverse complement strand
GGTCCAACAACCATGGCTGTCTGTGTCCCCTCCACGATGGATTTAGGGGTTTTCCTCTCGGGTCTCAGAGTAATGGAGGAGGGGATGCCAAGAAAATCGTTCGAGTAACTAAAAGGCCTGCCTGAAACGGCTTGTTCTTTTAACACCTGAGGTTGAGATCCTGTGTGAACGACCTCGACCAACAGATACTCTTGATTGAAACTTTGCCGGTCATGATCGGCCAGCTTGAACTTGAAACAAGGGGTGAAACGAGGGCAAACACTATGCCCTTCGGCCTTCTCTTTAAAGGTCATCGATTCCTGAAGGCGAACCTGTGTGAGCTTTTTACCCCTCCCCTGATCCATATACCTGCCAGGATAATCGTATAATTCGAGTTTCTGAAAGGATTTATCCTGCTCTTTGGCAGTGAGGTCTAAAGAAGGCTTTTCAAAATTAAAATCTTTCTGTGTGACTTTTCCTGAAAGGATCCTTTGTGAGATGGCAAAATCGTAGACGAATTCCTCTCCTGGCACCATTCCAGAAGAAGGCTTAAAGGTGACATCGGTATTTCCTTGTATGGGTTGGTAGGCAGCCGTGCTATCCCCAAAGACCAGCACATGTTTATCCTTTGAATGTTCAAAGAAGTAAAAAATTCCTTCCTCTTCAAGAAGGCGCGAGATAAAATTCAAATCCGTCTCGCGATATTGAACGCAATATTCTCTGGGTTGATATTGATTTTGAAGGCGAAAGTCGAAACGGTCGCTTGTGATGCCCCCGTCCTGGAGGATCTGTTTAACAATGTCCGGGACATTCTTATTCTGGAAAATCCGGCTATCTTGCTCTAAGGAGAGGAGCCACATCGTGGGGACGACCCTTGTCTGATAGAGATAATAATTGCCTTTACTTCCTGTCTGCATGAACTGATTGATCATCCCATGGCAACACCGATCCCCATCACCTCCAAGAATCGTCAAGAAGGCCTCTTTCCCTACGACATCGTCGAATTTAATGTCCTCTTCAGAGACGAGCGAGACATTCAGCTCAAATGGAGAGGAGATGCGCTCAATGGCCATGAAGTCCAAGACCAATGTTTCAAAAGAGGCTCCTTTCACTTCAAATAAAAATTTTGCTTCATGGGCCGATTCAGCCAGAGCCATTTTCAACCTCCAAAACGTATTTTGAAGGAACCATCCTCGTCCATACCCAAATCGACTTTGGAGGGCATAGCCCCTTCACTGAGACGCGCCAAAATCTCCCTCGACATCTGGGGAAGGATGGTCCCATTCATGATGTGGTCGATATTTCGGGCCCCTGTTTCAACTTCTGTGCAGCGCTGGGCGATGTGTCCCACCACCTCAGGGGAATAGGTCATTTCCATTTTATGACTTTCACCCATTCTTGTGGCAAGTTTATCCAGTTTTAAGACGACAATTTCTTTGATGAAATTGGGATCGAGGGTATAAAATGGAACAACGGTCATGCGGGCAAGAAGGGCTGGTTTAAAATGTCGGCTTAAAATGGGTCTGATCGCGCTGACGAATGTTTCAACAGGAAGTTTCTCTGGATTGGCGCAAAGCTGGGTGATCACATCCGATGCCAGATTACTGGTCAAAAAAAGCACGGTATTTTTGAAATCGATGACCCGTCCTTCTCCATCCGAGAGCATGCCCTTATCAAAGACTTGATAGAAAAGGTTCATGACGTCAATATGCGCCTTTTCGACTTCGTCAATCAGGACCACGGAGTAGGGCCTCTGACGGACGGCCTCTGTCAATACGCCACCCTCCCCATACCCCACATAGCCAGGAGGAGAACCGATCAATCGGCTGAGGGTATGCGCCTCTTGAAATTCACTCATGTTGATCGTGACCAAGAAACGATCACCTCCAAAGAGAAGATCTGCCACGGCCAGCCCGGTTTCAGTTTTTCCCACTCCACTTGGGCCTACCAGTAGAAAGACCCCCAGGGGCTGCTGAGGATCTTTTAGCCCTGCCTTTGCTGCCTTGATCACCTGACTGATGATCTTCAGGGCATCCTCCTGTCCTTTGATTCTCTTTTGGATGTGGGCTTCAAAATTTATGATATTTTTTGCCTGATCTCGAAGAACTTTTCCCAGCGGGATTCCTGTCCAGTCTGAGACGACTTTGGCCACCACATCCGGATCGACCTCAATACGGACGAGAGGTGAACTTCCCTGAATGGTCTGAAGCTCCCGGGAAAGCTTTTCAACCTGGCTTTTGAGTTCAGCCCTTTTTTCCTCTGGACCACCCTGACTGACGAGGTCATAGAGTTCTTTCCTCAGGCCGACCAGTTGTTGAGCGAGTTCTTTCTCCTTCTGCCAGCGCTCATTCAACGCAACCAGTTCTTGATTCAATCTTTTTATCTCTTCATCCAGTTCCTGTGGCCGACTCTTATCGATTTCGATTCCGTGGAGCTGATCTCTCTCCAGAGCCTTTTTCTCCCGCTCCAGGGCCTGGATGGTGCGCTCTTTGTCTTCAATGATATCGGGCTTAGCTGTGAGAAGAATTTTTACCCGAGCAGCGCTCGTATCGAGGAGGTCGACAGCCTTATCTGGCAGTTGCCTGCCAGAAATATAGCGACTGGAGAGTTCTGCTGCCGCCACAATGGCATCATCTCGTACAACCACCCCATGAGCCTCCTCGTATTTGCTCTTCAATCCTCGTAAGATCAATATGGCCGTTTCCACAGTGGGTTCATCGAGCTTCACCAATTGAAACCTCCGGGCAAGGGCAGCATCCTTCTCAAAATATTTTTTATATTCCGACCAGGTGGTGGCAGCGATCGTCCGGAGTTCGCCTCTGGCCAAGGCCGGTTTTAGGAGGTTGGCGGCATCACTTCCACCCGTGGGACCTCCTGCCCCAATCAGCGTATGGGCTTCGTCAATAAAAAGGATGATCGGTTTTGGAGAGGCTTTGATCTCGTTGATCACAGACTTTAGACGATTTTCGAACTCCCCCCTCACTCCAGCCCCAGCCTGAAGCAGGCCCATATCTAATCCCAGGATGGTCATCCCTCGAAGAATCTCGGGCACATCCCCTTCAACGACTCTCAGGGCCAAACCCTCCACCACAGCGGTCTTCCCAACTCCAGCCTCTCCAACGCAAATGGGATTGTTTTTCCGTCTTCGAGCCAGAATATCGATCATCTGATGAATTTCTCGATCACGGCCAAAGACGGGATCAATCTCACCGGCAGCAGCCTTCTGGGTAAAATCGGCACAGAAACGGGCCAGAGCAGTTCCTTCACCAGGAGGGCCAGCCTCACGCACTTGCTTTTCAGCAGGAGAAGGTTGCTCGATGGAACCCTTCGCCATATTGCCAAATTGAGAGAGAAGGGCTTCGCGACCGATGGAGCGTAGAAGATCAACATAACGACCCGTGGCGAACTGGATGGGTTTAGCTAAGAATGCCAATAGAAGAGCCCCTGACCGGATACGGTTATCCTCAAGATCAACGGAGGCAATCAGCCAGGCGTCCTGAAGCCAATCCAGAAGCAATGGAGAGAAAACAGGTCTTGATGCATTGCCCGTCCGAAACTCTTCGACGGTCTGATCCACCGCCTTCTTCACCCTGCCTGAGTCAAGATCAAAATGGCGAAAGATGAGAGACAAGTCCGATTGCGGTTCTTCTAAGAGCTTGGTCAAGAAATGTTCTACGGTCACTTCATAGTGAGTCCGGGACACGCAAAGACCTGCGGCTCCTTCTAACGCTCGCGTGCAATATGGGTTCAAACGACCCAATAGAGTTTTAATGTCAACCATGATCATAACTATTCTCCTCCTGGAATAATGGAATATTGGAATAATGGAATATTGGTAACAGAGGTTGGAAAAAAATAATTTTTAAACTCATTTTCTTAAACCCATCATTCCATTAATCCGTTATTCCACTATTCCAAATTGGGCCAAGCCCTTAAGTTGCCTCTGGAGGTAAGGTTGCCCTTACTTCTCCTATGTAATCAGTAGAAAAAGTCCAGGTGTCCCAACCCAGCCTCGACCACATGGGGACTCCTAAGCAGACTGTTTTGGCTTCTTTTTCTGCCAAGATCAGCTCAAGATCGAACTCAAGAGGGTCCATCACATAAAATTTCGTAAGGATCGCAAACCTCTTGTGATTTGGATCGCCTGGAAGAAGAGAATGGAACGGCTCGCTTTTGAGGGGGCCAATTTGAAGACGAAATTTTCCCATCCGGTCGCCGATCTCTTCTCCGAGAAAGCTATTTTCTCCGAGAGCATTTCCAGAATCTCCCAAATGCAACCTCTGATCTGGAGGAATTTTTACCTTCCTATTGATGCATGGAAGCACCTTAATTGGTATTTCTCCGAATGCATCCCGTAGCAGGGTTTCCAGACCGAGGGCAGACCTTGGAAATTGTGTGAGAAGGCCTGTATAGCGCAGGAGGGAATAAGATTCTGGAAGATCTTCTCTTAGTTCTTTTTCTCCAAGGCCTAAAAGGCAGGAGAGCTTTTCTAAATCTTTGGGATTATTTTCTTCGACTAATTGGAAGAACTCTCGGTACTTTGTCCAGCAACGGAAGAGGAAAAGATAGAGGCGGTAGTTAAAGATATCAATAAAATCCCTGGTGACGGACATGTCTTCCGCCTCTTCATCCATGAGATCTTCCGTGTAAAAGGTAGGGAGTGGAGAAGAGGAGCCGTAGAGTCCAAGCATTGTGGCCGTGACTAAGAAGAGAGGTCCTTGGTTGGCCAATTCTTCAATTTTCGCCACATCTGAGGCGGGGAAAGCAAGTGAAAGTTCGGGTCGGATCCTTATTTTTTCTTCTTCATCAATCGATTTTTCTTCTGCTCCCTCCGATTCACGGGCAAAAAGACGCAGGAGTCTTATAACCTGAAAGAACGAGAACTTATGTCCCTTCCTGAGCAAGTCAAATTTTAAATTAAAGGATGATCCCCCAACCTGGCTGGCCATTGATAAATATCTCCCTTCATGACCTCCTGGATGATCAGTCTGGTATGAGAATTGATGGAGGCGTAGCCTCCCAGAAATTGATCCAGGACACACCCAAAGAGGAACATGTCACCCTGGCTGGCAAATTGGTCTTGACGAATACTCAGGAGGATCTCCTGACCTCTCATCATGACCCCAGAAACCAGACGGTCAGAAGGTTTAACTTCAACGTTTTCAATACCGCTGATTCGTTTTTTGTTCGCCAGAATGGCTGTCCGCTCTCGGCCTTCTGGAAAAAGATAGAGTCCCAGAAGAGCCCTTAAATTTTCGGCTCGGGCTAAGGAAAGGTAGTTCAACGAGAGATGGGAAAGAAAACGCCACAACAGGTTCGTCCCCAATGGGGGTAAGACACTATTCGTAGGAGGCTTAATATTTTTGAATTCTACAAATTCGGGAGACCGGCTGGTGGGCTGAGAGATGTCTCCCAGTCGAAGTGTTTCGGGTAAAGAACCATTCGTACAGGTGAGAAGAAGAGAGAGGGTTTCTGAAACGGGAGGAGGGGATCCGTGGGGGTAGGCCACGGAGAGATAGAAGTCGAAACCCAATTTGATCGGAGAAGAACGAACCGTCACATGATAAACAGGAATGGATTGAGGATCAGGGTTAAACAGTTCGAAGGGGACGTAGTGTCTCTCTTCGGCTGTCCCATGAACAAATCCAACCACTTTCTCTACCGAAAAAACTTGATGGTGATCAATGCTTGATCCAGAAGGACGAATGAGATAGTGAGGCTTTCGGTGATCGAGATGGATGGGATCGGCTTCATGGGGGAAGAGATTAATGGCAGGCGTTACAAAAAGGACAAAATGGTCCTTTTTAATCCGAAGAGGAAAGGGGAGTGTGTCGAGTTCAAATTGGATTTCAAACTGGGACCCCTCTCCTCTCTCATGCCACTGCTCCCAACCGACGAGCTCTAAAAAAAGAAACTTCTCAGGGGCGAAGAAATATTCTTGAAGAATCCGGTAACCCGGAAAGGAATGGGATGGATAAGGAATGAGGGCTTCTTGATAAGAAAAGCCCACAGGTTTTAGAAATTCCGGGGGAAGAACGAGTGGAGTCCCCTTTTCTTGAGGCGTGATCACGATGCGTTTTAGATGACGTCGTAAAAGGAGATAGAGATCAACAGCATTTGGATAGTCTCCAGCAAGAAAGAACCGCAGGGCCTTCGGCTGCCAGTCTGAAAGTTTGAGTTGATTTAATTCCAGGAGGAGTTTAATGGAAGGGGGACGGCCAGAGGGTTGAGTCAAGGCAGCCTCTAATAGGATGAGCGGATGCACCTCCACCTCATAGGTCGTTCTAAAAAGACAGGACGTTCCTTCAACCGGCGCAGAGGCCACTTCGATACCCGCTGGAAGGATCGAAGATTGTCTGAGGGTGGGCTTGGGCGTGAAGGCGATCAGGGTGGTTGAAGGGATGGGCCTTAAGTAATGGGGCCAGATCAAATGCATCAGCTCATTGATGAGCTCTGGAAATTCATCATCCAGTTTCTGTCGGAGAAGCCCCGTAAGGAATGCGACCCCTTCCAATAAACGTTCCACATCGGGATCGGCCGTCGGTCCACTTAACATCGGGGCAAGGGCTGGGTGGGCCTTAGAAAATTCTGCACCAAGGTCTTTGAGATGGGCCAGTTCTTCCTGGAAATAGCGATTAAACATCTGTTTCCCGGACCCCGTCAGCCGACCGAATTTCGAAGGATAAGGGTGCACAAACGGATACAAACTTCCGGTCTGTTGCCCGAAAGGGCGGCTCTCAGCGATTCTTTAGATCCTTTATGAGAGGAAGGATCAGCCTTTGATATCGACTTTGCCACCCGAGTCAATGATCGTTTCAAAAAAGATAGACTGTTTCGACTCGTTTAAGAGCCTCGCGACAATCTGAAACCTGAGGGAAAGAGGGTCTTCCTCCTGGGGGATATAGTTCACCTTTACGGCCTTGAGCCTGGGTTCATATTTCTGGATGGCCGATCGAATGACTCGTTCAATCTCTCTCACTGATTCAGGATAAGCGAAAAGGAAATCCGTAAAATCGGGAACACCGTAATCTTCGGCAATCGGGACATTTCCATGTTTGGTGTTGAGGATGCGTCGCAGATGCCTTAAAACGGAATCCACAATTCTCTTCGGCTCTTCTCGGCCGCGCCTCGCAGGGTCCTTCTCCCAGGCTCGTATGCGGTCAAGAAGTCTCTCCTCTCTCATAGAGAACCCAATTTACCCCCCTCTTAGGCAGGAGGGACTTCCCAATCGTCTTCGGCCTCTTTACTATCGGGGACCTGGGTCCATTTGATCTTCTTGTAAGTAAAAGAGACCTCCTCCATATGCCGGTAGGGTTCGTTCTCTTTCAAAAAGACAACGGGAACAAAAGGCTTCATGGAAACGATGATCGCGTTTGTCAATTCATGGGTAAAATAATGTTGTTCCTTCCCCTTCGGATCGATTCGATACCATTTGATGGTCACCGTCATGCGTTCCCCTGTAGTAAGGGCCCTATAGAGTTCCGGAGAGCTCTTGTCAAATTCTTTCATAATGGTGAGGGGACCATGGATTCTTTTACCTGTGGGAAGGCCGGATTGCGGATCTCGAGGCATATGGATATCGTGACTCATTGAAAAGATGAGAATGGTTTTCTCCCGTCCCTTCATGGTACAAGATCCCTCGATGTCTTTCCCGGCTTCTGTCTTAATCTTCATATGACTTGGCATCGGCATAAAAATTTCCTCCTTTCTCGTTTATTTTTTATCCAGTTTCCCAACCAGTGAGAGGGTAAAATAGGCACCCATATATTTGAAATGGGGCCTGATTTTAAGCAACATGCGGTACCACCCGGGTTCCCCCTCAATGTCTTCTACCGTGACTTCGGCGTTGCGAAGGGGTTTTCGGCTTCTCACCCCAGGTTGAGGATTATCCATATCGACCACATACTGACGGACCCAATCGTTCAACTCCCTCTCCAGATCCTCTCTCTCCTTCCAAGAACCGATATTTTCCCTCTGGATCACTTTGAGATAATGGGCTAGTCGGCTGATGACAAACATATACGGAAGTTGCAATCCCAACTTATAATTGAACTCAGCCTCTTTCCCTGTTTTGCTGATACCGAAAAACTTTGGCTTCTGCGCGGAGTTGGCTGAGAAGAAGGCCGCATTATCACTCCCCTTCCGCATCGTCAGGGCCATAAACCCCTCCTCGGCCAGTTCAAACTCCCTTCTTTCTGAGATCAGGATTTCGGTGGGGATTTTGGTCTGAATCGCCCCCATGGCTTCGTATTGATGAAGGGGAAGATCTTCGACCGCCCCTCCGCTGGTCGGTCCGATAATGTTGGCACACCATCGATATTTTGCAAAACTATCGGTGAGCCTGGAGGCAAAGGTGAAGGCAGAATTTCCCCATAAATAATGGTTATGGCTAGCTGAAGCATCCTCCTGGTAATTAAAACTTTTTACGGGCTGGGTGTTAGGACCATAGGGGAGACGGAGGAGAAAACGGGGGAGGGTCAGCCCCACATAACGGGCATCTTCGCTCTCTCGAAAAGATTGCCATTTCGTATACTTGGGTCCTTCCAGGATAGATTTTATATCTTTGAGATGGGGAAGGGTACTATAATCAACGATTCCGAATAAAGTGGGATTTGCAGCTGTAATAAATGGGGTGTGCGCCATGCCAGAGACGCTGGCTACATATTGAAGAAGTTTCATATCCTGAGCACCTTCTCCAAATTCATAATTACCAATCAAGGCCCCATAAGGTTTGCCACCAAACTGGCCATATTCACTCGTATAAACCGTTTTATAAAGGCCAGACTTTGGAATTTCAGGAGCGTCCTCAAAATCGTCAAGAAGGTCTTCTTTCGTCGCATTGAGGATCTCTATTTTTACATTCTCCCTGAAATCGGTTTTATCGATAAGAAATTTGAGGGAACGCCAGACAGATTCAAGCCTCTGAAAATCTGGGGCATGAAGGATCGCATCCAACTGAAGGCCCATCTTTTTGTCTATTTCAGAAATCATCTGATCCACAACTTCTTTGGTCACCTTGACGGTTTCCCGACCAGGTTCAAGAAGTTGAGTGATGAAGGCCTCAATCCCCTTTCTTGTGAGCGAATAGGTCTCGTCTGTCGGTTTGAGTTTCGTAGCCTGAACAATCTCCTCTAAAAGAGAGGGTTGTTCTAATAATTTTTCTTCAGTGGAAACTGCCTTTTCTTTTTCCGTGGCCATACATCTCCTCCTTACTCCTCGATCCCCATTTCTTTGAGGAGTTGTTTTCGGGCGGTTTCATCTTTGACCAGTTCCTGAATCTTTTTGCGGAACCCGGGGACATTCGCCAGAGGGCCCTTTAGAGATTTGAGGGCATCCCTCAGTTCAAGAAGGCGCTTTAATTCAGGAAGCTGAGTGACAATCGTCCCCGGTTCAAAATCCTTGACGGATTCAAATTGGAGCTTCACATTCATCTCTTCGTCCGGCTTTCCAGAGAGCTTATTGGGAACCGTCAGATTTAAGCTCAACCCCTGGGCTTTCAGCACTTCATTAAAATTGTCCTTATCAATATTGACGGGTTCTCGCTTATCGACCGGTCGATCATCAGGCCGTTCTAAAAAATCGCCTATGACCAATAATTTGAGAGGAAGCTCCACTTCTTCTTTGGCATCCCCGGTAGCTGGACGATAAATAATATTGATCCTTTCCTTTGGAGCCACTGACGCTTCTTTTGCCATAGGTCCCTCCTTTCTTTCCTCTTTTCCTCACGTTAAGTTTTACCCATTCGAATCGCCTCGGTCAGATCCAACTTAGCAATACGATGCAGCACCTCTGTGGATTTTGCCTTCCATGTTTTATCGGAATGGGAAGTTAATCCAACCCAAACCACCTTTAAACACGTGAGCGCTAACAAAGGATCATACTCCTCTAATTTATAGAAGTCAATGTCCTTAAGAATTTGTTCAAAATGAGGGAGGGCCAGTTTGGATTGCTTGGTCCGGAGCAACAATTGGGATAAGGCCAAACGCCAGAGCAATCTCTCCCTCTGAGAAAGGCTCTGATGGACTCTCTGCTGGAGTTTTTGGACTGCCTCGAGGAGCTTTCCTCCCTTGACCAGGGCCTGAGCCTCCCTCATCTCCTTTTCGATCAGGTCCTCCTCCTGACCAGGCGTTGGGGTTGCGAGGGGAATGATCAGGGGTTCCGAAAGGACCCCGGCTTTGAAACCGATCTCCTTCAGCCACTCTTTTGTCTCAGGATCCCCAAAGGGGGTCCCATCCGAGAAGGAAAGTCCTTCCAAACCGGGCAGGCGATGTATCAAATAGCCTGTTTCCTGACAGACCACGTCTTTTGCCCTCTGGTAAGAGTCTCCCATGGAAGTCAAGGCCTCTGATACGAACCGGTTCAGATCCATCCAGAAAATAAACTCTGGAAGACTTTCCTCTGCCGACCTTAAGAGCGATTCATAATCTCTCTTATTTTTTTGTTCCGAGAGAACATTCCTGATCTGGGCAGGGGGAGGAGGAATCTGGGTCAGACCCTCTGTCGTCGGAGGAAGTTCTTCAACCGTCGACCACAGGGCTTCTCTTATCAATCGATAGGGCAGAGGGTTTGAAAGGTCCTGTTCCCAAAGAAAGGTCGCTACCTCACGGATCTTCTCAAGTCCGAATGTGAAAATCCTCTGTGCCTCTCCAGGGGATGAAATCCCCTCTGGAATTTCAGATTCCTTATCCTCTTGCGATGGCTTTTCTGGCTCCTTGGCGGATATTTCTTTTTCCTTTCCTTCGGGAATCACCTGAGGGGAGATATCGGCTGGGATGGGTGCCTCCGAGGGCTTGGAAAGAGACGCCAACCATTCATAAAGGGGTCTGAAGGATGGGGCCTCTTCGAGATGGTCGCTGAGGAACTGGTCAATTTTTTCTAAATTTTCTTTGAACCCTTGCTGCTGTTCCGGCGAAAGAGCATTTGGCTGAAGCTGTTTTAGCGCCATCTCTGTTCTTTCTAGCCACCATTCAATAGCACTGAGGCGGGCCCTCATCCTGCTTTTTCCGGGGTAGAGAGAATCCCAAAATTGATCTAAAAGGTCGAAATAGATTTTCAGCCCAATGCCCCACCCCTCTGTTTGATGGGTATAAATGAGGGCCACGGCTAAGTAGCTGGCCACCAACAGGTCTTTTGATTTTTGGGCTAAAATTTCTGAAGTCAGACTTACGACTTTCCGCCAGTCCATCGCACTGATCCCTAAGGGAGAAGAGAGCTTCCCCATCTCAACCTGTAACTCTTCAAATACGGGATCATATCGTACATCCGAACCCGTGGGCTGGCCTTCTTGAATCGGTTCTTTACCTAAAAGTTCCAGTTCCAAAGAAGACTCCTTTACCCCTCACCCTTACCCTCTTCCCTCAGGGGGAGAGGGTAAGGGTGAGGGGACTACAGAGGCGATAGACCAGAGTTGTACAAAATCGGTTGCAATTAAAGGCTTTCTAAAAATAGCCAGATAGGCCTTATCTAAAGTTCCTCCCATAAAGATAGCGTTTGGAGCGACTTTAACATGCTTCTTCAAAAAGTAATGCCAGAGACTCAACTGTGAAAATTGGTCCTGGAAGGGGGTCTGGTCTAAATAGACAATGAATTCTACCTTATCGAATGCACTGGATGCCTGTCTCTCCATATCCTTTAAATTCGATGAGGAATTATTAGTATTAGAATTTGACCAAAGGTCTTCCAAACCTTTCCTTTTTATAGTGAGTTCTGGCCATTCATGATGAGGGGGTCTTATGTGACAAACCTCCACTTCCAATTTTTTAAAGTCATTTGCAACTAAAGCAGAGAGATATTCGATCTGATCCCAAGTTCTTTCACAGGCAAAGGGTAAGAGGTCCCAATTCTCCTCCCAACCCGGAAGAGGACCAGTTCCCATAATCAATAGAGGGTAAGGCCGACCCACGCTATCACTACTATCCCTTATTACTCCACAGGCAATATTCTCTTTTTGTGAACCCCTTGCCCAAAATCGCCAGGCATAAAGACCCGTGGAGGCGCTCTTTTTTGAAATCAGAGTCTCGTATCCCTTTTGAACCCAATTGGAAAAACCTTTCGTCAGAGGGATATCCTCACCCAGTCCGAAAAAGTCACTCGCTACCGGATGTTTTCCGAAAGCTGCCCAGCGCCAATATTGGTTAGATGTTATTGTTCCCAAGACTTTACAATATTTCCAGGTACCTGTCCTGGAATAGATTTGATCGTCTCAACGAGTGACTGATAATCCCCACTGAACTGGTAATTCACCTTGATATACTTGATTTCTAAGTTTCCCAGAGCAGCTTTTTCGCCAGGGAACTCGCTGGGGGAGAAAGTCCTTTGACCTCCTTTAAAATCTTGTAAAAATTCAATAAAGGCCTGGCTGCCTGTATATTTCTTTGTCAGGATAATACTCCCCACTTCTATCTGGAAAAGGACATCGGTGCAAGTGTCAAGAGACCATTGGAAGGTCTTACTGACAGGATAATGGTAATTGATGATCGTTTGATTGCCGCTCGTACATTGAAGTTCCAGTTTTGTGCTACGAGGCCTTACTTTAGCCTCAGGATTAGCGTCTGTAGGCAATCCTCTAATCACCACGGTACCACTCTTTTTGACGTGAGGGGTTAGAGCTCCCTTGGTCACATAATTAAGGAAGGGTGTATCGAAAGGTACGGCTCCTCCTAAAATCTCTTTTGCATAATAACCTTTTGTACTCTTGGAGACGAAAGGAGCGGCTGGCCCTTTGAGGAATTTCCAAACCAGTCCATCAGGTCCTAACAGGAGTTGAATCTGCTGCTGGCTTAACATTCCTTGAACCTCTGCGAGAACCTTCTCTTCCCATTGGTTCTGAAGAGAGCTGGCAGTTTCTCTCCGTACAAAGGTCCATAGGAAATTGAGTGGTCCTGCGACCATTTTCCAGAAGACTTCTTCTGCTGGCTTCCCTCTCATCATATTGGCTTTCAATTTATTGAGGGCTCCTGAGGCAGCGAAGAGAGATGATTTACTAACTGCCGGATCTTCACTGAATACCAAGGAAGCCAGTTGAAAGGCCTGGTTTCTAGAGCCTGTGGTCTGGGAAAGGGTGGCCAAGGCATTGAGATATTCTTGATAGGCTTTTGCAGCTTGGAATTGTGTCTCTGTTTGACCCACCTCCTTTCCAAGGATTTTCTCGAGTTGGGAGATTAATTTCTTTCCTTCCTCAGCGGCCTTATCTAATATACCTCCCTCTTTCTGGGTCTTACTGAGAGCCTTGATGATCTGAAAATGATAAACCTGCCGGAGCCAATAGGGTAAACCTTCTATTTTGATTAAGGGTTCAAGTTCTGTAGCAATCCTATTTAAAAATGCAAAATAAGGACCTTGATCGGTGGCCATTTTTTCGGCTACAGGATGCCATTCCTTTATTCCCTTTAACCTTTCCACTCCCCTTGGAAAGAAGACCATAAAATTTTGCCATGAATCGAAACAGACATTTCGATACCATTTCTCAAAGTCCGTTTTTTGATTGGCTAATAGGAGGGAATCAGGAAGAGCAGTCTCGATCTCCTTGATAAAGGAGTCAATCGTCTCTTTTCCTTTCCGTGTGAAAGAGGGTGGAATGTACTTTTCACCGGATACTGCCAGACTTCCTCCCCAGAACTCCTGAAGGGTGATATGAGAAAGCGTTCCTTGTTTATCAGCCCAAAGGACGAGCCAACGAAGATTTGTCCTTTTTGTGCTTAGGAGATCCTTGAGCCATGCCTGAAGAATAGCGATCTCTTTGTTGATCTCACCCGTATCCGAACGCCAGACCAGATAATAAAGGTATAATTGTCCAAACGGCTTCTTCATATCAGAGACGGTCTTCGGATCGCCTGTGGATGGCATGGGTTCGTAGGAAGGCTGGGGTTTTATTTGTAGAATTTGAAAGGGTTGGCCATCAAGACGAGCCTTCAGAAGATTGATCCTTCTTACTATATGGGTGACATATTGGATGATGCTCTCATCAGCTGTGGTGATCGTAAGAGTGGCCAGGGCACCTGCCATCTGTTTATCAAATGAGGCTAAAAAGCCTGTCTGAAACTGTTTGCAATATTTATTTTTTAGTCCGATTTCAACATTTTTACTCTCATTTAATCCAAACCTGGGAATCCACCAGTTTCGGTTCTGGTCCTCTACCTTAAGGATGGATTGGCAGAAACGATCCATCGTGATCAGGTCAACCAGAATCTCACCTCGTAACACAGGGGGTTTTTCAAATCTCTGGCGGGCATCTTGAATGACTTTTAGATTTTTAACGAAAGAAAAACTGAGGAGACCACACAGGGCCACGACCAGTGCAATCCAAGCCGTTAAGCCAAGATTTCTTGTCAAGATGCGCCACTGCAAAGCCCGTTTGGTTGGAGCAAAGAGTCCTTTGTCTTTAGGTATCACCTTGGCAAAGAAATCATGAAGAAATAGACCTTTGCTGGTTCCAGGTAAAACTTCTTTCTCTCCTATCAAGCCCAGGGCCTTTAGAAAATGGGAGTAGGGACTCCCTTCCTGACGGCCGCTGCTGAAGAAGAGGCCTCTTAAGATGGGAGTCTCCTGGTAACGACTCTCTTGAAATGCTCCCTTCATAAACGCTTGAAGGCCTGATTTCAGATTTTCAAACTCCTCAGGAAAAAGAAGAAGGCCTGGATCAACTCCCTTCGCCCCGGGTTGATGGATAAGAAGAATTCGGAGATTCCTTAAACGCTCACCTATGGCGTTGAAGGCCCGTCCTTGAAAGACGACCACATCCGTGGTGAGATCTTGATTGATAAATCCCATGGGTTGATCAAGGCTTTTTTCTGGAAGATGATCACAGAATTGGGTCATGCCTTGAATTAAGTCACACTTCGTCACCAGGACATAGACAGGAAACTTGGTTCCTAAAACCCGCATCAATTCGTCAATGCGACGACGAATAGTCCGGCCATCTTCTTCCAATACTTCAGGGAGTCCTGCAATTAATTTTTCAGCCGCGAGGGTGACAATGAGACCATGGAGGGGCTCTTTTCTCCTATACTTAATTAAGAGGGCTAAAAATTTTTGCCATTCCTCTTTGTCTCGGCCTTCATCGATGGGAATCGCATATCTTCCAGCCGTATCGAGAATGATGGCCTGTTCAAAAAACCACCAATCACAATTTCTCGTCCCTGAAATACCTGAGGTTCGGCTCACCTCAGCGAAAGGAGAAGAGAGACGAGCACTGGCGATGGCGGTCGTCTTTCCGGATCCACTCTCTCCGATGACCAAGTACCATGGAAGCACATAAAGAGGATTTCCGTACTTTCGCAGGTGTGAACGCCCCAGGGCTTCAATCGCCTCTTTCCAGCGATTCTGAAGCTCTTTCAGGTCATCCCTTTCTTTTCCTGAGACCGTTTTTAGATGGGTTTCATCCTGTTCGATCACCTGCTGAACAAATTTCTCTTCCCGACGCTTAAGCCATATCTTTCGGAAAAAAAGGAACCCAATTACCAATCCAATGAGGACCAATAATAGGAAGAATCCCACCCACCAGGGCCAATTGAGTAGGAGGACAACTCCAAAAACCAGGACGATGACCAGAAAGATGGCGACGACGATCAAGGCATATTTAAGAGACTTTAGAAAGAAAGCTTTCACTTAGGGAACTGCCTTTAAGAAATTTTCTGCTATACCACTCAAAGAAAATTGGTAAACGAGGAAGAGCAAACCGAAGAGAACAACGGGTCCAACCAGACAAGCAATGGTAAAGGGTGCAAAGCGAAGCCTCTGCTTCTGGGGACCTATCTCAACGGATTCGGTTGGAAGAGCCTCTGGGAAAAGTTCTGCCCTTTCAAGTGAGGGAAGTCCAACCGAACTTCCCATGAGAACTTTGAGATTGGAGGTCTTTAACTGTTCGAGGAGATATTCGTCTCCTTTATGATGATAGCGTCCCATAAAACCTAAGGCTAAACAGAGATAATAGACTTCACGAATCTCTCTTTGATGAAAACCTAGAACATTTAGTCGCTCGAAGACCTCTTCACCAGCATCTAATGTATGGTAATATTGCCGTTGGAGCTGTTCCCTCTGCCATTGACTTTTGTCGTTCCATGAAGAATTAAGAATGGCCTCATCTACCCAGGCGCAAATCATAAAGCGGGCCAAATCATAATCCTCCTGGGAGAAGAGGCCCTTTTTGACACAACCCTCACTTTGAGTAAGAAGGCGTAAGACATCGGCCTTGACCTGATGATAGGGGGGTTGTTTCGCAGACACCGTCTTCAGGAAATAAACCACATACGCAACAAGATCTATAAAGCAATCGGTTAAGTGCATTTTAGGATCTCCCCGCAACCATCAATTCAACCTCCAGATCTTCTGGAGCACTGTCCCAATAGAGGACGATATTGTTGCCTTTTTGCACTAAAGCCCATTGATCACTATGATGGTTCACCAAGAAATAGATCGAGTGCGCTCTCCGGGGTAACTCCTGAGGTGGGACGGGAAGGTGCTCTAATCCAATACCCGGAAGGGCACGAGCGATAAGAATTGGTAAGTGTTCTCGTGAACTCAACTTAGCCATGGTCTCAATAGACTTGAGCACAAATTTTGGATCCTCTTCAGTTTTGAGTACTAAATAGAAACGATTGCGACCTTCAAAAATAGCTGGTTTCAAGGAGGCCGCATAATAAGTGCCATCATAGATCAAACGGATCACATATTCTGGCCCTGCTGTGATTTCATCTAAAAGTTGTGAGACTAGTACCTGTGCCGCTGAAAAACATTCCCATAAATTCCGATGATCGTAATTTGGAAGAACACGACTTCCATCCTCCAGTTCACCCATCACATTGACCCGCTCCGAAAAAGAGGAGAGTTCCCCAATGAGCTGTCTCAAAGCACCATAGACAAACCAGGGATGGACTTGTTGCACTTCCGTAAAATGGAAAAAGGTGGGAACATATCGGTTGAGTGATCTCAGGGCCAAAAGGTAGACCATATCTCTGGCCCCAAACTCAGCCGTCTGAATTCCCCGCTGGCTTTTATACTCCTCAAGTTGGTGACTGCGAGCAGCAATTTGATCTCTTATCTCCTTGATGAGATTGAAAAGAGGTTCTGAACTTGAGATCGTAATAGAGGGCGGCACAAAACGTTCAGAGAGTCTTATCTCTTCGCCCATCCTTTCCAATTGGGCAATGGGAATAAGGACATAATCGCCCAATTGCTCTCTTTCTGTTTCCCAGAAGATCTTGAGTACATAATAGAGCTGTTTGACTCGTCCTTGGGGCCCACCGGAATGTAAATCCTTCACTTCTTCTGGATCAGGCGTCGTAACAAACCGAGTGGTGACTTCTGAAAAGGTCTCTAATTTTTCGAGGATGGTAACGTTTTCCCCAGCATTAGTCCATTTTTTGAGACCGATGTGGACCGGAAAAGGTTTACCCCCTTCGACCCACGACTCTTCAAAAGACCGGGCTTCAATGAGAGCATTGCCGGGGAAAACGGCAAAAGTTCCATCTGGGAATAGAAAATTGCCCTTCAGGAGATTTAAGGATCTCATCCCTAATGCTGCCTTTTGGATTTCTACTTCACTCATCCCCCAAAAGTGAGGTTCAATGAAACGATGAAAAGGGGTTAGGAGAGATTGAAAAGAGAGATCGAGGAGTTGAAAATGCTGAGGCTGTAAGAATAGGCCTTGATGCCAAAAAAGAGGTCTCTGGATATCCATTATTTCTGTATCCCCCTTACATCCTGAATCTGTTGAGGGCCCAGGTATAGATCAATATTAAGGACTCCTGGGTTTTGATAGATGGCGCCACCTTTTTTCTCTTCAACGACTGGAATGGGGAATAGACGAAACACATTTTCTTTCTGGAGTTGATAATAGCCGGCTATAACGCCCACATATTTTGCATTCGCAGGCCGGTCTAAAAGCTTCGTCAATTCCTCATTTGGGTTCATGATAAATCGAGTAGCATTGGTGACACTGGGGTCAAACCGGCTGCACTCACAAAGTTTTTCCAATCCTCCTTTTTCATCAATCAGTTGATTAAAGGCATTAGGATCGATTAGGTGATAGAGGCAGAAAACAAGGGTATGAGGAACTCCCTGATGAAGATGCATCTGAGGGTCGCCTTTCAGATGGAGACGAATCGCATCTTTTTCATAATCCCATTTCGGGGGTACAACCACTTCAGGGACTGGAAGGACTGGAGCACAGGAAGACAACAAAATAATAGCAGATAAAAATAAAAGTGCCTTAATATATTTTTTCATTTTTCTTCCTCTGATCGGCATTATATAGTTTTTGACAAGTTTTTTCAAATTCTCTTAAGAGTTCCTCCATGAAACGGCCCGATTCAAACCAGCCCCTGCAGGCCTTAAATTTTTCTTTATAAATTTTAAATAGTTCGGCTTTACGCAGAGGACCGAGTTTTAACCATCCCCCTTCTGAAGCTTCAAAATGATCAGGACTGAGCTCCTTCAAGATTCCACCCACCTTGGTATGGGCTGCTTCTTGAAAGGCTTTATGGGCAACTAAAAAAGCCTCCTGTATCTGAGCGAGATAGTTTTGGAGGGAATCCCTCTTCACTTCTCCCTCTAAATCAGAACCGATGATATGTCGGATCGTTTCAAGTTCAGGCTTTTTACCCAATAAAGTGGTATTGATGACGCTGATGATTTGATTCAATGTATCAAAAATTGTATTAAGAGAGTGGGCTAATTTCTCAAGGAGTTCTGGAGATGAAAGATCAACGGCAGAGATTCTTTCTCCAAACAGGAGAGAGAAGAGGCGCGAAAACTGTTTGGATTCAAGACCCGGTTCTGGATGGCTAAGGCTTTCGAATTGAAGGGTTAGCTTTTCGAGAAGGTTCAGTTGCTCAGCTGATGAAAACTCCTTCAACTTGTCTTTCATATGGGCCTCAATCAACAGGTCAGCGCTTGAGGGATCTGATTGATAAATCCTTCTGATTTCATTGGCCAAAGTCTCTATGGAGATTGAATTACCCATTAATCTCTTTGCCTTTGTATAGAGCCCTTCCTGGCTTAAGGATTATGGTTTCCTCTGAAAATTCGCCTTCCTTCGATGGCTCCTCAGCTTTTATTATGGAAATCGTATCTTTCATTTCTACTTCCAGAGGAGAAACGGGTGCCTCCCTTGTAACCTCTAGAGGTGAGAGGAATAAGGTTTCCTTCAACTCCTCACCTTCTGCCTTGATTTCCAGGCGCCATTTCTCAAGGATTTTCATAAGGATCCTTTGAATGGCTTTGCTTTCTGTCTCGGACCCTGGGGGATCCAACCCACGGTCATCCATAGGCTTCTCCAAAAGATAAGTCAGTGTTTGTAAAAATGGAAAAGATTAAAATAGTCATTAATTTTTAGAATATTTGAAGGCTGAGACCCCTTTGCCAATCACTATACTTAAGTATTCCATCAAAGTCAATACTTGTTAACTGCCTTCGCAATTCAGACACTATTAGCATCTGAGGTGGGGGTGGAGAGGCGGTTCGGGGTGCGAAGAGGCTTCTACCGTCCTGTGCGTGGGTGTCGGTTGGGATTCAAGAATTGTGTTGTTGGAAGAGGCTCCTGTGAGAGGAGTGGGATTTTTTAGCGAGGGCAGAAAGACTCATCAGCGGGACGATCGAACGACCTTCCCTCCCTTTGAAAGGATGATAGATTCAGCTATTGGCTGCTGTTGGAAGTAAGAGTTAAGGGTTACGGAGGTCGAGGGTTTCTCATGATTCCGTTTAACTCACGACCGATACGTCGGCATTTGGCTGCGATCTTTTTGCGTGCTTCCTCACGGAGC
>Ga0209253_10001626_pt1 | contig 19743 bp, 14 predicted proteins | sample FrelakmetBRP12BR_FD_187145 | JGI IMG/M metagenome (GOLD analysis project Ga0209253, IMG submission 187145) | Freshwater lake sediment microbial communities from the University of Notre Dame, USA, for methane emissions studies - BRP12 BR (SPAdes)... | ecosystem: Environmental > Aquatic >... | reverse complement strand
AAAATACGGGATTTGCCTCGACGAATCCTGCATTGAATAGAAAACGCTCGTCAGCACGCTTTGGATGGCCGAGCCCTGCAGGCGACATGTTGGAAAGCGATTGTCACTCCAGGCCAGATCATGTGCAGAAATCTTGAACACAATCTTGACGGGTGGGGTGGTGTAGCCCCCGGCATACTCTCGGCTGAGTTCTCCCTGAATGGAGAGAATCTTCGTACCGTCTGCGGAGATCTGACCACGCAGAGCGCCTGTGATACTTGCGCCCGCGTACTTGTACAGATAAGCAGATTGAAAAGAAGTCCCGTTCCAGACAGCAGGAGAAAACACATTGCCCTGCGGCACATCAGCATTGTCGATCTTTGCATGCACATCGTTGTAGGGATATCCCGCTCCCTTGGACATGTCTGCATCCAGCGACAAAAATATCCAGTCGCAACTTTTCAGGTCAAATCCGGTCGTGATCTCCCTTGTCGCGGACTGGACACTGATACCTCCGATATCGATTTTCGCGTACAGCTTGTCGCCGGTCTTGAGCCCGGCAATCACGCCGGAGAAATCACCGGTGTTGCAGTTACACGTTCCGAGCTTATTCGTCGTTGCCGCATCGAAGACCGACACAGGGCCGGAGTAATAAATGACTTCTTTGTATTCACTGCCCGGCACGTGTGTTACCCTCCCCTTGATCGAGCCGTCACTTCCCGCTCCCGTAAGCTCCACCGTGAGTTGCGGCATGAACAAGCGAATGATATTCCTGCCAGCACAAATGATGTTGGGGATCAGTGCTGAAGCCTGGGACCTGACACAGTCCTTGTCTATGTACGGGTAACCTCGAAGTCCAAAGTAGCTCCTGTCCTTGCACATTTTTACGCGATTGCCATCCGCAAAAGATTTGTAGTAGCTGTAGTCGGATGAATTGTAGTCGAGGTCCTCCAGAAGCGGAGCAGGATACTTACCATCGGCGTTGATCGGGGCGGTGATTTTGTACCCTTTGCCGTTGATCGTCTGTGCGGTGAAGAAATTCTGGTTTGTGAACTCCGCAAGCTTCTCATCGATGGCGCGAATGCTGGTTGCGCTGGCAAAAAAGGATTCGAGTACCGGATCAGGACTGTTGTCCCTGTAAAGGTCGGCGTACTGAGGATCGAAGAGCTCTTCGTAGGGGTCGGGGCTGCCAAGGACGGCGGCCCCGCTGTAACCCAGGGGCGCGGCATGACTGTCATTGCGAGTGTGCGGTGGGCAGCCCATATCCCCCGTGTCGTGCAACACTTCTCCCAGACAGCGAAGGGCTCTCGCCAAGTTTCTCGCTTTCATTGCAGAATCAGCGAGCTCCAGCACATTCTTCAGGTATTCCTTCCCCTTCGCCAGGGACCAGTTGTTGGCCGATCCCTTTGGCGTATCTCCAAGGGCCCATTCAATGGCGTCGATTCCGGGATTCGAATAGACACCTTCCCAATATGTCCCTCGATTCGTCAAGTATTTGCGTCCGCCACTCAAAGCCACGGGGTCATAGAAGTGGCGCACAGCGGCGCCAAGCTCCGGCTCGTCGGCAGAGTAACCACCGTGTGCGATCCACTCCAGAGATCGGTATTCTTTTTCGCTTTCCGTCGTGCTGAGGTCAAAAAAGCCCGGGTTTGTGACTGCAGGACCTTTGTAGGTGCCAGTGTTGGTGGAGATCTTGAGTGCATACGTGGATGAAAAGATTTTGCTGGTGTTGGCTTCACAGTGCGCGACAATCGCCCGATTGATGGCTGGGTGAGCCTTGGTATTGTCGTAGGAGAATGAGGGTTCTCTCAAGAACACAATACCCCCAAGGGCAAGGGCCAATGCGCATGACTCCGAAGTTTTCATGGCGGCGCTCCTCAGAATCGCACTAATTGCCACTTGCCATCGCCACACTGCCCGAACGCAATTTCATACGTCTGTCCCTGCACCACCACTTCGTATTCTGCATAGAGGGCACTCGCACTCACCAGTGTACGTTTCTCCATGGCACTTCCGAATGCTGCCATGCTCGCCGACGAGGCGTTCAGTTCATCAGCAAGGATTGTCTTGTACTCCGGAGCGACGAGATCCAGCACTTTGGTTTTGTCTTCTGCCTTCAGCGCGACAATCAAGTTCTCCGAGAGCTGTTTCATGGTCGCCGACTCTGTCAGGCCACCCGAACCATCGGGAGCAGATGGAGAGTAGTCCTTCGAACATCTTGGCAAAAGGCTCGCTGCCAAGATGAAGAACCCGCTGATAAGACAGACTCGCAGGCATTTCAGCAAAACGGTCATGGTCGCCTCCACGTAAGAGATAATGGGTTCTACGCGTGAGTAGTCTGTGACGTGATCTGGAATCGGATGTGATGACAGGAACACTGCCCAGCACACCTCCTGACTTGGAGGGGTTGTCGAGAGAAAATCCTTAGCTCAGAATTGACCAGACCCCTGTGGTGGTGCCGATGTCGAGTCGATTGGTTCCTTCCTTCAGGCATTGGTCACCTGATGGAAGAAGAACGTTTCTGGGGCCGGAGGCCGATATCCCAATGAGCTGTAAGGTCTGAGCGCATTGTAGCGTTTTTCCGTTGTTCTGTGATCACCCTGCCTTCTGCGGCAGAGCAGAAACACTCAGCTGCTCGCCAAATCGTCCATCAAGTCATTGAGTTTCTACGTCAATGGGAGACTGGTCAACTTCGAGGCTTGCAGCCAAGGAGGGTCGTCGGGGTGGGCCCTTCGGCCCTTCGATTCAACTCAGGGTCGCCCAGGGCAGACTCTATGGCAGAGGGATAGGGTCCAGAGCGGCGGCCTTCGGCTCAAGGAGCCATCGGGCGTGTCTGTGGCGGAAATATGTCAACCGTCTCGGCCAAAGTCAAATGGCCGATTGCTCCCGCAAAGAAGCTCCCGCAAAGAAGCTCTCGCAAAGAAGTCGGTTCTGTGGACAAAGAAGAACCCCGGCGGAGGCCGGGGCTGATTGAGGATACAAAACGAATCGAATGGTACTGGCGATAGGATTTGAACCTATGACCCCCAGATCCACAATCTGGTGCTCTAACCAACTGAGCTACGCCAGCGTCGAAATCAGAATGAATTTCGCGATTTCAATTGCGCGCCGAGCGTGCAAACCCGAATTTCCGGTAGCAGTCGGCAGCAATTTCGTATACAGTCGCCGCGTAAACGGAACACCCCCAATCGTTCGTTCTGGTACTTCCGATGCCTCGTGGTCGCGAGAGAAGGCATTCACACGTTGACTGGACAGCGGAAGTCTTTGAACGAGTTCGACTGCATCGACAAGATACGAAACAAACGCCGCGATTTCAAGTGCTCCTCCTGCAAGTCCTTCCCTCTTACCGGTTCCTTCTGGGTCTGCTACTCGGCATCATTGCCGTGGTCATCATTGCGGTTTCCGACACGAAGACTTCGCTGGATGAACAGAAACCATCTGGGAAACGAACTCCGTGGCAATGTCCCAAAGGCAGGCAGAACAATGCCTATAGCAAGCGCACCGGCCTTTGTGCGGGCGCCCGTAGACTTCCAGCGCTTGCGGCCATCTTCCCTGAATCCAACGTAGGAGATACCATTGTTGCGACGAAAAAGGGTGACCCAAGTGGGAACGGACATTGCTGGACCCTTTCACAGGTAGCAATTCTGTTTACAGCGGTGGGACTATCGCGGAAAACTCTGAGGAAAAAACTGGCTTGCTCTGCATCCACAATCTGGTGCTCCCCGCCCGCCTGAACTTTTCCAGCCGAGCGCTGGCGGTCGGGCGGATAACCAACTGAGCTACGCCAGCATCACAATCAACAAACCAAAACACCGCCGAAAAATCAATCTGCTGGCTGGGTTCGAGAAAGGGCAGAAAACTGAAATCCGACCTGCATGCCGAGCCGTCAGTGCCTACTTCTTCCTCTGTCTGTTCATGAAATGCGGCAGTTCGTTGAAGAAGTGGGCCGAAGTCCTGATGCCCCCGAAGAAATTGTTCAGGTTCAGAAACTCGTCCGGAGCATGAGCATTCTCATCGGGAAGGCCGAACCCGAGAAGGACCGTGTCGATGCCGAGAAGCTGCTTGAACTGCACAACGATCGGGATGGAACCTCCCTCTCTCTGGTACAGCGGCTTCTTCCCGAAACCTTTCTCCAGGGCAACGACCGCCGCCTTCACGCCAGGACTGTCAATGGGCGTGATCGCCGGTTCGCCGCCATGCAGGTTCCGTACGGTGACCGTCACCGTTTTCGGAGCAATCTTCTTGATGTGCCGCTCGAAGAGCCTTGCGGCCTTTGCAGAGCTCTGGTTCGGAACCAGCCGCATGGAGATCTTCGCCGAAGCCTTCGACGGAAGAACCGTCTTCGCCCCGTCTCCGGTGAACCCGCCCCAGATCCCGTTGCATTCAAGCGTCGGCCGCGCCCAGACCCGCTCCAGGGTGGTGAAGCCCTTTTCACCGTGCAATTCCTTCACCCCGAGCTCTTTCGAATATTTCCTGTCGCTCCAGGGAAGCTTCTTGTACGCTGCCCTCTCCTTCTTCGAGAGCGGAAGAACATCCCGGTAAAACCCGGGAATCGTGATCTTCCCGTCCCTGTCGTGCAACTGCGCAATGATCTCCGCGAGTGCCTGGATCGGGTTGTGGACAGTCCCGCCAAAAGAACCCGAATGAAGATCCTTACCCGGACCGGTGAGGTCGATCTGCATGTAGGCCAACCCACGGAGGCCGTAGCAGATGGACGGTACGTCCCGCGCGAACATTGAGGAATCGGAGATCAGGACGAGATCCGCTCTCAATAGGTCCTTGTGCTCGCGGACAAACCCATCGAGGTGCTCGCTTCCGATTTCCTCTTCCCCTTCGATCAGAAGCTTCACATTCACAGGGAGCAAACCGCCGTTCTTCAGAAACGCCTCCAGACTCTTCAAATGGATCACGACCTGCCCCTTGTCATCCGCCGCACCGCGCGCGTAAAGATTCTCGCCGCGTACCGTCGCTTCAAACGGGGGCGAAGTCCAGAGTTCAAGAGGCTCCACCGGCTGAACGTCATAGTGGCCGTAAACCAGAACGGTGGGCTTTCCCGGTGCTCCGAGCCAGTCACCGTAAACGACGGGATGTCCGGCTGTCGGGAAGATCCGAACATTCTGCAAGCCGATGCCTTTCATGTGCCCTTCCATCCATTCCGCGCAACGCATGATATCAGGCGCGTTTTCTTTGTTGGTGCTGACGCTGGGGATCGCCAGAACATCAGTCAACTCGCGAAGGTATCGATCTTTGTTGGCCTCAATGTACGAAAGGATGGTGTCCATGAAAGGATCTCGGATGATTAAGAGAGAGAAAAAACTGCGAAATCAATATAGGAAATAGCGCCATGAGGTTCAACCCGGCTTCACACTTGATTCTTCTCGAAATTATGAATACTCTTTGCGAACGCTGGGGTCTAACACAAGGGAGCTTTGGCATGCGAGCAACCATTAACGGCGCATCACTCTTCTACCTCGACCAGGGCCACCGTGAGGGGCTGCCGGTGGTGTTTCTGCACGGCTTTCCCTTTAGCCATGCAATGTGGAAAGATCAGGTTGAGGTGACCGGAACGTTTTGCCGTGTCATCACGTACGATATGAGAGGTCTGGGGGAGAGCGGCGTGGGGGACGGCCAGTACACGATTGAGGGACACGTTGACGACTTGATCGGCCTGCTCGATCATCTCGGCCTTGGGAAAGCTGCGATCGTGGGCCTTTCTATGGGGGGGTACATCGCGCTGCGGGCCCTTGAGCGGAACCCGGAGCGGTTCGTTGCGGCGGTTCTTTGCGACTCGCGGAGCGAAGCCGACACCAATGACACGAAGATCAAGAGAGCTCTGGGAGTCAAAAGCGTTAAGGAACAGGGATCGCGTCAGTTTGCCGAAACATTCGTCAAGGGGGTCTTTGCGGAAGAGTCTTTCCTGCGGAACCCCGGGGCAATACGCTTCATTCAGGACATCATCGGGAAGACCTCTCCGCTTAGCATCGCCGGAACACTTCTGGCTCTCGCGTCGCGGACCGATACAACGGACTCGCTCTCACGAATCGCCATTCCTACGTTGATCCTGGTAGGCGAGCACGATGTTACGACTCCACCGTCGGCCTCCAGGGCAATGCATGAGAAGATCAGGCAGTCGGAGCTCTTCATCATCCCGGATGCGGCGCACATGAGCAACCTCGAAAACCCGCCGGCGTTCAACGAGAAGCTTGTCGGCTTCCTCCAGCGCATCGCACAGGAGAACCCTTGATGCCTGCACCGTGCACGCTGCAACACTACGGCAGCTCAACAAAACCAGGGTGCTGCGCTGCCTGGTCAGAATAGCGTGTAGATGAAAGGCGCCAGCGCGGAGCCCTGGGTGAATACCAGCAGGAGCCCGAGCAGCAGCAGCATGACAACGATTGGTCCCAGCCACCACTTCTTCCGGACCTTCATAAACTCCCAGAGTTCCCCGACAATCGCCAGCTTTCCCGGTTTGCCCATCATCATCCCTTTCAGAAAAGACGTTCGTACCGTTTCGGATCGAATTCCGTCCGTTCGCGCTTGATCCAGTAAGACTGTGCCGACCGGTCGATCTTCTTGTCGAGCAGGTCCTTACCCATGAGCCGCAGGACCAGCCCGATGGGAGTGAGCACGAGAAAGAAGACAAATCCAAGGAGAATTCTCGTGTTGATCCAGCCGAGCATGAACGCAAACTTCATCCAGCCGATATACACCGGCCGCAAAACCGGGTAGGCCACAAGCCCGGCGACGAGAAAGAGGATGCCTGCACTCAGCGACCAAGGCCACCAGGAATTCCCGCGGTACAGCAGATACAATGCAAGAATCGAGAGGACCGCAGCAAAGAGGTAGCCGAATTTCCGGACTTCCTCTCTGCTCCCATGGATCACGTCAGTCAAGTTCAAACTCCTTCTGCCAGTCCGTATCCTCCGGGAGGAGCTTCTGCCGGGGCTTGGCCAGAAGAAAGCTCCCCATCACCAGGTAATCCATCTCCGTCCGCATGAAGCAACGGAACGCTTCCTCCGGCCGGCAGACGATTGGCTCACCGCGGACGTTGAACGAAGTATTGATGATCACCGCACAACCCGTCCGTTCATAGAACTTCCGGATCAGGTCGTAGTAGAGCGGATGTTCATTGCGGTCCACCGTCTGAATACGCGCCGAGTAGTCGATATGCGTGACCGCCGGTATGTCCGATCGGGCCACATTGAGCTTCTCGATGCCGAAAAGCTTCTTCTGATCCGCCGTCATCGGGATCTTCCGATCCTCCGCCACCGGCGCGACGAGGAGCATGTACGGACTCTCCCGGTCGATCTGGAAATAATCGGACACCTTCTCGCGGAGCACCGAGGGGGCGAAGGGCCTGAACGATTCGCGGAACTTGATCTTTACGTTCATGACCGATTGCATCTTCGTCGAGCGCGCATCACCGATAATACTCCGCGCCCCGAGCGCTCGAGGGCCGAACTCCATCCTCCCCTGGAACCAGCCGATCACCTGCTCACTCGCAATCAGGTCTGCCACACAATCCAGCAGTTCCTCCCGCGGCAGCCGCTCGTAGACCGCGCCGGCGCTCTTCAGGAACGTCTCGATCTGCTCATCAGCATACGCCGGGCCAAGGTAGGAACCGCCCTGGCTGTCGCGTGTCCCGTCAACCGTTCGCTCGTTTCCAAGGTATGCATGCCAGGCAAACAGGGCCGATCCCAGCGCTCCGCCGGCATCACCCGCAGCGGGCTGAATCCACAAATTCCTGAACCCGGCCTCACGCTGGATTCTACCGTTCCCGACGCAGTTCAGGGCGACGCCTCCCGCCAGAACGAGGTTCTCCTCCCCCGTTTCCAAACGGACGTGACGGGCCATGCGCAGCATGATCTCCTCCGTGACCTCCTGGAGCGACCGCGCGAGATCCATCTCCCGCTGCGACAGCTTCGTTTCTGCCGTCCGCGGCGGGCCACCGAAAAGGTCTGCGAATTTCCTCCCGGTCATCCTGAGCCCCGCGCCGTAGTCGAAGTACTCCATGTTCATCTTGAACGACCCGTCCTCTTTCAGATCGATGAGGTGGTCGTAGATCGCCTGCACATACTTCGGCTCGCCGTACGGCGCAAGCCCCATCACTTTGTACTCCGCGGAGTTGACCTTGAAGCCCGTGAAATAGGTGAACGCGGAGTAGAGGAGCCCGAGCGAATGTGGAAATCGCTGCTCCCCCATGATCGTGACCCGGTTCCCCTCGCCGATTCCGTAACTCGTGGTGGTCCATTCCCCCACGCCATCCATGGTGAGAAAAGCTGCGCGGGCAAAGGGCGACGGATAGAACGCTGATGCGGCGTGCGACTCGTGATGTTCAGTGAAAAGAATCGTTCCTTCATAGTCGATCCCCTTCCGGATCAACGGAGGGATCCAGAGCTTGTCCTTCAACCAGAGCGGCATGGACATCAGGAACGAGCGGATCCCGTGCGGTGCATAGGCAAGATAGGTCTCGAGTATCCGCTCAAACTTGACGAACGGCTTGTCGTAAAAAGCAACCAGGGAGAGGTCTGCAGCCGTTATCCCGGCCTCGGAAAGGCAGTAGGCAATGGCCTGAGAGGGGAAATTGGAGTCGTGCTTCTTCCGGGTGAAGCGTTCTTCCTGGGCGGCCGCGACAATGCGCCCGTCCCGCACCAAGACTGCCGCGGCATCGTGATAATAGCAGGAAATCCCGAGGATGTGCACCGGACGACTGTTCATGGAGCCGGTCACATCTGAAACGACTTGATGTATTCGACGAGCCTCGTGCAGTCTTCCAGAGTTTCGACCCTGTGAGGGCCTCCTCCCTGGGCAGCAAGCTCCTGGTATTCCTGGATGCTCATCACCGAAAGCCTGCGCTTGCGAATCTGCTCGATGCTTTTCGCGGCGGAAGCCGCGGCCGAGAGCGTGGTGATGAAGGGAATCCTGTACTCGTACGCCGTCCGGCCAATGGCGTGTTCGTCCTGGCGTGACACCTGCCCGAGGGGTGTATTGACGATGAGCTGCACCCATCCGTTGCGGATGATGTCGATGATGTTCAGCGTCCCCTCGCTCGCCTTCAAAACCGGGCGGTTGCCGATGCCGTGCTTCTTCAGGAACGCGGAGGTCCCCTCGGTCGCGATCACGTTGAATCCGAGGCGGACGTAGGATCGGACAATATTGAGGGAGCGGTCGTTTTTGTCGTTGTCGTTCAGGCTGACAAAAACTGTCCCCTTCTCCGGCAGCTGGCTTCCGGCGGCGATCTGCGCCTTGGCAAACGCCACGCCAAAGCTGTCCGAGATGCCCATCACTTCACCCGTGGAACGCATCTCGGGCCCGAGAAAATGCCGGGCACTTGGAAATTTCGGAAATGGAAAGACCGATTCCTTCACCGCGACGTGTTTCGCCCAGCCGTACCCGCGCACATCCAGGTCTGCGAGTGTCCGGCCGATCATCAGTTTTGCCGCTATCTTGGCGAGTGGAACGCCGGTCGCCTTGCTCACAAACGGTACCGTCCGGGAAGCGCGGGGGTTTACTTCGAGGACATAGATCACTCCGTCACGCATGGCATACTGCACGTTCACGAGTCCGACGACTTTGAGGGCCAGGGCAAGACGCCTTGTATAGGTCATGAGCATCAGGAGCTGCTGTGCGGTAACGGCGTAGGGCGGCAGCACGCAGGCGCTGTCGCCCGAGTGGATCCCCGCCTCTTCAATGTGCTGCATCACGCCGCCAATGAACACATCCGTTCCATCGCTGACCGCGTCCACGTCGAACTCAAAGGCGTCCTCCAGGAAACGGTCGATGAGCACGGGGTGGTCCGGTGAAACATTCACCGCCTTCAGCATATACTCCTTGAGTCCTTCGTCGCTGTAGCAGATCTCCATCGCGCGGCCGCCCAGGACGTACGAAGGGCGGACAAGGACGGGGTAACCGACCTTCCCCGCAACCTGCAACGCGCCCGCCGTGTCGAAGGCAGTGCCGTACGGCGGACAGGGTATCTGCAGATCATCGAGCAGCCGACCGAACCGCTTGCGGTCTTCTGCAAGGTCGATCCCTTCGGTCGAAGTCCCCAAAATTCTCACCCCGTTGGCCTCGAGTGCCTTGGCAATCTTGAGCGGGGTCTGCCCCCCGAAGCTGACGATGATCCCCTCGGGCTTCTCCTGTTCGCAGATATTGAGCACATCCTCCAGAGTCAACGGCTCGAAATAGAGCTTGTCAGTGGTGTCGTAGTCGGTCGAGACGGTTTCGGGGTTGCAGTTGATCATGATCGTCTCGTACCCCTCTTCCTCCAGTCCCATGACGCCGTGCACGCAGCAGTAGTCGAACTCAATACCCTGGCCGATCCGGTTGGGGCCGCCACCGAGGATGATGACTTTCTTCCGGTCGGAGCGGACCGATTCGTTCTCCGTTTCGTATGTCGAGTAGTGGTAGGGGGTATTCGCAGCGAACTCGGCCGCGCAGGTATCCACGGTCTTGAACACGGGCAAGACGCCCCGCTGCTTCCTGAGCGAGCGGATTGCAGCCTCGTCGCTCTTCCGGAGGACTGCGAGCTGTCGGTCGGAGAATCCGTACTTCTTTGCCTTGAGGAGGAGATCATTGTCGAGCGATTGAGCGCTCTTGATCTCGTGCTCACATTCTACAATCTGACGGATATTGAACAGGAACCAGGGATCGATGCCCGTGATCGCATGCAGTTCCTCGATGGTCATCCCGAGCTGGAATCCGTAACGCAGGAAGAAGATGTTTTCCGGGCGAGGGCGCGAGAGCTGCGCCCGGACGCGTGTGCGCCAGGTTTCACGGTCCGCCGCGGAGAGAGCATCGATTTCCACGACATCCTTGCCGTCGGCACCAAGGCCCGCTCGTCCTTGTTCAAGCGAACGAAGGGCTTTCTGCAACGCCTCCTTGAAGGTCCGGCCGAATGCCATCGCTTCGCCGACGGACTTCATCTGGACGCCGAGGGTCTCGTCCACGCCTTTGAACTTCTCAAAATCCCACCGGGGGATCTTGACAACACAGTAATCGATCGACGGTTCGAAGGATGCCGGAGTCAGCTTTGTGATATCGTTGGGGATTTCATCCAGCGTATATCCCACGGCAAGCTTTGCGGCGATCTTGGCGATCGGGAACCCCGTCGCCTTGGACGCCAGCGCTGAGGAGCGCGAGACGCGCGGGTTCATCTCGATCACGAGCCTTCGTCCCGTCTGCGGACTGACGGCAAACTGAATATTGGACCCGCCGGTCTCAACGCCGATCGCGCGGATGATCTTCAACGCGTCATCCCGCATCGCCTCGTACTCTTTGTCCGTCAGTGTCTGCTGCGGCGCCACGGTGATGGAATCGCCCGTATGGACCCCCATCGGATCGAAGTTCTCGATCGAGCAGATGATGACACAGTTGTCCTGCAGGTCACGCATGACCTCGAGTTCGTATTCCTTCCAGCCGATGACGGACTCCTCCAGCAGCACCTCATGGATCGGACTTGCCTCAAGTCCATGAGTCACCGCCTCTTCGAACTCCGCTTCCCTCTGTGCAATTCCCCCGCCCGTCCCGCCGAGCGTGAACGACGGGCGGATGATAATGGGGAAACCGATCGTCTCCACAAGCTTCCATGCTTCTTCCAGGGAGCGGACGAATCCCCCCTTCGGCGTCTGGAGACCGGCCGCGTCCATCGCCGCTTTGAAAAGCTCCCTGTCCTCCGCTTTCTTAATCGCCTCGAGCTTTGCACCGATCAGCTCGACGTTGTACTTCTTCAGCACCCCGCTCTCGGCAAGACTGACGGCCGTGTTCAACGCAGTCTGGCCTCCCATGGTCGGCAGGATTGCATCCGGGCGCTCCCGTTCGATGATCTGCTCGACAAATGCCGGAGTGATGGGCTCGATGTACGTCCGATCCGCGAGGTCGGGATCGGTCATGATCGTGGCCGGGTTACTGTTGATAAGGATGGTGCGGTACCCTTCCTCGCGCAGAACCTTGCACGCCTGGGTCCCGGAATAGTCAAATTCGCAGGCCTGACCGATGACGATCGGGCCCGAACCGATGATAAGGATGGATTGGAGGTCTGTTCTCTTCGGCAAGTGGCGTTGCTCTTTCCCTGGTGCGTCTGCCGCCGAATGATCCTACGAATTCTCGCGATTCGTTTCGTTGCAGCAGACACGTGCCCCTCTGGCTGTACAGTCCGTCAGGTGGAGGGGGCATTCGTCGGGCACAAATATACGAAGAATGCCGGTCGAAGGCAAAACTGGCCGTGTTGACACTCCTGCAATTTTCGACTATACTTGAGCGACGAGTCGAAACTGATGAAACGAGTATGCTCCCGTAAGAGGATGCAACGCAGGAATCATTCAGCTGTGGATCCAAAGAACCCCGGCCCCGATTGGTCAAGGAGGTTTCACGCATGGGCCCTCTCCCGGGGGCATTCCCGGTACGAGGCCATCATGGCCGCGCGAAAGCGCGATCTCTTTCGGTCGCTCTCAGGAACAGTTCTCGAGATCGGGCCGGGCGCAGGCCCAAATCTGACCCACTACCCCCGGGAAATCCGATGGATCGGCGTAGAGCCTAACCCGTTCATGCACCCGTATCTACGCAAGGCCATTGAGCACGCGCGGATATCCGCAGAGATTCGGCCGGGGACTGCAGACAAAATGGATTTCCCGGACTCCAGCGTCGACGCCGTTGTGGGGACGCTTGTACTTTGTTCCGTCCCGGACGTCTCCCGGGTGCTCGCCGAGATTCTGCGAGTTCTTCGCCCGGGAGGACGCTTCTTTTTCATTGAGCATGTTGCCGCCCCCCAAGGGACGGGCGTACGAACCGTCCAGCGCCTGCTACGGCCAATCTGGACGCGCATCGCGGATGGGTGTCACCCTGACAGGGAAACGTGGCAGGAGCTGGAGGCTGCAGGGTTCGAAGAATTGAAGTACGAGCAGTTCCGGTTATCCGTCCCCGTCGCTTCACCGCACATCGCCGGCTATGGAAGGAAGAAAACCTGAAGACCCGGAAGAACAAAGTGAAAAGCGCGAGACTCCCCGTGTTCTGCGACTTCAGCTGCCCGCACGCCCGGTTTGCTCCGAACGAGGCTGTCGGCGCATGCCGGCGCGAGCAGGCGGTCTACTGCGCGTTGTTCAAAAAGTACAACAACAAGAATTCGGCGTGCCTGGAGAAGAAACAGGCTTAGGGCTTCCGGCAGGAACAACAGGTTGGAAAGAATGAAATCCCAAACGCCAAAACCCGGATTCCACAGTTGGTCCCCCTCCTTTCGGAGCCGGTCAGGAGCCAAGGAGGGGGAAGGGGGTGGTCGGGGACGTCGAGCACCACCGCGAGCTCCTCTCAGCAGCACCCGAAATTCGGCGGCGTGAACTTGCCGTCCGAGGAGGATACCACCTGACCGTCCACCAGGTACTCCCCCTTCACCAGAACCCGGTACCAGCGCCTCCCCGCCTCCACAAGGACCACAAGTGCGCACGCCATCATGATCACCGTCAGAACGGAATTGACGTAGCCTTGAGTCGCAGTCGCTGGATGCGCGGTGAGAGGCCAGAAGTTGTCGGTGATATTGAGCCATCCCGCCGTCAGCGTCGTTGCCGCCACGAACAGCATGGGGAGAAGGGTCACCCACGCGTACCGTTCTTTCCCGGCGTTGATGATGGCGCTGGTGGAGACCGAAAGAGCGACGGCCGCCAGGAGCTGATTCGCCGTTCCGAACATCGGCCAGATCGTGCCGATATTGCCGGTCCAGATGAAATACGCCCAGGAGAACACGACCAGGGTCGTCGCCGTGACATTTGCGGGGAGCCAGTCGGTCCGGCCGAACTTCTTCCAGGCCCTTCCGCCAAATTCCTGAACGACGAAGCGCGCCACCCGAGTCCCAGCATCGATGGTCGTCAGAATGAAGAGGGCCTCGAACATGATGGCGAAATGGTACCAGAACGACATCAGCTTCGAGAGACCGGGCAGCGCGGTGAAAATCTGGGCGAAACCCACGGCAAGCGAGACCGCCCCACCGGGTCGGCCAGCGACGACTTCCCCCACCTCCCGCTCCAGCTCCGCCAGATTCACGGTGCTCATCCCCAGCGCAGCGAACTTCTCAGGAGTGAGATTGATCGCAAAGTAGTCTCCCGGATAGAGTGAGCACGCCGCAATGAGAGCGACGATGCCGACAAGTCCTTCCATCAGCATGGCCCCGTAGCCGATGAACCGCGCGTCACTCTCTTTGTTCAGAAGCTTCGGAGTTGTTCCGGATGCCACAAGGGAATGGAAGCCCGAAATCGCCCCGCAGGCGATCGTGACAAAGAGGAAGGGAAAGATCTTCCCGGGAATGATCGGCCCCCCGCCATGGATGAACTCGGTGATGGCGGGCATCTTCAAGTCGGGATGGACGATCACGACCCCGATAACCAGCGCCGCTATGGTCCCGATCTTCATATAGGAACTGAGATAGTCGCGCGGCACCAGGAGGAGCCAGACGGGCAGGACAGAGGCAATGAAGCCGTAGGCCGCCAGGGCAATCACGATCCCTTCGCGCGACAGAGTGAAGTACGGCGCCAGGAACGAACCGGGAACGGCGCTTCCGAAGACCACACAGGCAATCACCCCGATGACTCCGATGATGCTTGCCTCCGCGATCCTTCCCGGCCGGATCCGGTACATCCATAAACCCACAAAAAGGGCGATCGGGATGGTCATCGCGATGGTGAACGTCCCCCAGGAGCTCTCCTTCAGCGCGTTGACGACGGCGAGTCCCAGGCCTGCCAGCGCAATCACCATAATGATCAGGATGGCGATCGACCCGACCAGGCCGGCGGTCTCGCTGATCTCATTCCGCGCAATTTCCGCCAGGGAACGACCTTTTCGGCGGACTGAAGCGACCAGAACGGTGAAATCGTGGACCGCCCCTGCCAGGACCACACCAAGGATCAGCCAGAAGAATCCGGGGAGGAAACCGAACTGTGCGGCAAGCACCGGACCGATGAGAGGTCCGGCGCCCGAAATCGCAGCAAAGTGATGGCCGAAGAGAACCCACTTGTTCGTCGGGTCGTAGTTCTGGCCGTCTTTGAGCGTATGTGAGGGCGTGGCCCGGCTGTCGTCGAGTACGACCACCTTCGCCGCTATGAATGCGCTGTAGTAACGGTACGCAATGGCCATGACACAGAGGGCAGTGAGGACAAAGGGAAGCGCATTCATAGCGTTCGTCCTGAAAGGGTGGATGGAATCAAAAAGCACTGCGCAGATGACGGATCTCCATCGCGGTACCGTACTGCTCGATGGCGACAACATCGAAACGGCAAGCCCTCTCCCGGATATTGTGTTCCGCGAGGTACACCAGCGCGGCTTTACGCACCTGCCGCTGCTTCTTCAGTGTGATCGCGTATTCAGGCGCCCCGAACCGATCGGTCGTCCGCATCTTCACTTCGCAAAAGACCAGGATTTCCCCTTCCTCCGCAACGATGTCCACTTCGGCACGCTTGCACCGGTAGTTCGCCTGCAGGATCGTCAGACCGTTCTTCCGGAGATACTGGCGTGCAATCTCCTCGCCTTCCTTTCCGGTATCGGTGGTCCTCCGGAGTCCGGACCCGGCCATAGTCAGACCATGGTTGGAGTGACGGTCTTCACTGTGAAGGACCGGCGGTGGATGGGGGAGGCACCCAGCCGGCCAATCGCCTCCCTGTGCTCCCGGGTGCCATATCCTTTGTGCCTGGCGAAGCCGTATCCCGGAAACTCACGATCGTACTGCTCCATGCGCCGGTCCCGTGTGACTTTCGCAATGATGGAGGCGGCGGCTATCGAGAAACAGAGTTCATCGCCGTCGACGATCGTGGCAAAGGGGATATCCCCCCCCCTGTAGTGATTACCGTCGATAAGCAGGAATTCCGGAGTCAGCCGCAGAGATTCCACCGCACGGTGCATTGCCTCGATGGTCGCATTCAGTATATTGATCCTGTCGATGACCTCGTGGTCAACGCTGCCGATCCCCACGGCCAGAGCTCCGTCCATGATCGCGTCGTAGAGGCGCTCCCGTTGCGCCGCGCTCAGCTTCTTTGAATCGTCCACCTCCGGCAGGTAGAACTCGATTCCGACAATCACCGCCGCAGCAACGACCGGACCCGCAAGCGGTCCCCGCCCGGCCTCGTCAATTCCCGCAACAAGCCGCAGACCGCTGTTCCATAGCTTTCGCTCATGCAGGAGCATTGGCCGTCGCCGTGCACTGTCACCCGGTCGTGGACTCTCAGAAGTCATTGATCAGTCCGAAATGGATTTTCGACGTGCTGAAGGTGTCGCCCTGCCCCAGCGCAAAACTGACACCGAGAATACCGATGGCGGTGTCGAGCCTGACCCCAAAACCGTACCCGAACTTGAAGGCCTGGGTGCCGGGTATTCCGCGGCTGTCGTCAGCAGGACGGGAATAGTACCCCGTATCAAGGAAACCGTACAGGAATGAGCGGCGCCCCGTCAGGAAGCGGTATTCCGTGTTCGTCCAGAGTACCTGCGATCCGAGAAACTGATTCTCCCGATACCCGCGCAGACTGTTGGTCCCGCCGAAGCGGATAAGCTCTCCTTCCTGGATTTCCCCGCCCTGGATCTGACGACCATGGATGCCGATGGCGACAACCTGGCGCCGGAACGCGGGAAAGAAGAAATCAAGATCAAGACTGAATCGCTGCACAGTACTGCGGGCAGGCCTCTCCGGATGATCCACTCTTTTCCGGCCATAATGGTAATCCGCCCGGTAGCGGACGCCGCTGACAGGGCTGTAGATATCATCGCGGCTGTCGTACTGGACATCAGCACCGACCGTCACCGTCGAACTGCGCAGCGTCCGCTGAACCGTCGTGTCTGCAGACGGGATGATCGTCTCCGATCCCAGTATCAACCCGAGGGATAAATCCTCCGAAAGCATGAGCTCCCCCTTGAGATCCAGGACCCTCCGGACGTAGGCGGTATCCTGCTGCCTCTGGTAGAACCCTCCGCCAACATTCACCGGCAGCCCGAATATCCACGGCTCGGCATAACGGAGGCTGAGCTCCTGCGACCAACGATCCTCCCTTTGCCACCGAAAAGCGAGCTTTCGCCCCGACCCGAACAGATTGCGCATCGAGACCGATACGAGTCCCGTCAGATATCCGCTCTCTGCGGGCGTGGGCGGCGGCATGTAGCCGAGGATCCCGTCGAATGTGTTGGTGGTCCCCTCCTGCACACGGATCAGGAGCCCGGCTGTCCCGCCGCGCATGTACAGTTCCGGTTCGGACACTGACGAGAAGATATTCAAACGGTTCAGACGCTGCCTGATCGCATTGACGCGTGCAGGATCGAACGGTTCCCCCGTTCTCAGACGGGTTTCCCGGACGACCACGTCGGCAGAGGTCTCGCGGTTCCCCTCGACCCGGATCTCATCGATCCGGATCTTTTCTCCCTCCTCCACCTGAAGAGCGATATCCAGGAAGTCCGATTCTTCTCCCGGTCGCAGGTTGAGACTCTCGATGCGGCATTGTGCGAGAGGATACCCGAGCTTCTCACAGCTGGAGGTCAGGAATATCAGATCCTGTTCAAGGACCGTCTGATCGAGCGGGTCACCGGGGCGTGTCTCAAACTTCTCGAGCACCTCGGATTCCGGCAAGAGCCGGAGGCCGGTGATTGACACCGTGCCGACGAGGGTCCGCCGGCCCTCGTTGATTGCCAGGTCTACTTCAACGGTAGCGCTGTCGGGGCCATACACCAATCCGGCCACGCCTGCGGACGCGTTCAGATACCCAAGACGGTGGTAGTTCGTCTCGATGCTCCGAAGATCCACTTCTACAGCCGCCGGTGAATACGGCGCCGAGAGACGGGAAGAGATCCAGGAGAGGATCTCACGGGAGGACGCGGCAGTATTGCCGCTGATGCGAATGGCTTGCAGGATGGCGGGATTGGCGGCAGGGAGACGACCCGCCCCAAGGAAGAAGATCCCGGCGAGGATCGCCGCCCATTGATGTGGATGGAAACGTGGAAATCTGGTCATTCTTCTCTGTGGATCAACAAAGAAGCCCTACGGTGAAAGACAGGGCTTCGGCTCCTCTGGCATTCATGGTCACATCCGCAACGGGGGAGCCGCGGCGCACCTTCAGTTCCGGTACCGGTTCAGGTACTGCCAGTCCAACGTCATCAGGCGGTAGTCGCCGAATCCGGTCTGGTCCAGGAACAAAAAGGAGTAATTGAGATCGTAGTAGAACCAGACCTCGTACGGTTTCGCGTCGATGTCAAACGGGTGCCGGTCCACATTGTTGGGCGCGCCGAAGATCAGGTAAATCATCCCCATATCGGTCCGCCATCCCTCAATGTAGTGCGAGAAGTGTTTGTTCGCATACTCCACCCGCTGGTAATACTCCTCCATTCTCTCATTCCGCGGAGTGTTGGGATTGGGGTCCCTCTTCTTCCAGAATTCGAGGAAGCGCTTCTGCTTCTCTTCGGGCGTCTTCGCCTCTTTCAGCCCGGACCACTCGTCATCCTTCGTGATGTACCGCAGCTGGTCGACTGCCACGTCAAGGTCTTTCAGGCTCTTCGGAAGCCCGCGCCATCGAATCAGGAAAGGCCTGTTGGTAACTCCCAGGAAATCGGTTTCGTTCGCAGGCTGCTGATGCAGCGGATATGCCCGGATATACATCCGGTAGTCCCCCAGCGACAGCGACGTGTGGTCCACGCGGAGGATCTTCACATTCTTCCCGGCTTGAAGAACGGACAGCGTATCAAATTCTACTTTCCGCTCCCCTTTGTCTGAGAGGATCGTCACGGTGAACCGGACCGAGTCGATCTTTTCCTGGCGGTTGTACACTTCAAAATAGACGTAGAAAGGCTCCGGAAGGTCGCCGACGTTCGACGTGATGTTCGGCAGCATCGAGAGTTTTTCCCCCTGGACAGTGACCTTGTTCAGCAGCATGATATCGCTCAGGGAAAACGCAGGCTGAGTGAAATCGGACACCAGGATCTCCCGGGTGATGCGGCGGGTGACCTTGCTCTCGTTGTCACGCACGCTGCCGACCAGGGAGTACTTCCCCGGTGCGAGGGTGAAGATCCGCTGCGTGATGCTGTAAGCCTGGGTCGAAACAGACTGATCGAACGTGAGCCCCTTGATCTCCTCCGTCCACATCTTCTCGTTCACGAGACTTCCGCTGGAGTCGAGAAGAGAAATGGTCTGCTCGTATGACGCGAAGTACAGATCGTTCTGCTTGACAAAGCTCAGGGCGTCATAGCCGACCATAGAGAAAATGTCCAGGCGGCTCTGGTTGGGCGTCGCGCTCGCAAAGGCGATCGCGTCAAGCGCATAGGTTCCGGGATATTCCGTTGTCCCCAGACCGGTGATTTCCACCTGGGCAGAAGCTGTTCCCGGCGTCAGCATTGCCAGGAGCCCTCCCAGGACCCCGGCGCAGGCCGTCAACCTCCGGAAAAAGTTCACGAAAGCTTCCACGAGACAGTACCCCTCAAATCGTTCCGAGGATATCATACTCATAAGCATCAACAATTTCAACCTGGGAAAAACTCCCGATAGAGAGTCTCTTCTCCGTCCGGATTATCACCTCGTTGTCGATCTCGGGAGCATCGTGCTCCGTCCTTCCGGCGTAATGGTCCTTCTCCTTTCTCTCCACCAGCACCTTCAGGCGGGATCCGATCAGGGCACTGTTGCGCTCTTCCGAAATCTCCTGCTGTGCTTCCATGACCAGCGTTCGGCGGCGCTCCTTTTCTTCCGGCGGAACCGTATCCCCGAGCGGAAATGCGCTGGTTCCCTCCTCGAGGGAGTACGTGAACACTCCGAGACGGTCG
>Ga0209253_10001625_pt1 | contig 19745 bp, 14 predicted proteins | sample FrelakmetBRP12BR_FD_187145 | JGI IMG/M metagenome (GOLD analysis project Ga0209253, IMG submission 187145) | Freshwater lake sediment microbial communities from the University of Notre Dame, USA, for methane emissions studies - BRP12 BR (SPAdes)... | ecosystem: Environmental > Aquatic >... | reverse complement strand
GCTCAGGTGTCCGCGGGCAAGCCGCCGGTCCCCACCCAGCCCCCACCGTTCGACGTGGCCAGGTTCGCCGGCATCTTCGCCGCGATCGGACTGGCGATCGGAGCCATCGGCACCGCGCTCGCTTCCGTGCTGGGGGGGATCTTCAGGATGGCGTGGTGGCAGATCCCGTTCGTTTTCCTGGGGGTCTTGCTGCTGGTGTCCGGCCCCTCGGTGGCCCTCGCGTGGCTCAAGCTCCGGAAGCGGAATCTGGGCCCCATCCTCGACGCCAACGGGTGGGCTGTGAACGCCCGGGCGAAGATCAACATCCCCTTCGGCGACTCCCTCACGGCGGCGGCCAGGCTCCCGGAGAACGCGGAGCGCTCCCTTACGGACCCGTTCGCGGAAAAGAAGCGCCCCTGGAAGCTCACCGCATTCCTGCTGGCGATCCTCGCGGCGCTTCTCTACCTCTGGCGCACCGGCCAGCTCGCGAAATACCTGGGGATGTAGGATTTCCGCATCGACGGCTTCCTGCAGGAATCCCCGGATGAGGTGCAAACCGGTGGTTCGGCAGCGACCGTCAATCCGGTGGGGTCCGGGGGAGAAGGTGGCGGATGGAATTGGCGTAGTAGGAAAGGAGCGGCAGTTCCCCGGGGAGCGGCGCGTACAGGCCGTCCTCCACGGACACCAGCTTGCGAAGGGTGAGCATCCGCAACCCCACGGTGACTGCGTAGTCCTGGTCCGCCCGCGGGACGTAGACCCGTGCGCCCGAGCATCCGAGCTCCCCGATCAGTTGCAGGACCCCCGCCTTGATCTCCAGCTCGCTGCGGGCCGTTTCAGGCCGTGCCAACAGCACGGTCGCGACCAGGGAGACCGGGAGGACGGGGACGACCTTCCCCACGGCGACCATCAACGAGTTCGCCAGCGAATCCACCGCACGGAACCTCTCCTCCCGGGGGAGGGAACGGAGATCGACGCCCCGTTCCCGGCACCAGCCCTTCATCGAGACCGGTGAGCCGAAGTTGACGCAGGCATAACCGAAGCGGTACCAGCGGCCGCGCATCACGAGGAGGAGGTTCCTCAGGGCGAACCGGAACGTCGTGGCGGCGACGGCGCCGATGCCGGACCGCGGCGCGGACTCGGAGAGGGCGAGGACCTGGCTGCGGTCCTCGAAGGTGCGGTCGTAGTTGATCCCCACCGGGATGAAGACGATGTCCCGCTCCCCGTCCGGGTCGAAGGAGCGGGTCATGTAATCGAGCAGGCCCAGCTTGGGAGGGCGGAGCGCGCCGTCCTTCGTCAATCCCCCTTCCGGGTAGATCGCCTGCACGACGCCTCCCTCCGTGGCCATCGCCACGTACCGCTCCAGCACCAGCCGGTAGAGCGGGTCCCGGGAATCGCGGCGGATGAAGTACGCCCCCATCGTCCGGACCAGGGTCTGGAGGGGCCAGATCCTCGCCCACTCGCCGACGGCGTAGGAGAGCGCGGTCCGGGTGGCGGCGAGGTACGCCACGAGGATGTAATCCATGTTGCTCCGGTGGTTCATCACGAAGACGACGCTCGCCTTCGGGTCCACGCGGGACAGCCCCTCCTCGTCAGAGAACCCGACCCGGACGCGGTAGAGGGCGCGGGCGGTGCGACGGGCGAGCCAATACCCGAGACGGAAGTATGCGTAGGCGTTGAAGGCGGGGACGATCTCCCTCGCGTACTTCTGCACCTGCGCCATCACGACTTCCCTCGGGACGCCGCCCTCCCTCGCGTGGGCCCCTGCGAACTCGAGGACCTTCGGGTCATACATCAGCCGGTCGATGAGCACCTGGCGTTTGGTGAGGGTAAAGGGGCGGATCTCGAGATGGAGCCGTTTGCCGATCTCCTCCAGCACGATGTTGACGCGGCGACGGACGATCCAGCGCGCACCGGGGAGGAGGAGGCGGTCGAGGGCGCCAAGGGCGGCGAGGAGGAATAGTACGGCCGCGGCCCAGATCGGGAGGGTGACGTCTCCGGACACCGACCCAGTCTACCACCATGCGTTGGGATATAATCCCGGCCGGGAGGGCGGCATGGGGGAGACGGTTCGGGATCGCGGAGGGACCGGCGAGCCGGTGGTGCTGGTCCACGGGCTGTGGATGACCGGGAAAGAGATGCGGGTGCTGGGCGGGAGACTCGCCCAGGCCGGCTTCCGGCCCCGGTATTTCCGGTACCGGTCCTGGCGCGGCGGGCTGGCGGAAGCGGTGAGGGACCTCCGGGAATTCCTCGGGGGGACGGAAGGGGAGCGCGTGCACCTCGTCGGGCACAGCCTGGGCGGCGTCGTCATCGCGAGAATGCTCGAGGAAGGGGACCCCGGGAAACCCGGTCGCGTGGCGATGCTCGGGTCGCCGATGGCCGGGAGCTCGGTGGCCGAGCTGCTCGCCCGTTCCGGCGCGGGGCGGTGGCTCATGGGGGCGGTCGCGCGCGAAGGGATCGTGGAATGCGCGCCGCGATGGCCGGGGGGAAGGGATCTGCTGGTTGTCGCGGGGGACATCCCGATCGGGACGGGGCTCCTCTTCGGCCTTCCGAAGCCCCACGACGGGCTGATCCGGATCGAGGAGACCTTCGTCGAAGGGGCCCGGTCGGTGGTCGTCCGGGCCTCCCACGTCGGCCTGCTGTTGTCACGGAAGGTCGCCGCATTGCTGTGCGATCACTTCCGGGGCGGCTGATCTCGCCCCCCTTCCGTAGTTCGGCCGCCCGTCAGTTTCGCGACAGCTGCAACCTGCCCACGGAGAGGAACTCCAGGATCCTCCCCAACTCCGCGGATGGGCTCCCCAGCGTAACCAGGTACAGCCCGTAGCGGATCTCCCCGGTCTCCACGACGCGGAATTTCCTGTTGTCCGGAGGGAGGCCGGGCAAGGCCATGGCGCCGATCGCCCCCTCCAGGGACCGGACATGATCCGCGACGTCCTCCACGGCGGAAGTTTCCATTCCCCGAAGGGCGGAATCGTCCCCGGCAAGAAGCTCCCGGACCAGCGCCTTGTGCGCGGCGGTACCGGACGGGGGCTGCACCGGCACGATCCGCAGGTCCGGTCCTCCAAGTTCACCCCAGTTCGTGATCCGGCCGCGATAGATTCCTTCGAGGTCCCGGCGGGAAAGGGACCGGACCGGATTGTGCGGGTTCACCATCACCCACACCCGTTCCGACGCGACGGGATGTTCCCGCAGGTTCCGCGGGATCTCCCGTTTCCCGAACCTCGTCATTTCCGCAACCGCGTCCTCCACCGGGGAGGAGAGCATCGCCGCCTCGCATTCCCCGTTGATCAGGGACTCCAGGCCGTTCCCGTCGCCGATCCCTGCCAGGAACAGTTCCACTCCAAGGGACTCGCGCATGCCTTCGCGTGCGGGCTCGAAGACCCTCTCCATCACCGCGGGCGACCCGTACAGGCGAACCATCGGCCCGCTGGATGCGGTGTCCCCGTTCGCGGGGAGGGGAAGAAGCGCGGAAAGGGAGACGATGGCAACAGCGAGGGAAACGGATTTTTTCATGCTGCCTCCGTTGACAGTGGAATCGTTTCCTGCACACGAGGCGAATGGTACGGGAAAAGGCAGCAACCCTTGTGCCGATGCCGGGAGGCCGCGGCAAAATCGCGAACGGTTCGGAATCCGTTCCGGTACGGTGTCGGAGAACTCCAATATCCTGAATTCAGAAACGTAACGAATCGCCGCGGTAGATACGATCCTGTAACGGGGGATATTCCTCGAGGCGGGCCCCCGGATCGGAAGGATGCGAAATAAATTCGTACGCACGGCGTCGCGGAGTCGGATTCCTTTGGTACATTGGATAGGGAAAGGAGGTGCTGCGGGGAAACGGGAGCGGGAAGGGGATTCGTAAACCACGGTTTGATACTCAAAAGAAAAAGGAGGAAGCATGCGGAGAATCGGGTGCGTCGTCTTGGGGATGGTCTTCTGCCTATGCCTGGCCGGCAACGCCATGGCGGACGGGGCCACGAAGGACGAGTGCGTGGCAAAGGTCAAGGAGGCGGCCGGGATGGTCAACGACAAGGGGCTTGAGGCGGCTGTCGCGGAGATCAACAAGAAGGACGGCAAGTTCGTCTGGAAGAACAGCTACGTGTTCCTCATGGATCTCGACGGGAAGATGCTCGGCCACCCGATGAGCCCCGCGCTGATCGGCCAGAACGTGCTCGACCGGAAGGACAAGGGCGAGCCGGGGAAACTGCTGTTCGTGGAGTTCGTGGACCTGGCGAAGGGGAAGGGGGAAGGCTGGGTCGGCTACATGTGGGCAAACCCCGGAGACCCGAAGCCGCACAAGAAGATGAGCTACATTTACAGGGTCCCCGGGAAGAACTACCTTGCGGGGGCCGGGATCCCCGAATAGGCCGCACTGCCGGTTCGCGACGTTCCTGCTTCCGGGCCGGGGGGGAAACCTTCCGGCCCTTTTCCTTTTCACCTTCACCCTCTTCCGCCGCCGCTCCCGTCGCTTGACTCCGCGGCGTCCCCTACCGAGAATGGAGGCGGGCACCGGAAAGCAGCGGGGACACGCCATGCGGAATGCGGAGGCAGGCCTGACGGGGGGGCCGACGGAAACGCCCGTCTTCCGCGCGCGCGGCCTCACCAAGGTGTACGAAATGGGGGAGGTGAAGGTTCACGCCCTCCGGGGCGTGGACCTCGACCTGTACCCGGGGGAGCTGGTCGTCCTCCTGGGCCCCTCCGGAAGCGGAAAGTCGACCCTCCTGAACATCCTCGGCGGCCTGGACACCGCGACGGAAGGGACCGTCGAGTACCGCGGCAAGGAACTGACCCGGGCGACGGAGCGGGAGCTCACGGAGTACCGGCGACGGCACGTCGGTTTCGTCTTCCAGTTCTACAATCTGATACCCAGCCTGACCGCCCTCGAGAACGTTGCCGTGGTGACGGACATCGCGGCGGAGCCGATGCGCCCCGAGGAAGCCCTGGCGCTGGTGGGCCTTTCGGACCGGCTGAACCACTTCCCGGCCCAGCTCTCCGGCGGGGAGCAGCAGCGCGTGGCCATCGCGCGCGCCATCGCAAAGCGTCCGCTGGTGATGCTGTGCGACGAGCCCACGGGCGCCCTGGACGCCGCCACCGGCATCGTCGTCCTCGAGGCGCTGGAGCGGGTCAACCGGGAGCTGCGGACCACCACCGCGCTGATCACGCACAACGTGGACATTGCCGAAATGGCGGACCGGGTGATCCGGGTCAGCTCGGGGGTCATCCACTCCGTGACCCGGAACGAGCGGAAGAAGTCGCCGCGGGAGATGCGGTGGTGAGCGCGTGAAAGCCCTGGGGCGCAAGATGCTGAGGGACCTGTGGGGGATGAAGGGGCAGGCCCTCGCCATCGCGATGGTCATCGTCAGCGGCGTGGCCACCTTCGTCATCTCCCTGAGCACCCTCGACTCCCTGCGGGAAACGAGGGCCGTCTTCTACCGGGAGTACCGGTTTGCCGAGCTGTTCGCCTCCCTGAAGCGGGCCCCCGAAAGCCTTGCGGAAGCCGTTCGGGCCATACCCGGCGTGGACCGCGTGGAGACGCGCGTGGCGGCGACGGCGAGCCTAGACGTGGAGGGATTCCCTGAGCCGGTGCGGGGGCTCCTGCTCTCGTTGCCGGACGGCGGCGAGCCGCTCCTCAACGCGATTCACCTTCGGGAAGGGCGCTCCGTCGCTCCGGGGCGGGACGACGAGGCGGTGGCAAGCGAAGCGTTCGCACTCGCGCACAAGTTGAGGCCCGGGGATCGCCTCGGGGTAGTCGTCAACGGGAAACGGAAAGGATTGCGCATCGTCGGGATCGGCCTGTCGCCCGAGCACGTTTACCAGATCGCCCCGGGCTCGATATTCCCCGATTACAAGCGGTACGGCGTGCTCTGGATGGGGCGGAAGGGTCTCGCCGCGGCATACGGGATGGAGGGGGCCTTCAACGAACTCTCCGCGACTCTCTCCCCGGGCGCTTCCCCCCAGGAAGTTGTGGACCGCATGGACGCGCTCCTCGAGCCGTACGGAGGTCTCGGGGCCTGCACCCGGGACGACCAGGTGTCCCACCGGTACCTTACCGAGGAGTTCCGCCAGCTCGGGACGCTCGCGTCGATCTTCCCCGTCATCTTCCTGGGCGTGGCCGCGTTCCTGCTGAACGTGGTCGTGAGCCGCCTGGTCGCCACGCAGCGCGACCAGGTCGGCATCCTGAAGGCGTTTGGCTACTCCAACGCGAGCGTGGGATGGCATTACGCGAAGCTGATCGTCCTGATCGTGATCGTCGGGGTGGCGGGCGGGCTCGCCGCGGGGGCGTGGCTGGGGAGGGGAATGACGCGGATGTACATGGCGTTCTATCGTTTCCCGTATCTGCAGTACGAATTGCGCCCCGCCGTGGCGGTGTCCGCGGGAATGGTCAGCGTCGCATCCGCCGTCCTGGGGGCGATGCAGGCCGTGCGCAAGGCGGCGCTCCTCCCCCCGGCGGAGGCCATGCGGGCGGAAGCGCCGGAACGGTTCCGGGTCACGTGGGCGGAGCGGCTTGGGTTGAGGCGGATCCTTTCCCAGCCCGCGCGGATGATCGCCCGGAACGTGGGACGCAGGCCGGTGAAGGCGGCCATGTCGGTCCTCGGGATCGGTTTCGCCTGCGCCATCCTCATGCTGGGGAACGTGCAGGAGGACGCGGTGGGATTCATGGTGGACACGCAGTTCCGGCTGGCGCAGCGCGAGGACATGACGGTCGCCTTCGTCGAGCCCGCCTCGGCGCGGGCGCTCTCCGGGCTGCGCGGCATCCCCGGGATCCGGCACGGCGAGCCGTACCGCTCGGTCTCCGCCCGGATCCGGTTCGGTTCCAAAAGTCGACGGCTGGCCGTCCAGGGTTTCCCGCGCGACGCTTACCTCCACCGCGTCCTCGACACCCGGCTGCGCCCGCTGCGGATGCCGAGGGAGGGTGTCGTGATCACGGATTACCTCGCGGACCGTCTCGGGGTGCGTTCCGGGGACCGGATCACCATCGAGTTCCTGGAAGGGAGCCGGCCGGTGCGGGAGGTCCCGGTGGCAGGGATGGTGGGGGAGTATTTCGGGGTCAACGCCTACATGGACCTGGACGCCCTCAACCGCCTCCTGGGGGAGGGGAGCGTGATCTCCGGCGCATTCCTCTCCGCGGACCGGGAAGACCGGGAGAGGGTGTACGATGCGATCAAGGGGATGCCCCGGATCGCGGGAACGGTGGTGCGGGAAGACGCGATCCGCAGCTTCTACGAAACCATGGGGGGTACGCTGCTCCTGTTCACCTTCGTCATCACCCTCCTCGCGGGGACCATCGCGTTCGGCGTGGTGTACAACAGCGCCCGGATCGCCCTCTCCGAGCGGAGCCGGGAACTGGCGAGCCTGCGCGTGCTGGGCTTTACCCGGGGGGAGATCTCCTACATCCTGCTGGGGGAGCTCGGCGTGCTGACCGCCGCCGGGATCCCGGCCGGGTTTCTCATCGCGCGGGGGATGGCCGCCTACATCGCGCAGCAGATGAAGTCGGACCTCTATCGGGTACCGTTGGTCATGGCCCCTTCCAGTTACGGGTTCGCCGCCGCCGTGGTGATCGTCTCCGCACTCCTGTCCGGGCTCCTGGTGCGGCATCACCTCGACCGTCTCGACCTTGTGGCGGTCCTGAAGACGAAGGAGTGACACGTCATGCCCTGGCGACAGCGGCTCCTTCTCGCGGCGCTGCTCCTTCTCGCGGCGCTGGCCATCACGTGGGCGTTCCTGCCGCGCCCCGTTCCCGTGGAGACCGCGAAGGTTTCGATCGGACCGCTCCAGGTCACCGTGGAGGAGGAGGGAAAGACCCGGCTGCGGGACCGGTTCGTCGTTTCCGCGCCGATCACGGGGTACGCGAAGCGGTCCGCGCTCTCGGTCGGCGATCCCGTGCGGAAGGGACAGGTCCTGGCGACGCTGGAGCCGTTGCGGCCGGAATCCCTCGACCCGCGTTCGAGGGCGGCCGCGGAAGCGCGGGTGGAATCGGCGGAGGCCGAGGTCCGCATGGCGGAAGAGCGGGTCCGGGAGGCGGCGGCGGCGGACGAATACGCCGCGGCGCGGCTCGACCGCACGCGAAAGCTCGCGGAGGCAGGGCTGGTTCCGAAAGACACGCTGGAGCAGGCGGAGTCGGAGGCCCGGCGCGCGCGGGCCGCGAAGGGGGCCGCGGGGGAGGCGGCGGACGTCGCCCGGCACGAGGTGGAAGGCGCGAAGGCCGCGCTGACGAGAGGCGGGGAACCGGCCGGCCCGGGAGGCGAGACGGTGCCCGTGCGGTCCCCGGTGACGGGCCGGGTATTGGCCGTTCGCCACGAGAGCGAGGGAGTGGTGCCCTCGGGGACCCCGCTGCTGGAGCTGGGGGATCCCGGCCGGCTCGAGGTGGAGATCGACGTCCTCTCCGCGGACGCGGTCCGCATCCAACCCGGTATGAAGGTCCGGTTCGAGCGCTGGGGCGGCGAGGTTCCGCTGGAAGGGAAGGTGAGACGGGTGGAGCCCGTCGGTTTCACGAAGGTTTCCGCCCTGGGGGTGGAAGAGCAGCGGGTCCTCGTGATCGTGGACATCGCCTCGCCGCGGGGATGGTGGAAGGGGATCGGCGACGGGTACCGGATGGAGGCGAGCTTCATCCTGTGGGAGGAGAAGGAAGTGCTGCAGGTCCCGGCCGGGGCGCTCTTCCGGCGTGGGGACGGATTCGCGGTCTACGTGCTGGACAAGGGACGCGCGAAGAGCCGCCCGGTGGCGATCGGAAAGCGGAACGGGCTGGCCGCCCAGGTGCTTTCCGGCCTCGCGGAAGGCGAAACCGTCATCCTCCACCCGGGTGACACCGTGGCGGAAGGCAAGAGGGTCCGGCCCCGGTAGGGTGGGCCGGAGGCGGAGGAGGGAGGGGAGGATGAGGAAGACGCTGCTCGCGGCGATGGGGATCCTGGCGATATGCGCCGTCGGGCAACGGACAGGCGCCGGGGCGGGGGCGGCCGGCGGGACGTACGCTCCCCGGGAGTTCGAGGCGGTCCTCGCGGGGAAGGGGAAGGCAGACGTCATCGCGTTGGCCGGTACGCCGGACAAGATGTTCGGGGTGACGGGGGAGGAGGATGTGCCGATGAACCTGTCCGCACACTGGGTGTACGGCTCGCCGAAAACGAGGATCGTCGATTCCGCGACGAAAAACCCGCCGACGTCGGTTCACATCTGGTTCGACCCGAACGACCGGGTGGAGCGGGTCACCTTCGAATTCGGGCGGTAGGAAGGTGCGGGATCCCGCAGGCGGCGCTATCCCCCGGCAAGCTTTACGGGGAATCCGCGCCGCGACAATTCTGCGACGATCGTCTCCCGGTGGTCGCCCTGGATTTCGATCACGCCTTCCTTGATCGTCCCGCCGGTGCCGCACCGGCGCTTGAGCGCGGCGGCGAGGTCGCGCAGGGCGTCGCCGGGAAGCGGAACCCCCTCCACCGTGGTCACGGTTTTCCCCCCGCGCCCCTTCGTCTCCCGTCGGACGCGGACGACGCCGTCCCCCTTCGGTGGAGCCGCTTCGCGCCGGCAGGAGCACTTCTTCACGGGCAGCCGGCACTCTGGGCATACCAGCCCCCGTTCGGTGGAGTAGACGAGCACCGGATCGTCCCGACGTTCGGACATGCGGTCCCCCTTTCCCGGGATCTGGTCGGTTCACCGACACTATACAGCAGGCCCGCGGCCCGGAAGGCATACCCCGTTCTCCCGGATGGATGTATGATGCGCGGTAGGAGACCGCGCGCGAGGGGAGAGGCTCCGTCATGGCCTGGCTGTCGAACCCGCTCAGGAAGCCCGTGTTCCGGAACTGCCTGGTCGCCGGGGTCTCGCTGGTCGTCCTGTACACGCTCCTGGGATTTTTCGCACTTCCCGCCATCCTGAAGTCCTTCATCCCGAAGACCCTCGGCGAGACGCTCCACCGGAAGACGACCGTCCAGGACATCCGGGTGAACCCCTTCAAGCTTACCGTGTCGGTGCGGGGCCTCGAGATCTCGGAACGCGGAGCTCCCGGGGCCTGGATCTCGGCGGAGGAGATCTTCGCAAACCTCCAACTGGCTTCCGTCGTTCGCCGGGGCCTGGTCCTCAGCGAGGTGCGCCTCGTCCGGCCGTACGGGAACATCGTCCGGCGACCTGACAGGACGTACAACTTCAGCGACCTGATCGAGGAATTCACGAAAGTTCGAAAAAAACGGGTAGAAGAAGAAACCACGTTAAGGTTTTCCCTTAACAATATCCAGGTTGTCGACGGGCGCCTGAATTTCGACGACGGGCCGAAGAAGACCCGCCACGAGGTGCGGGGAATCCATATTGGAATTCCCTTCCTGTCGAACCTCCCCTATCACATCGAACGGTACGTGCAGCCCAGTTTCGCGGCCGTCGTCAACGGCCATGCGGTATCCCTCAAAGGGAGGACCAAGCCGTTCCACGAATCCCTGGAGACTGTGTTCGACGTGAACGTCTCGAATCTCGACGTCCCGCACTACCTGCAGTACGTACCCTTTCCGCGGGAGTACGACGTCCCCTCCGCCATCCTGGACCTGAAGGGGTCCGTTTCCTTCGTGGAATCCAAAGGGAAACCCTCGGTGGTTCGCGTCGAGGGGGAAGCGACGCTGCGGGAAATGCGGGTGGTGGGGAAGGACAAAAGACCCATGCTGCGCCTCCCGCTTGTCCGGACGGTGATCGCTCCCACCGAACTGATGGCGCGCGATATCCGGATCGCGAGCGTCACCGTGAAGGACCCCGAGGTCGACGTCTCGATCGACCGGAACGGGAAGTTGAACCTTCTCGCGCTTACCCTTGAAAAAGATAAGGAAAATCCGGAAGGGGCGAAGGGGGAGAAAACCGCCGGGAAGAAGGAAGCCCCGGGCGACGGCGAAACGAAATTTTCGGTGGAATCGATCCGGCTGTCGGGCGGCAAGGTCCGGTTTGTCGACTCCTCCAGGAAACCAGCCTTCCAGACATCCCTCGGCGATATCCGTGTCGAGGTGGATCGCCTGGGCAACGAGATGGGGAAGAAGGCCGAGGCGCTGGCGTCGTTTTCTACGGAGGCGGGGGAGACGTTCGAGCTCAAGGGAAACCTGTCGCTTTCCCCCCTCGCCTCGGAGGGGACGGCCGCCATCGGGAAGGTGGTCCTGAGGAAATACGCCCCCTATTATGCCGGAGCCGTGCGGTTCGACGTGAACGGAGGGACCCTCGGGGTCCGCTCCGGATACCGGTATGCCCAGGCGGAAGGCGGGACGCAGATTCGCCTGACCGCGCTCGCCGCGACGCTTTCGGACCTTCGTCTGCGGCAGCGGGAGGAGAAACAGGATTTCCTGAAGATCCCCGGGATCGTCGTCAAGGATGCGGACGTGAACGTCGACGGGAAGGAGATCGCGGTCGGCGAGGTGGGGACCGGGAACGGGACGGTGACCGTCCGCAGGCGCGCGGACGGGGAACTGAACGTCGCGCGCCTCATGCCGGAGAAGGCGGCCGAACCCGGGAAAACCCCCGCCAAGGCGCCGCCGGGGAAGTCCGCCGGCAATGCGCCCGCGGAGAAGCCGTGGTCGATCACCTTGAAGAAGGCCGTGGTCGACCGGTACGCCGCGCGCTTCGAGGACCTCACAACCGATCCGCCGGTGGAAATCGCCCTCGACCGGCTCCAGCTGCGCGCGGGGGACGTCACCACGGAGAGGAACCGGAAGGGGACGTTCTCCTTCTCCACCGTGTACAACCGGACGGGCAGGGTCTCCCTGGGGGGGGGATTCTCCGTCGAGCCGCCCTCGCTGCACGCGAAGGTCGCGGCGAAGGCCCTTCCGATCGGTCCCATGCAGCCGTACTATACGGGGAAGGTGAAGATCGTCCTCACCGGGGGATCGGTTTCGGTGGACGGGAACGTGTCGATCGACGCCCCGAAGGACAGGCCGGCCCGGGCGCAGTTCCGCGGGGAGGCGTTCGTGAACGACTTCTCCTCCCTGGACAAGGCGCGCAGCGAGGATTTCCTGAAATTCGCCTCCGTCCACGTCGGGGGGATCGACGTCGGGTACAATCCCACGAAGGTCTCCATCGAGGAGATCTCCCTGACGGACTTCTACTCCCGGATCATCGTGAACCCGGATGGCACGCTGAACGTCCAGGGGATCGTCGGGAATGAGGAGGGGGCCCGGGACAATGCGGCGAAGACGGGGACCGCGGAGGCGAAGGTTCCTCCCGCCCCGGCCGACACCGCCGCCCAGTCGCCGCCGGTTCCCGTGCGGATCGGGACGGTGACGCTGCAGGGCGGGGCCGTGAACTTCAGCGACCGGTACATCAAGCCGAACTACTCCGCCAGCCTCGTGGAGATCGGCGGCCGCGTCACCGGCCTTTCCTCGGAGGAGTCCATCCTCGCCGACGTCGACCTCCGGGGGAAACTGGAGAACTCCGCCCCCCTGGAGATCGGGGGCAAGATCAACCCGCTGGCGAAGGACCTCTTCCTCGACCTCAAGGTCGACTTCCGGGACATGGACCTGTCCCCTCTCTCCCCCTACTCCGGGCGATTCGCCGGGTACGCGATCGAGAAGGGGAAGCTCTCGCTGAGCCTGAAGTATCATATCGAGAAGAGGAAGCTGGATTCGGAGAACAAGGTGTTCCTAGACCAGTTCACCTTCGGCGAGGCGGTGGACAGCCCCGATGCGACGAAGCTCCCCGTGCGGCTGGCGGTGGCGCTCCTGAAGGACCGCAGCGGCGAGATCCACCTCGACCTCCCCGTCACCGGGCAGATCGACGACCCGAAGTTCAGCGTCTGGCGGATCGTCTGGAAGATCATCGGGAACCTCCTGGTCAAGGCCGCCACCTCTCCGTTCGCCCTGCTGGGGGCGATCTTCGGGGGCGGCGAGGAACTCGCGTACCTCGAGTTCGAACCGGGACTTTCCGCGATCCCGGCGGCGGAGGCGGGGAAGATCGGCAACCTCGGGAAAATCCTTTTCGACCGTCCGGCCCTGAAGATCGAGATCGAGGGGCACGTGGACCTCGAACGGGACAAGGAAGGGCTCCGGCAGTTGACGTTCCGGCGCAAGCTCGCGGCCCGGAAGCTCGAGGACCTGGCGAAAACGGGACAGCCGGCGCCTGCGCTGGACAACGTCCGGATCGAGGCGGCGGAATACCCGAAGTACCTCGCGCGTGCCTACAAGGGGGAGAAGTTCCCCAAGCCGCGCAACTTCCTCGGGATGGCGAAGGACCTGCCCGTCCCGGAGATGGAGAAGCTGATGCTGACGCACATCCAGGTGACGAACGACGACCTCCGCCAGCTCGCCGTGGGGCGCGCCTCCCACGTGCGGGACAGCCTGGTCGCCGGCGGGAAGGTGGAGTCCGGGAGGATCTTCCTCGTGGAGCCGAAATCCCTCCCGCCGGAGCGGAAGGAGAAACTTTCGGACAGCCGGGTGGATTTCCGGATCCGGTGAAACCCCAGGGGATCTACCCGTCGGGAGGGTGCCGTGGCCAAGGTATTGAGCGCCGAAGAGCTCCGCAAGCCGTGCGACCCGGGGCGGTTCCGGTTCGCCACCACCGCGGATGTCGCCCCGCTCTCGCGAATCGTGGGGCAGCAGCGGGCCCTGGAGGCGATCGACTTCGGGCTGAACATGCGCAGCCTGGGATTCAACATCTACGTGCTGGGTGAGAGCGGGACCGGCAAGACCTCGGCCATCCGCACGTTCGTCGCGGAGAAGGCGATGTTGGAGCCTGTGCCCCCCGACTGGGCGTACGTGTTCAACTTCGTGGAGCCCGCCGAGCCGATCGCGATCTCCCTGCCGCCGGGCCGCGGAGTGGAGTTCCAGCGCGACATGGAGGAACTGGTCGCCTCCCTGAAAGTGGCGATCCCCAAGGTCTTCGAGTCGAAGGAGTACGAGCAGCAGAAGAGCCAGATCGTGGAGGCGTTCCAGAAGCGGCAGAAGGAGCTCTTCGCGGCGATGGAGGCGGAGGCCGAGTCCAAGGGGTTCAGCGTCCGCGCGAACATCAGCGGCTTCTCCATCGTCGCGGTGGACGAAGCCGGGGAGCCGATGACGGAAGAGAAGTTCAACGCCCTCGAAGAGCGGAAGAAACGGGCGATGCGGGAGAACGGCAAGCAGGTCCAGGAGCGGCTGGACGACATGGTCCGGAATATCAAGGCGGAGGACAAGGCGACCAAGGACTCGCTCGCGAAGCTGGAGCGCAACGCCGCCCTCTCCGTGCTCGGCCTCGAGGTGGAGGAGATCCGGAGGAAGCACGAGGGGAACGCGAAGCTCCTTTCGTATCTCGGCGCGGTGCAGGAGGACGTGCTGGCGAGCCTCGAGGACTTCAAGGGGGGAGGGGAGGATCAGCCCTCCCCGCTGCCGTTCCTCAAGCTCGCGAAACAGGAGCCGAGCTTCGCCCGGTACTCGGTGAACGTGATCGTCAACCACGGCGGGACGAGCGGCGCGCCGTGCGTCTTCGAGACGAACCCCACGTACTACAACCTCTTCGGGCGGATCGAGCACAAATTCCAGATGGGGGCCGCCATCACCGATTTCACCATGATCAAGGCGGGCGCGCTCCACAAGGCGAACGGGGGATTTCTGGTCATCGGCGCGCTGGACCTGCTGCGGAACATCTTCTCGTACGACGCCCTGAAGCGCGCGGTGCGGAACCGGGAGGTGAAGATCGAGGACGTGTGGGAGCAGTACCGCCTCGTGACGACATCGGCGATGAAGCCCGAGGCGATCCCGATGGACGTGAAGGTCATCCTCATCGGAAACCCGGAGATCTACTACCTCCTGTACAACCTGGACGAGGAGTACCGCGAGCTGTTCAAGGTGAAGGCGGACTTCGACCACCGGATCGCGCGATCGGAGGAGAACCTGGACAGCTACGCCGCCTTCGTCGCCACGAAGACGAGGGAGGAGGGGCTCCTCCCGTTCGACGCCGCGGGGGTGGCGCGGGTGGTGGAGTTCGGCGCGCGGCTGGCGGAGGACCAGGAGAAGCTCTCCACGAAGTTCAGCGACATCTCCAACCTCCTGAGGGAGGCGCACTACTGGGCATCGAGGGACGGGGCGGGCGCCGTGTCCAAGGCCCACGTGGAGCAGGCGCTGCGGGCGAAGGTCCTCCGGGACAGCCGGATCGAGGAGCGGATGCGGGAACTCACCGCGGAGGGGACCGTGATCGTGGAGAGTTCCGGCGAGCGGACGGGGCAGGTGAACGGCCTGGCCGTCTACGACATGGGGGACTACAGCTTCGGGAAGCCGTCCCGGATCACCGCGACCGTGTACGCCGGGAAGGGGGGGGTGCTGAACATCGAGCGGGAGACCAAGCTTTCGGGGAAGATCCACGAGAAGGCGGTCCTCATCCTCTCCAACTACCTGGGACGGTGCTTCGCCGGGAAGGCGCCCATCAGCCTCACGGCATCCATCACCTTCGAGCAGCTCTACGGGATGGTCGAAGGGGACTCCGCGACCTGCGCGGAGCTGTACGCGCTGCTGTCGGCGCTCTCCGGGGTGCCGTTGCGGCAGGGGATCGCCGTCACGGGGTCGATGGACCAGAACGGAGCCGTGCAGCCGATCGGGGGGGTGAACGAGAAGGTCGAGGGGTTCTTCGACCTGTGCCGCATGCGCGGACTCGACGGGACGCAAGGCGTCCTGATCCCGGCCAGGAACCGCAGGAACCTCATGCTGAAGGACGAAGTGATCGGCGCGGTGCGGGAAGGGACGTTCCGCATCTACGAGATCGACCGGGTGGAGGAGGGGGTGGAGGTCCTCACCGGGATCCCGGCGGGGGCGTTCGGTCCGGACGGGAAGTACCCGGAAGGGACGGTCTACCGGAAGGCGGCGGACCGGCTCGAGGAGCTCCGCGAAGCGGTACGCGAGAAGAACAACAACGAGGGGAAGAGGAAGAAGGAGGACGACGCGCAGGAGGTGCACAAGGGGCGGGAGCTACCGCGGTGACTCCCGGTGGCGCGTCGTCCGCGCGGCGGGGGGTATGCGCCCGCTCACGGCGCGCCCGAGGACGAAGTTCCCGGACCAGAAGAGGGTCGCCAGGGCGAGGAGCAGGTAGGGCGGGGCGGGGACGCGGCGGCGCATGCCCACGGTATTCCCGGACCCCGGGTGGGCTTCGGATTTCCGGAAAATAATGAATCCCCTTGAAACTTTTTCGTGGTAACTCTTGCCGGGTCCCGGACGGACCCGGCGTCCTACCCCTTTCCCGATTTCTCCTTCTGGCTTTGGCGGTACCGTTCATGGAGGGACCGGAAGAACCCCTCCAGTCGGTCCTTGTACGCGATGCTGAGGAACACGAGGATCACCGCCGCCCCCGTGAGCAGGAACAACCGGTAATACTGGTGGTCCCTCAGGTACGTTCCCCAAAGGGTCAGGAGGGTGGTACCCAGGAGGCGTCCCGTGGTGGCGATGCCGAGGAACTCGAGGGTGGTGAGGTGCCCGAGCCCCAGGATGTAGCATAGGTAGTCCTTCGGGAACCCGGGGATGAGAAACAGCAGGAAGACGAGAAACGCACCCTTGTGGTGGAGGAGGTAGTCGAACCGCTCCATGGTCCGTTGATTCACGAACCGTTCCGTCAGCGGACGCCCGAAGATCCTGGACAGGGAGAAGGCGATGTAGGAGCCGATCGTCAGGCCCGCGGTGGAGAGGAACACCCCCACGACGGGGCCGAACAGGTACCCCCCCAGCACTCCGGTCGCTTCCCCGGGGATGGGGGCGGCGACCACCTGGAACACCTGGAGGATGATGAACCCGGCGAATCCCCAGGCCCCGAGGGAGTGAATGAAGGCAACGAGCCTCTCCCGGTGGGTGAAGAAATGGAACAGCCCGAGCTTCCAGAGCAGGGCCGTGAAGGCGAAAAAGGCGGCGAGGAACAGCGCCGGTTTGAGGAGAACGCGAAATTTTTCCCGCAACGGAGCGGCCCCCGGGTGTCGATGCCAAGATCATACACGAAACCCGGGCGGCGTGACGGGCCGTCCGGGAGTCGTCGACCGGCTACCGTCGGAAAGAGCCTCGGGGGGGCAGGACGTCCCGATGACCGGTCTTCCGCCCGCCGGGCCCCGAGGTCGGCCGGGGTTCCCCTTCCGGGTGACGGGAGAGCCGCGGAGAGGACGCCCCGCTTGCGGCGGAGCGACCCGCGGAGAGGAACGTCGCGTCCACGGGGATCATGTACGGCCGGTGCCGCGGCTCCGTGCGGTCCGTCGTCAGGGGGGTGGGAGGCCCCGGCCTGGCCGGCGACGAGAACGGGTTCTCCGGGATGGCCTTCAGGTGCATCCCCATCAGGCGCTCGATGTCGGAGAGGAGGGGGCGCTCTTCGAAGCTGCAGAAGGAGATCGCCGTTCCCGAAAGGCCGGCGCGCCCGGTCCTTCCGATCCGGTGGACGTACGCCTCCGGCTCGTTCGGGAGGTCGAAGTTGACCACGTGGGACAGCTCGACGATGTCCAGGCCCCGCGCCGCGATGTCGGTGGCGACCAGTACGCGGACCGTCCCCTTCTTGAATGCGGCCAATGCGCGTTCCCGCGCCCCCTGAGACTTGTCTCCGTGGATCACTTCCGTCCGGACGTCCGATCGATTCAGGTACCGCTCGACCCGATCGGCGCCGTGCTTGGTGCGGGTGAACACCAGGGCGTTCTTGATCGTCTCGTCGGCGAGGAGGTGCTTCAGGAGATCCGCCTTGTTCGGCTTTTCCACGTAGTACAGCAGGTGCTCCACCGCCTCCGCGGGGGCGGAGACCGCCGACACGGCGACGCGGACGGGATCGCGGAGGATCGTGTTCGACAGCCGGACGATGTCCGGGGGCATCGTGGCGGAGAACATGAGGGTCTGGCGGCGGCCGGGGAGCTTCTCGAGGATCCGACGGATGTCGAGGATGAACCCCATGTCCAGCATCCGGTCCGCCTCGTCCAGGACGAAGATCTCCACCACGGAGAGGTCGATGAGCTTCTGGCCCATCAGGTCGAGAAGCCTCCCCGGCGTCGCCACGAGGATGTCCACCCCCTTCCCGAGCGCCTGCTCCTGGGGGCGCTGGCTCACGCCTCCGTAGACGAGGGCGTGGCGAAGCCCGGTGTGGCGGCCGTAGGCCGCGAAGCTCTCGGCGATCTGGATGGCCAGCTCGCGGGTGGGGGTCAGGATCAGCGCCCGGATGGGCTTTTTCCCGCGCCCGGGCTTACCTTCCGCGCCGAGGCGGTGGAGGATGGGAAGCGCGAAGGCCGCCGTCTTGCCGGTGCCGGTCTGGGCGGAGCCGAGGAGGTCCCTGCCTTCGAGAACGCGGGGGATCGCCTGCTCCTGGATGGGGGTCGGGGTCGTGTAGTTCATCGCCTGAACCGCCCGGAGGATCTCCGGGGTCAGGCCGAATTTCTTGAAGGGCATGCGGTTCTTCTTTCTCCTTGTTCGATGTTGTCAACGGGTTGATGGGAGGGCGCGGGCGTCGGCCAGGCGCACGGGACCCGCAGGAAAAACGGGGAGGCCCGGTAGCCCCTCTGCGTGGATTTTCAAAATCATGATTTGGTCAATTAATGAATAATAATATCAGGATATCCATCCGTCAACAGGAAACGCGGCCGCGGGAGCGCGAAACGGGGAAGTCCCGGTTTCGTATCGGGGAACGCCTGGACGCATTCCGGGTATTCCGACCGCACCCATCCCTGTATAATGTGCCCTCATGCGGCACAAGACGGTCGTCCAGACCCGGAACTTTCTGTTCGTCATCGCGGGGTTCATAACCCTCGTCACGGCCGGTTCCCTTTACTGGAACCTGAATAGTGCGCGCTTCCGGTACCTGCAGCTGGCGGGCGTGCTGGGGCGTTCCTTCTTCCAGGCCATCGAGGCGACGCGGGACTGGAACACCCACCACGGGGGGGTCTACGTTCCCATCACGAAGGAGGTCCGGCCCAACACGCTCCTTGCGGACGCCCTGCGGGAGGTGACCACCCGGGAAGGGGTGCGGCTGACGAAGGTCAACCACGCCCAGATGGTCCGGGAGGTATCGAATTTCCTTAGGGAGGAGCGGGGGGTCCGGGTCCGGATCACGAGCCTGACGCCGCTGCAGCCGGCGAACGTTCCGGACGGATGGGAGCAATCCGCCCTTCGGGAGTTCCAGCGGGGGAGATCCGAGATATTCGAGGTGATGGGATCGGGGAACCGGGCGGTCTGCCGGTTCATGTCCCCCATGAAGGTCGAATCGTCGTGCGTCGCATGCCACCCGGAGCACAAGGACCGGCCGGAGGACATCCGGGGTGGGGTGAGCGTCACGTTCTCCTGGATGCCGTTCCAGCAACTGCTGGACCAGAGCCACCGGCAGCTCTGGACGGTGCACATGCTCTTCCTCGCCGTGTCCTACACTCTGATCTTCCTTCTCGGGCGGAAACTCATCGAGAACATCGACGCACTGCAGGATTCCCTGCAGCACATCCGGACGCTCGAGGGGTTGGTGCCGATCTGCGCCAACTGCAAGAAGATCCGCAACGAGGGGGCGAACCCCTTCGACCAGTCGTCCTGGACCTCGATCGAGAAGTACATCACCGATCGGACCGACGCGGAGTTCACCCACGGCCTGTGCCCCGAGTGCGCCAAGGCGCTGTACCCCGGGGTGGACCCCGGCAGGTAGGCGTCGGGATCTCCGGAAGAGTTGCCGGAAATCTTCTGCGGGACCCCCCGAGGGTTCAGTGGACGGAGCAGGAGATGCAGGGGTCGTAGCTTCGCACCAGCATCTGCGCCAGGCGCTCGATCTCCGCGTCCGGCCTCCCTTTCGCCGCGAAGGCCCCCGCAAGCCCCTCCAGGTCCCGCTGGATGTTCCCGTGGTTCTGCCCCGTCGGGATCACGCAATCCGCC
>Ga0209253_10001624_pt1 | contig 19747 bp, 17 predicted proteins | sample FrelakmetBRP12BR_FD_187145 | JGI IMG/M metagenome (GOLD analysis project Ga0209253, IMG submission 187145) | Freshwater lake sediment microbial communities from the University of Notre Dame, USA, for methane emissions studies - BRP12 BR (SPAdes)... | ecosystem: Environmental > Aquatic >... | reverse complement strand
ACAATTACAACCACCTCCACGAGCAGCCGACGATCTTCTACGCGCTGATGTTCTTCGCGGCCCTGACAGGCGGCGGGGACGGCACCGCGCTGGCCCTGGGCTGGGCTTATGTCGCGTTGCGCATCGTGCATTCGCTGGTGCAGGCAACGATCAACCGCGTGGTGGTCCGTTTCGGGCTGTTTGCGATCGGCTCGCTGGTGCTGATGGCCTTGACGATCAAGGAGTTGGCGCGAGTCTTCGGAGGCTGAGCGGCCGGTCAACCCTCCGCTGGAGGCCGCGTTATTCGTGTCGGGACACCCCTGTCTTACGAGGACCCGACCATGAAACGACGCATCTTCGGCCTGATCGGCGCAACGACGGCGGCGGCCCTGCTGCTGCAGGCGGCACCGGCTCTCGCCGATCCTCCGCCGCACGCCAAGGCCTGGGGCTATCGCGACCGGGACGACCACTACGCCCGGTACTACGTCGACTACGACGATCATCACCACGATCGCGACTGCCGTCACGCCCGGTATTACAACCCGCGCCCCGTCTACTACGTCCCGCGCCTCCCGCGCGGCTATCGCACGGTGCAGTACTACGGCATGCCGCATTATTACTACGGCGGCACCTGGTATCGGCCGTATGGCGCGGGCTATGGGGTGATCACACCTCCGGGCGGCCTCGTCATCGACAGCCGCGGGGTGCGCGGCTACGTCAACGCCGAAGTCCCGATCGTGCGCTGGTGAGGCACCAGCGAAGTCCGGCGGGACCGCCGTTCGGTCCGGCCCCGCCGGCGAACTCACTCGGGACCGAGGAAGTCCTGCTTGCCGAGCTCGACGCCGTTGTGGCGCAGGATGTTGTACGCCGTGGTCACGTGAAAATAGACGTTCGGCAGCACGAACGACTGCACATAAGGCATTCCCGCGAAGTGCCGCTCGCCGCTGCGCATCTTCAGTGTGATCGCCTTGTCCTCGGTGCCATCGAGCTGTTCCTCGCGGAACGACTTCAGGTAATCGATCGTCTTCCTGACCCGGGCGATCAGTTCGGGAAAGGTCGTCTCGGTGTCTTCGTAGGCCGGCGGCGTCTGGCCGGCGAGGCGCGCGGCGCCGCCCTTGGCGACGTCGGTCGCAATCTGCACCTGGCGCGACAGCGGGAACATGTCCGGGAACAGGCGCGCGTTCACCATGACGGACGGGTCGATCTTCTTCGCATCGCAGTGCGCGGCGCCCTTCTCCAGGATCGCGACCAGGTTGGTCAGTGTGCGGATCGAGGGCGGCACGGCCGCCTGGTACATCGACATCTTCATGGACACCTCGGGACAACGAGCCGGCTGGCAAGGGCCGCAAAACTAGCACGTTTGCAGCGAGCAGGAGAGCCTCAGGACTTCAACCGGCCGTAGTCCGAGAACTTGCCGATCACCTTGCGCAGCTCGGCGTCGTCGAGCAGCGAGGGCTGCAGCCCGGCCGAGAGCATCGCGAGATACTCGCCCGCCAGGTTCTCCACCTCGATGGCGACCGAATGCGCCTCACGCAGTGACGACCCGACGGCCATGACCCCGTGATTGCCCAGCAACACCGCGCGCCTGCCTTCGAGACCGCGGACCGCGCTCGCCGCGAGCTCCGCCGTACCGAACGTGCAGTACGGCATGCAGCGTATGTCGCCGCCGGCCAGGGCGATCATGTAATGGAACGGCGGAATGCCGCGCCCCGCGCAAGCCAGCGCGGTGGCCCGCGGACTGTGCGTGTGCACGATCGCCTCCACGTCGGGCCGCTGCGCGTAGATCGCCGCGTGCATGCGCCACTCGGATGACGGGCGGGCGCCGGCCACCCTGGCCTCACCGGCGAAACTCATCGCCACGATCTGCACGGGCGTGAGATCTCGGTACGGCACGCCGGCCGGCGTGATGAGGAAACCATCCTCGACCCTCGCCGAGACGTTGCCCGACTTGTTCGGGACGAGCCCGGCCAGGGCTAGCGCCTGGGTTAGCGAGATGATTTCTTCGCGAATCGCAATGTCGTGCATGGACCGTCAGCGCTCCTCGCGTTCCGGGTAGAGTAAGCGTAGCCCCTCGCGCGTCGCCGGCGCGACGCCGCGCTCGGTGATGATGCCCGTGATCAGGCGTGCGGGCGTCACGTCGAACGCGGGATTCGCGACCGGGCTGCCGGGCGCGACCACGGCCACCTCCTGGACGCGGCCGTCGTCCGTGCGCCCGCGGACGTGCGTCACTTCGCGCCCGGACCGCTCCTCGATCGGGATCTGCACGACCCCGTCCTCGAGCGCCCAGTCGATCGTGGACCCGGGCAACGCGGCGTAGAACGGCACGCCGTTGTCCCGCGCCGCGAGCGCCTTGAGGTAGGTGCCGATCTTGTTGCACACGTCGCCCGTGGCGGTCGTCCGGTCGCTGCCGACGATGCACACGTCGACGAGCCCATGCTGCATCAGGTGCCCGCCCGCGTTGTCGGCGATCACCGTGTGCGGCACGCCGTGTGCGCCGAGTTCGAAGGCCGTGAGCGCCGCACCCTGGTTGCGGGGCCGCGTCTCGTCGACATACACGTGCACGGGAATGCCGGCTTCGTGCACGGCATACACCGGCGCGAGCGCCGTGCCCCAGTCGACGGTGGCGAGCCAGCCGGCGTTGCAGTGTGTCAGCACGCGCACGGGCTGCCCCTTCCGTTCCACGCTCAACGACCGGAGGATCGCCCCGCCGTGACGCCCGATGGCAGCGCAGGCCGCGACGTCCTCCTCGGCGATGCGCGAGGCCTCGGCATACGCGCGTTCGACGCGCCGGTCCTGCGGCACGCCGCGCAGCTCCGACTCGATGCGCGACAACGCCCAGCGCAGGTTCACGGCCGTCGGCCGCGTCGAACCGAGCCGGTCGACCAGCCGACGCAGGTTCGCGTCGCTCGCGTCGCTGCGCAGTCCGAGCGCCACTCCATAGGCCGCCGCAACGCCGATCAGCGGAGCCCCGCGCACGATCATGTCCTTGATCGCGACGGCCGCCTGCTCCGCGGTGCGCAGCTGCACTTGCTCGAAGGCGAACGGCAGCCGGGTCTGGTCGATCACCGCGACGGACCAGCCATCGTCCGCCAGTGCGATGGTGCGATACGAAACCCCGTGGACGCGCATGCCGGACCAGCCGTTTCAGGCCTTGCCAAGCACGCGGCCGGCGACGGTCGCCAGCTTCTCGAGCAGCACCGGATCGCGTTGCGCCGGGGCCGTGAGGATGGCGCCCTCGAGCGCGCGATCCGAGCGCACGGGGCATGGGAGGTGGTCCACGGGGAAATCCTTCGCCAGCCGCCCGAACAGTCGCTGCGCCTTGCCGCGGTTCTCGTCCATGACCTTCAGCAGGCTCGCCACGTCGACAGCGCCGTGCACTTCATGCCAGCAGTCGTAGTCCGTCACCATCGCGACCACCGCGTAGGTGATCTCGGCTTCACGCGCGAGCTTGGCCTCCGGCATCGACGTCATGTGGACGATGTCGTAGCCCTGCGCCTGGTACGTCAGGGATTCGGCCAGCGTCGAGAACTGCGGGCCCTCCATGCAGACGGCGATGCCGCCCCGCTTGAATGCAATACCCTCGGCACGAGCCGCTTTCGCGACGAGGTCCTGCAGCGCGGGCCCGACGGGATGGGCGAGCGACACGTGCGCCACGCAACCGGTGCCGAAGAACGAGCTTGCACGGTGCGCGGTGCGATCGACGAAATTGTCCACCAGCACGAACGTGCCCGGGCTCAGCTCCTCCTTGAACGAACCGCAGGCGGAAAATGACACGAGGTCGGTGACGCCGAGCTGCTTCATCGCGTCGATGTTCGCGCGGTAGTTGATCTCATCGGGCGGGATGCGGTGGCCGCGCCCGTGGCGCGGCAGGAAGACCACTTCGGTCGCGCCGACGCGTCCCATGCGCAGCACGTCGGACGGCTCGCCCCACGGCGTCGTCACCCGGCGCTCCGTCACGCCCTCGAGGCCGGGCAGGTCGTAGATCCCCGACCCGCCGATGATGCCCAGAACTGCCTTGCCCATCACGCTCACCCGCCGTCCCGAACAGCCCGAATGGTCGATGAGAGTAGCCGAAGCCGCGCCCGGAAGGATCGCGGAATATACGCCCGGCCCCTCAGGTGCCGGTATCGACCAGCTTGCGATCCCGCATCAGCACGATGAGCACGCCGAGCAGCGTGACGACGCTGCCGAAGATCATCTTCGGCGTCAGCACGTCGCCGAGCAGGGCCACGCAGAAACCGACGCCGAAGATCGGCGTCAGCAGCGTGACGGCCGAGAGGCCCGTGACCGGGTAGCGCGCCACGAGGTAATACCAGGTGGTGTGCGCGATCAGGCTGGCCGCCACGGCCGTGTATACCAGAGAGCTCCAGCCGCCCCACCCCGCCTGGCGCACCGCATCCCACTGGCCGGACTCCGTGGCGAAGCTGAGCGGCAGCAGCACGCACACCGATGCCGTGGACACCCAGGCCTGCAGCTCGAGCGGGCGGATGTCGCGCAGTTGCTTGATGACGATGACGCCGAGCGCGCCGACGAAGGCGGACGCCGTCACCAGCATCAACCCGTAAAGACTGTGGAAGACCCGCGGGTCGAAGCTGATGACTGCGATGCCGGCGAAGGCCAGGAAAATGCCGAGCTTGCGCCGCCAGTGGATCCGCTCCCCGAGCAGCCAGACCGACAGCAGCGTCGTGAACGGCACGCCGAGCTGGCTCGCGATGGCCACGCTCGAGACGCTCTCGACGTTTGCGATGCCGATGAAGAGCAGCGCAAACGCGATCGGGCCGGCGAGGAAGGCGGCCCAGAGCAGGCGCGTCATCTGTCCGGGGTGCGGCCGCAGGTAGCGCGCGACCACGACGGACACCAGCACGAAGCGCAGCGCGGTGAAGAAGACGGGCGGGAACTGCTGGACGCCGACCTTGGACGCGACCAGGTTGAAACCCCAGATCACGTTGAGAAAGACCAGGATCGCAAGGTCGCGGCCGGCGACCTCGGGCTCCGCTGCGGGTGCGGGCGCGGGTTCGGACATGGGCGGTTTCGGGAGGAATCGGGAGGCGCGACTATACCCCTCGGGACCGGAGTATGCTGAACCCGGCTACAAGAATCCGGTCGGACAACGGGGGGAGCAACACATGGATCGACGTCGGTTCGTTCGGTATTCCGTGGCCGCTGCGGTGGCGGCCTCGCTTCCATCCGGCCGGGCGTGGGCGACGCAGGTCGCCGGCGACGTCGCGGCGATACGCAGCGGCGGCGGCGCGACGTCGCTGCCTGCCAGCGACCTGCAACAACTCAAGGCAAGCCTGCGCGGTGCGCTGCTGCTGCCAGGCGATGCGGGTTACGACACGGCCCGGCGCGTGCGCAACCTGTCGATCGACAAGCACCCGGCCCTGATCATCCAGCCGAGCGGCGTGAGCGACATCCGCACCGCCGTCGGTTTCGCGCGCGATAAGGACCTGCTGCTGGCCGTGAAGTGCGGCGGGCACAGTTACTCGGGCAAGTCCACTTGCGAAGGCGGCCTGCAGCTCGACCTGTCCTCGTTCCGGCACGTACGCGTGGACACGGCTTCGCGAACGGCCTACGTGGCCGGCGGCAGCCTGCTCGGCGAGATGGACCACGAGGCGATGTCGTTGGGCCTCGTGACGACGGCCGGCACGGTCTCCCACACGGGCGTGGGCGGACTCACGCTGGGCGCCGGATTCGGCCGCCTCGCGCGCCGCTTCGGCTTGGCGCTCGACAACGTCAAGGCGGTGGACATCGTCAACGCGGACGGCGAGCTGCGACATGCGAGCAAGGACGAAAACCCCGAGCTCTATTGGGCGGTGCGCGGCGGCGGCGGCAATTTCGGCGTCGTCACCTCGTTCGAATTCGGCCTGCACCCGATGCAGCGCCAGGTCGTCGGCGGCGCGCTGGTGTTTCCGATCGATCGCGCCCGCGACCTGCTGAAGGCCTACGCCGAGATCAGCCAGGCGGCCCGCGACGACTTCTACGTCGGCACCGTCATGAGGACGGGAGCCGGCGGCAAGCCGGGCATGTTCATTTTCGATACCTGCTACTCCGGCCCTCCGGAAAAAGTGGACGCCGCGTTCGCGCCCTTGCGCAAGCTCGGCACGCCGCTCAAGGACACGATCGGCCCGATCGACTACGTGGCGCTGCAGCGCAGCGGTGACACGACCGACCCACGCATCGAGGGCACCTATATCAAGTCGGGTTTCATCGACGCGTTCCCGGGCAAGCTCGTGGACACGGTCATGGAAGGCTACGCGCCCGACGCGGCGCGCAGCACGTCCGTCTTCTTCCAGCCCGCGGGCGGCGCCATCGGCAGGGTGCCCGCCAGCGCCACGGCATTCCCGCACCGGCGCGCCGTGAACAACATGTTCGCGACCGTTTCGTGGCCCCTCGACGGCGAGGCCAGGCCGCATGTCGATTACATCAAGGCGTTCTGGAAGAGCCTCGAGCCCTACACGGACGGCTACTACACGAACGAGGTGGCGAACGAAGCGCAGTCCGTCGTCGACGACAACTATCAGGGCAACCTCGCACGGTTGCGCCAGGTCAAGAAAAAGTACGACCCCGGCAATCTCTTCCGGCTGAACGCGAACATCCTGCCGGCGACCTGAAGCCGGTCAGAACTCGAAGTAGAGGGTGAGCTTTCCATAGAGATCGTCGCCCGGGGCCGGCTCGCCGTGCGTGTCGCGGTACGTCACGTACTCGACGTTCGGGATGAGGCTGACCTTGCGGTTCAGCTTCTGCTCCCACGCCAGCAGGGCCAGGTCGAATTGCATGTCGTCGGCGATGCGGAAGAACGGAATCCTGCTCGCGTCGGAATAGCCGTCGAAGTTGCGGTCGTAGCGAGCGACGAGCTGGCCGTGCTCCGTCAGCTGCCAGATGCCGAACGCCGAGGCGACGGCCACGTCCTCGTCCGGCCCCTCCTCGACCTCGCGCGACTGACTGGCGTATTGCAACCCGTAACGGCTGCGCGCCCCCCTCCAGCCGGCGAAGGCCTGCCACGTCGTGCGATCGGTTTCGCCCGGGCGGTCCTCGTAGTCGGCATAGAGTTGCAGCACCAGCGCGTCGGTCGGCTTGAAGCCCAGCGCGCCCATTACCTTCTTGCCTTTGTTCGTCTCGGAACCGTCGCCGGAGCCGTTGCCGAGCATCGCGTGGTAGAAGATACGCCCGTCGCCGGCCTTGCCCTTGTAGGCGATACCGATGTCGCGCGAGCTGCCGAAGCGGTAAAGGTCGAGCGGCGTCTTCTCAATCGGGCGCTCGCCCCAGAACCCTTCCACGTATTCGAAGGTGGGCGTCGACGCGAGACCGAGGTTCAGCTCGTGCACGCCCCGCTTCCAAGCGACGTACGCATCCTTCACGAAAGGATCGAGCTTGGCATTGGTCGTGAAATCGCCGGGGCTGTTGATCTCGAAGCGCAGGCGCGCGGACCACTCGTCGCCGATCTGCGAATCGACGGTGAGGTAACCGCGCCGGATCCAGAACCCGTTCTGGTCCTCGATCGCGGAGTCGTGATGGTCGAGCACAGCGTAAGCGTCGCCGAACAGCAGACCGCTCACCTCGACACGTTCGTACCACGGCTTGTCCGCGGGCGCGACCGTTGCTTGCGTTGCGGGTGCCGTCGCGGATGCTGCAACGGGCGCGGCTGCAGGCGTCTCCGGCGCGCCCGCAGCAACTGCAGTTCCAGCCGCCCCCGCCTTCGGCTCGAGGTCGGCCACGCGCCGCTCCAGCGCATCGTTGCGCCGCTTGAGCGCCTCGTTCTCCACCTCCAGCTTCTGCAGGCGTTCGGCGAGCTGCGACAGCTCGGCACGAATCTCGTCCTCGGGGGCGGCCACCGCATCGGTGCACACGGGCCCCACGAGCGTGAGGACGCAGGCGGCGACCATCGGCCATGATCTCGGCATTGCGGAATCTCCCGCGGACGACGGGCACGCCGGCCCGCCAGTGCGAATTGTCCTCCAGCCGCGGTCCGACTTTAAGTACATTGGGCGCCCGTCTGTTTCCAACACGGAGTCACATCGATGATCCGACGCTTGCATCCCGGCGCCCGCATGTCGCAGGCCGTCATCCACGACCACACGGTCTACCTCGCCGGGCAGGTGGCCGACGACACCAATGAAGGCGTTGCGGGCCAGACTCGCCAGGTCCTGGCGGCGATCGACGCGCTGCTCGCGCAAGCCGGCAGCGACAGGACGAAGATCCTGACGGCGACCGTCTACCTCGCGGACATATCGACGTTCGCGGAAATGAACTCGGCCTGGGACGCCTGGGTACCGAAAGATCACCCGCCCGCCCGCGCGACGGTCGAGGCGAAGCTGGCCGCGCCGCCCTACAAGGTCGAGATCCAGGTGATCGCCGCGAAAGACTGAGCGAGGCGGCGCGCCGTCACTTCGGCCGGAAGATCACCTCGCCCTCGTCCGACAGGTCGAAACGATGCGCCATGGGCTCCTTCGGCAGCCCGGGCATGCGCATGATCTCGCCGGTGATCGGGACGACGAAGCCGGCGCCGGCCGCGAGCTGGATCTCGCGCACGGTCACCAGAAAGTCCTTGGGGCGGCCGAGCAACGCCGGGTTGTCCGACAGCGATTGCTGCGTCTTCGCAATGCAGATCGGCAGGTTGCCGAAGCCGGCCTTCTCGAGCGCGTCGCGATCCCTCTTGCCGCGCGCGGTGTAATCCACCGCCTGCGCGCCGTACATCTCGCGTGCCACGGTGGCGATCTTGTGCTCGATCGACTGGTCCCAGTCATACAACGGCTTGAACTGTGGTTCGCTGCGGGCCGCGAGATCGCGCACGACTTCGGCCAGCTCGGTGCAACCCTTGCCGCCCTCGCTGAAAGGGCGTGCGAGGACCGCGCGCACGCCGTGAGACTCGCAGTGACGCTCGAGCACCGCGACCTCCTCCGGGGTGTCCGTCGGGAAATGATTGATGGCGACGATGCACGGCTGGCCGAACTTGCGGATGTTCTCGATGTGCTTGTCGAGGTTCGAAAGGCCCTTCACCATCGCTTCGACGTCCGGCTGGCTCACGTCCGCCAGCGGCTTGCCGCCATGCATCTTGAGCGCGCGGATCGTCGCGACCAGCACCGTGCATGCCGGGGCAAACCCGCCGTAGCGGCAATTGATGTCGAAGAATTTCTCGGCGCCGAGTTCGAATGCGAACCCGGCCTCCGTCACGACGAGGTCCGCAAAAGCCAGCGCCGCGCGCGTCGCGGTCACGCTGTTGGTGCCGTGCGCGATGTTTGCGAACGGGCCGCCGTGCAGGAACGCGGGCACGCCCTCCGTCGTCTGCACGAGGTTCGGCTTGACGGCCTGCGCAAGCAACGCCGACATCGCGCCCACCGCGCGGATCTGGCTCGCCGTCACCGGCGCGCCGTCGTACGAATAGCCGACGACGATGCGGGCGAGCCGCGCCTTGAGGTCGGGGATGTCGTTCGCGAGGCACAGGATGGCCATGACCTCGCTCGCGGCAGTGATGTCGAACCCGGTCTCGCGCGGCACGCCTTCGGTGCGCCCTCCGAGGCCGATGACGATGTTCCGGAGCGCGCGATCGTTCATGTCGACCACTCGCTTCCAGGTCACGCGGCGCGGATCGAGCCCGGCCGGATTGCCGTTCTGCAGCGAGTTGTCGACCATTGCCGACAGCAGGTTGTGCGCACTCGAGACGGCGTGGAAGTCGCCGTTGAAGTGCATGTTGATGTCCATCATCGGCAGCACTTCCGACGCGCCGCCGCCAGCGCCGCCGCCTTTCATTCCGAAGACCGGCCCGAGGCTCGGCTCGCGCAATGCCGCGGCGCTGCGCACCCCGATACGCGCAAGTCCCTGCACGATGCCGATCGTGGTGGTGGTCTTGCCCTCGCCCGCGGGCGTCGGCGTGATTGCGGACACCAGCACCAGCTTGCCCCGCGGCGGCTTCCCGCGGATCAACGACAAGGGCAGCTTGGCCTTGTAATGGCCATAGGGCTCGATGACGCCCGGATCGATGCCGAGCGACCTCGCCACTTCGACGATCGGTTTCATTCCTGGTGATCCTCGTGCCTTTCTTGTCGTGGCGCGCCCCCGTGCGCACGCGCTCCAACGGGAGATTACACGGATTCCTGAGGGGTGCGGATAGGCTCCCGGCTCAATCGGCGGCTGCACACGCGGGTTGGCAGCGCTGCAATTGCCGCGCCGCAATAAGGAAGCCAGGGATGACTGATGCGCTGCGCGTCCTCGCCGACCGAGTTAAGCCCGCCGAGCCCTGATCACTACCCGTCGAGACATGATTGTTGCATGTGTAACTAGTTTTTTTGCGCCACATGTGCATAATTCCCTCCACACTGGCGACGGTCGCGCAGGCCGGCCAACCGGCCGCCGCTGGCACTCCTCCGCCCCACCATTGAACGAGCCGGCGCGACCGGTGATGGCGCTCACAAGGAGCTTTCATGACCGACCTCTTCGACAACCCGATGGGTCTCGCCGGATTCGAGTTCGTCGAGTTCGCCGCACCGACGCCCGGCATCATCGAACCGCTGCTCGTCACGATGGGTTTCTCGCTCGTCGCTCACCACCGCTCGAAGGACGTGGACCTCTACCGCCAGGGGAACATCAACTTCATCGTCAACCGCGAGCCGAAGAGCCTCGCCGCGTACTTCGCGGCGGAGCACGGCCCTTGCGCGTGCGGCCTCGCGTTTCGCGTGCGCGACTCGCATCGCGCCTACGAGCGCGCCCTCGACCTCGGCGCGCAGCCGATCGAGATCCCGACCGGCCCGATGGAACTGCGCCTGCCCGCGATCCGCGGCATCGGCGGCGCGCCGCTGTACCTGATCGACCGCTACGAGGACGGCCGCTCCATCTACGACATCGATTTCGAGTTCATCGAGGGCGTGGACCGCCATCCGCGCGGCCACGGATTCAAGGTGGTCGACCACCTCACGCACAACGTGTATCGCGGGCGCATGTCGTTCTGGGCCAATTTCTACGAGCGCATCTTCAACTTCCGCGAAATCCGCTATTTCGACATCAAGGGCGAGTACACCGGGCTCACCTCCAAGGCGATGTCGGCGCCGGACGGCCTGATCCGCATCCCGCTCAACGAGGAGAACTCGCGCGGGACGGGCCAGATCGAGGAGTTCCTGATGCAGTTCAACGGCGAGGGCATCCAGCACGTGGCGCTCCTCACCGACGACCTGCTCGCGAGCGTCGACTTGCTGCGCAAGGCGGGCGTGCCGCTCATGACGGCGCCGAACGAGTTCTATTATTCGATGCTCGAGCAGCGGCTGCCGGGTCACGGCGAGCCCGTCGGGGAGCTGCAGTCGCGCGGCATCCTGCTCGACGGCAGCACGAAGGACGGCAGGCCGCGCCTGCTGCTGCAGATCTTTTCCCAGACGCTGCTCGGCCCGGTGTTCTTCGAGTTCATCCAGCGCAAGCAGGACGAGGGCTTCGGCGAGGGCAACTTCAAGGCGCTGTTCGAGTCCCTCGAACGCGACCAGATCCGCCGCGGCACGCTCAAGGTGGAGGACTGACATGAAGATCGACCGCATCCACCACGTCGCGTACCGCTGCAGGGACGCGAAAGAGACGGTGCTCTGGTACCGCCAGATGCTGGGCATGGACTTCGTGCTCGCGATCGCCGAGGACCACGTGCCGTCCACCAAGGCGCCGGATCCGTACATGCACGTGTTCCTCGATGCGGGTGCCGGCAACGTGCTCGCATTTTTCGAATTGCCCACGCAGCCGCCGATGGGCCGCGACGAGAACACGCCGGAGTGGGTCCAGCACATCGCCTTCAAGGTCAAGGACCGGGCGGAGTTGCTCGAGTATCGCGCGCACCTCGAGCGCAATGGTGTCGACGTGCTCGGCGTCACGGACCACGGGATCTTTCACTCGATCTACTTCTTCGATCCGAACGGCCATCGCATCGAGCTGGCCTGCCCGGACCCAGACGAAGAAGCCAAGTTGCGCCAGCTCGATGCCGTGAAGTGGGACATGCTGGAGGAATGGTCGCGCACCCGCCGCGCGCCCAAGCACGCTGCCTTCCTGCACGCGAGCGAGTTCGCCCAGTGAGCCCCGCCGTCGACGCGACACATGCCGCGAGCCTGGCGAGCTGGGTGGAGTCCGCAAACGACCCGGCCAGCGACTTTCCGATCCAGAACCTGCCGTTCGGCCGCTTCCGTCGCGAGGGGGCCGGGTGGCGCGCCGCCGTCGCAATCGGCGATTGCGTGCTGGACCTGCAGGCCGCAGGAATCACCGCCACCGCCGATCTCGCCGAGGTCATGCGCGCATCGCCCGAGGATCGACGGCGGCTGAGGCACACGATTTCGACCGGGCTGCGCGCCGGCAGTGAACACGCCGCAACCTGGCGCGCGGCCCTGCACCGCCAGGCGGATGTCGAAATCGGCCTGCCCTGCGACATCGGCGACTACACCGATTTCTACACGGGCATCCATCACGCCACGACCGTCGGCAAGCTGTTCCGGCCCGACAACCCGCTGCTGCCCAACTACCGCTGGGTGCCGATCGGCTACCACGGCCGCGCATCGTCGGTGCTCGCGAGCGGCCATGAATTCCACCGGCCGCGAGGACAGTTGATGGGTCCGGGCGCCGCCGCCCCGATGCTGGGCCCGACCGCAAGGCTCGACTACGAACTGGAGATGGGAATCGTCATCGCCGCATCGAATGCGCTCGGTGAACCCATCGCCATCGAAGCGGCCGAGGATCACGTGTTCGGCCTGACGCTGCTGAACGACTGGAGCGCACGCGACATCCAGGCCTGGGAGTATCAGCCGCTCGGTCCGTTTCTGTCGAAGAGTTTTGCCACCACGATCTCACCCTGGATCGTGACGCTGGACGCGCTCGCACCGTTTCGCGAACCGTTCCGCCGTCCGGACGGCGATCCTGAACCCCTGCCCTACCTCGATTCGCCCGCGAATCGGGCTGCCGGCGTGGTCGGCGTGGAACTCGAAGTGTGGCTCGAGACGAAACGCATGCGCGAGGCGCGCGAGTCACCGGCCCTGCTCAGTCGCTCGAGTTCCCGCGACGCCTACTGGACGCTGGCTCAGCTGGTCGCGCATCACACCGTGAACGGCTGCAACCTGCGCGCCGGCGACCTGCTGGGCACCGGCACATTGTCGGGGCCGGCCCCCGAGCAAGGCGGCTCGCTGCTGGAGCTCACCCGCGCTGGACAGCAGCCTTTGAAGCTGCCGAACGGCGAGACCCGCGCATTTCTCGAGGATGGGGACAGCGTCATTCTTCGCGGCCACTGCGTGCGCGAAGGTTATCGGCGCATCGGCTTCGGGGAATGCCGCGCCACCGTGCTTCCCGCACGCTTTCGCTGAGACGAGCAGGCGCTACGCGCCCTCCTCCTGCCAGTCCACCCACTCGACAGGATGGGCAGCGAGATACGCCTCCACGGCTTCGCCGATCGTGGCATAGAACGTGTGCTCTCCGAAGTGGGATAGCAGTCCGAACTTCTTCAGCTTGTCCTTGACCGGGTCCTTCATTTCCGCGAAGCACACTTCGATGCCCGCCGCCCGCAGCGCCTCATCCAGCTCCGCCAGCATGTCTGCCGCCGTGACGTCGACGCTCGTGACGGGCTCGGCCGCGACCACGACCCGGCGCGCCGGCGTCGGCGAGCTCGAGACGGCGGCGAGTACCCGGTCGTGGAACAACTCCGCATTGGCAAAAAAAAGCGGTGCGTCCCATCGGAACAGCACTAGCCCCGGAATGCGACGCGCCTGGGGGTAGCGGGTAACGTCGTGATAGCCGCGGACCTGGTCGACCCGCCCGAGCACGGCGAAGTGCGGCCGCCACCCGTCCCAGAGGAATTCGATCACGGCGATCACGATTGCGAGCGCAATGCCGGGAATGGCTCCGAGCACCGCCACTCCCGCGAAGCAGACCATCGACAGCCAGAACTCCCATTGCTGGATGCGGAAGATGCGCCGCAGGTCGGCGATTTCGACGAGGCCGATCGCGGAGGCGATGACGACGGCAGCCAGTGCCGCGCTCGGCAGGTGCTGCAGCAGATCGGGCGCGAGCAGGAGCAGCAGCGCGATCGCCAGCGCGCCCACGACGCCGGTCAGCTGCGACTTGGAGCCCGCGGCTTCGGCCACGGGCGTACGCGAGGCGCTGCTGCTGATCGGGAATCCCTGGAAGAATCCGGCCGCGAGGTTGGCGACGCCGAGGCCCACCATCTCCTGGTTGGGGTCGACCGGCGTGCGCAAACGAGCCGCATAGGTGCGCGAGAGCACGCTGGTGTCGGCGAACGACACCAGCGCCACCGCGACGCCGCCCGTCAAGAGCGGCAGCAAGTCGTCGAAACCGATGCGCGGAACGGCGAACGTCGGCAATCCTCGCGGCAGCGTGCCGAGGACGGCGACCCCAGCATGCTCGTTGACTCCGGAGACCGCCACGAACACCGTGGCCGCGACGACGGCGAGCAGGATGCCCGGCACGCGCGGGAATCGCTTCAGCAGCAGGATCAGCACCAGTGCGCTCCCGCCGATGGCAAAGGCCACCGGGTTCACATCCCCCGCGAGAAGGTGTCGAGCAATGGCCGACACCTGGTGGAGCGGGCCTTCCGCGTCAACGGAGAACCCGAGCAGCTTGGGGACCTGGCTCAGCATCACCGTCAGCGCAATCCCGTTCATGTAGCCGTAGCGGATCGGCTTCGAAAGCAGCTCCGTGACGAAGCCGAGGCGCGCGAGACCGGCCGCGACGCAGACGAGGCCCGAGATGATTGCGAGCATTCCCGCCAGCGCGACGGCGCGCTGCGGATCGCCTGCCGAGAGGGGGAGGACGACCGCCAGGATCACGGCGGCAAGCGAGGAGTCCGGGCCGAGCACGAGGATTCGACTCGGGCCGAATAGCGCATAGGCGAGCAAGGGTACGATCGTCGCATACAGGCCGTAGATGCCGGGCACGCCTGACGCCTCGGCGTAGGCGATACCGACCGGCACGAGCATCGTCGTGAGCACGAAACCGGCGAGAATATCGCGGGTGAGCCAGGAGAGTTCGTAACCGCGAAGGGTTCGCAGCCCCGGAAGCCAGCGGTGAAAGCGGTCGGCCATGAGGTCGCAGGTCACGTGCCTGAGGATGCAGCGCTATCACGCGACGATCCCGCTACTCTGTCAATGCGTAGCCGCAACCCCTCTGGCGGCGGCGCAGGTCGGCTGGTCAGCGGATTGCGCCTACGGTGCGTGCGCCATCAGGTACTCGGCGAGCGCTTGGTATGCCGGCAGTGAAGTTGGATCAAGGTTGGCATTGGCCGCCAGCGGGAACGAGGCGAAGCGTACGATCAACATCTCCGCCTTGGGATCCACGTAGCAGGCCTGGCCATAGACCCCCCGTGCCGCGTACGCGCCGTGGTCGTTGTGCGAGACCCACCACTGGTTGTGATAGCTCCAGCCCGGCAGCGTCTTGTATCCGGCCTTGGCGAAATCGTCCTTGTCCGCTCCGCGCGCGATTTCGGCGACGACCGACGCCGGCACGACCTGGCGGCCATTGAAACGGCCGCCCTGCCGCATCATGTCGCAGAAACGCGCAAGGTCGCGCAAGCGCAGGTTAAGCCCTCCGGAGACGAGGGGCGCGCCGCTCGCGTCCACCTGCATGTAGCCGTCGTGTTCCATGCCGAGTGGCCGCCACAGACGGTCGCTGAGCACCTGTTCGAATCGCTGCCCGGTGACGCGACGGATGAGCCAGCCCAGGACCTCCGTGTTGGGCGACTTGTACGCGAAGGCCTGGCCGTGCTCGCCCTCCTTCGACATCGTCGCGAGAAACTCGTAGGTCGTGGCGGGGCCAGCATATCCCGGGGGCTTCGGCAGCAGGTTGGCCGAACGGGCGAATCGCCAGACGTCCGCATTCGGATCGGCGTAGACCTCGCTGTACTTGAGGCCGGTCGTCATGTCGAGCACCTGTCGCACAGTCGCGTCGCCGAACGCGCTGTGCTGCAGTTCGGGCAGGTAGCGCTCGATCTTCGCATCGGCATCGAGCTTGCCCTCGGCGACCAGCATCGCGGCGATGGTGCCCGCGAAGGACTTGGTCACGGAGTGCGCGATGTGCATGCCGTCCGGCCTGAGTGCCCCGAAGTAGCGCTCGTACACGACGCGGCCCTTGTGCATCACGAGGATGCCGTCGGTGTAGTTGGCGGCGAGCGACTGCGACCAGGTCATCGCTTGCGTGCCGCCCATCGGCAGGAAAGTCACGGCGTCGAGGTCGGTCCGCTCGGCGCGCGGGAGCGGGCTGGCCGGACCGTCGCCGCGCGAAACCTCAACCGTCGCGAACAGCTCCCTCCAGTGGGAGAAGCTCCAGCGCAACTGGGGAAACTTGAGGAAACTGCCGTCGTCGAAACGGATGAGGCGATCCGGCGGCGGCGGCGCGCCGACCATCCAGCCCATTGCGACAGGGTCGCTGGCCTGCGCATCCGGAAAGCCAGCCGTTGTCTGTGCGACGGCGGGCGATGCAGCCAGTGCGGCCAGGAGCAGGGAACACGCAAGTCTCGTCATCGGAAACCTCCCTGGTGAACGCCTGCTCCGGAGGCGCGTCGTCGCCTGGTTCTGCCCTTGAGCACCGACACTTCGCCAGCCCTGCGGGCCGCCGACAATATACAGAAAGCAGACTGGGCGGCCCCGTCACGGGCGGCCTACTTCGCTGCTTCGTCGCCCTGGGCCGCGGCCCCTCGCAGGAAAAGTCTCTTCCGTACAAGCACTTACGCAATCCGGACCTGTCGTGGCACCGTCCTGCCGGGGCGCCGGGAATAGGACGATTCGACCGCTCGGCGGGGCGCGGCACTCCTGGACCGTGGGGCCCTGCCGTGGCTGCGGAAATCCACAAGGACCGCGCGGCCGATCAGGCTGCATCTTGTTCACGTGAACGACTTGGCGTACGCGCTGCTGCTCGTCGCGCTGCTCGGCGGAGGCCCCACCATGGCACTCGAAATCTCATCCCCAGCATTCGGCTCCGGCGCCGCCATCCCCGCGATTCACACGTGCGAAGGCCGCGGCACGTCGCCGCCGCTCGAGTGGCACGGCATCCCTCGCGGCACGAGATCGCTCGTATTGATCGTGGACGACCCGGACGCGCCGGACCCGCGCGAACCGAAGATGACCTGGGTGCACTGGGTGCTCGCCAACCTTCCGCCCGACACCACAGGCCTGCCCGAAGGGGTGGCGCCGAGCGCACTGCCCATCGGGACCGTCGAAGGCGTGAACGACTGGAAGCGCACCGGCTACGGAGGCCCGTGTCCACCCATTGGGCGGCACCGCTACTACCACAAGCTGTACGCGCTCGACATTATGCTCGATGGGCTCAACCGCCCGACCAAGGCGCAGGTCGAAGCGGCCATGAAGGGCCACGTGCTGGGGCACGCGGAACTCGTCGGCACGTACGAAAAGACGAGCCGCTGAGCACGCCGCGCCGGGGCGCGACCTGCGGCAGCCATGCCCACGGCGCATGATTCATCGCAGCGGGAGCCGCCGTCACGATCCAGAACAGCGAGATCGCAGGCATGTTCGAGCAGCTCGCCGACCTGCTCGAGATCCGGGAGGAGAACCCGTTCCGGATCCGCGCCTATCGCAACGCGGCGCGGATCATCCGCGGTCATCCCAAGCCCATGTCGGACCTCGTGGACGCCGGCGCCGACCTGTCGGAGCTGCCCGGCATCGGCAAGGACCTCGCCGGGAAGATCGAGACGATCCTGCGCACCGGGAAGCTGCCATTGCTCGAGCAGGTCCGGGCTCGCGTGCCGGCGGCGCTGGTCGAGATGACGCGTATCGAGGGGTTGGGTCCGAAACGCGCGAAAAGACTCTATGGTGCGCTGAAGATCCGCAGCCTCGAGGACCTGCAGCGGGCGGCGCGCAGCGGACGCATCCGCGAACTGGAGGGCTTCGGCGCAAAGACCGAGCAGTTGATCGCGCAGCGAGCCGCACGCGCGGTTTCGGCCGAGCGACGGCTGGGGCTCGCCGACGCGGAAGCCACTGCCGGGCCGCTCGTCGAGCACCTGCAACGCGTAAGCGGCGTCAAGGCGGTCGAAGTGGCGGGAAGCTTCCGGCGGCGCCGGGAGACCGTCGGCGACCTCGATGTGCTGGTGAGCGCAGCCCGCGGCGCCCCAGTGATGGACGCACTGGTGGCCTACGAGGACGTCGTCGAGGTCGTGTCGAAGGGGCCGACCCGCGCCACGGTCCGATTGCGCGCGGGACTGCAGGTCGACGTGCGAGTCGTGGCGCCCGCGAGCTTCGGCTCGGCGCTGCACTATTTCACGGGCTCGAAGGCTCACAATATCGCCGTACGGCGGCTCGCCATGGCGAAGGGCCTCAAGCTCAACGAGTACGGCATCTTCCGCGAGAAGCGACGGATCGGTGGGCGCACCGAGCAAGAGGTGTTCGCTGCCGTGGGCCTCGACTACATTGCGCCGGAGCTGCGCGAGGACCGGGGCGAGATCGAGGCGGCGCGCAGCAAGAAGCTGCCCGCGCTCGTCGAGCTCGAGCACATCCGCGGCGACCTGCACTGCCACACACGTGCGACCGACGGGCGCGACACGCTCGAGGCGATGGCGAGAGCCGCAGCCGCGTGCGGCTATGAGTACCTCTCCATCAACGACCACTCGCGCCACGTCAGCGTCGCGCACGGACTCGACAGCCGCCGGCTGCAGCAGCAGATCCGGGCCATCGACCGGTTGAACGACAAGCTCGACGGCCTGGTCGTGTTGAAGTCCGTGGAAGTGGACATCCTCGACAACGGCGGGCTCGACCTGCCGGACAGCGTGCTGAAGCAACTCGACTTCACCGTCTGCGCCATCCATTACGGCTTCGGTCGCAGCCGGGCGAAGCAGACCGAACGAATCCTGCGCGCCATGGACCACCCCTGCTTCAACATCCTCGCGCATCCCACCGGCCGGCTGATCAACGCCCGGGAACCCTATGACATCGACCTCGAGCGCGTCCTGGAGGCGGCGCGCGAGCGGGGCCGCATCCTGGAACTCAATGCCCAACCCGACCGGCTCGATCTCGACGATCGTGCCTGCCGGATGGCCCGCGAAGCGGGCGTACGGGTGGCGATCTCGACCGACGCCCACAGCACGACCGACCTCGCCCTGATGCGCTTCGGGATCGGCCAGGCGCGACGGGGCTGGCTCGAACGCAACGACGTGATCAACACGCGCCCGCTGGCAGAGCTGCGGCGCCTGCTGCGGCCATAGCACGCAGGCACGCGACGAGGTCGCTCATGACGTGCAGTAGCAATCGGGACATATCGGACGGCCGCAAGGAGCCCTGCGCCGGTCGCCGCCGATTCCTGGCACAGACGGGCGGCGCCATCCTCTGCGGCGTGGCCGGAACGGCGGCTGCGAAAGCAGCGACCGATCCGCAACCGCCCGACGCCGTCGAAAGGCAGCGCACGAGTGCGCCGCGCGTCCGCGTGTTCCTGTGCGGCGACGTGATGACCGGCCGCGGCATCGATCAGATCCTGCAGCATCCCGGCGACCCTCGAATCTTCGAGGGCTACGTGCGTTCCGCGCGCGAGTACGTCGCGATTGCCGAGCAGGCCAGCGGGCCGGTCCCGAGAGCCGTGGATCCCGCCTATGTCTGGGGCGATGCGCTTGCAGAACTCGAGCGCGCCCGGCTGGATGCACGCATCGTCAATCTCGAGACGGCGGTGACGGACTCCGGCGATCCGTGGCCCGGCAAGGGGATTCACTACCGGATGCACCCGGCCAACGTGTCGTGCCTGATCGCGGCGAAGCTGGACTGCTGCACGCTGGCGAACAACCACGTGCTCGACTGGGGATACGCGGGACTGC
>Ga0209253_10001623_pt1 | contig 19751 bp, 18 predicted proteins | sample FrelakmetBRP12BR_FD_187145 | JGI IMG/M metagenome (GOLD analysis project Ga0209253, IMG submission 187145) | Freshwater lake sediment microbial communities from the University of Notre Dame, USA, for methane emissions studies - BRP12 BR (SPAdes)... | ecosystem: Environmental > Aquatic >... | reverse complement strand
AATGGGGCAGGGCCGCAGCCTTGCCTTCTCTTCCAAGGAGTGCCTGCAGCAATTTAAAGACCACCCCGACTCCTGCCAGCGACTTATAGGGATAGGTAGAATCTCTGAGGACCGGATTGAGCAGGGCCGCGACGTCGGGCAGAGTCTCTCCTGGCAAGTGATGATCGGTGATAATAACGTCCACGCCTTCTTCTCTTGCCCTAGAGGCAAAGACGACAGCTTTTATTCCGCAATCCACGCTGATAACAAGCCGGGCCTTTTTTTCCCTGACAATCTTGAGATGCTCCTCTTTGATCCCGTACCCTTCTTTCAGTCGTTCCGGGATGAAATAGTCGACCTCCGCTCCCAGGGATCTCAAAGCCTTCATCAGGATCACCACCGAGAGCACGCCATCCACGTCATAATCCCCAAAGACCAGGATGCTCTCCTTTTCGCGAATCGCCCGGAGGATCCTCTCGACCGCTTTATCCATATCCGTCATCAAGTAGGGGTCATAGAGATTGTCCAAGGTTCCGAAAAGGAATGTCGCCGCCTCTTCAGGAGAAAGAATTTTCCGATTGGTCAGGATCTGGGCGATGGGGAGCGGGATTCCCAGCTCTCCGGCAATGATTCTTGCCTCAGCCCGGAGAGGAGCGACCGACCACTGGGAATTTTCCATCAGCAGATTGTCAATTTATCACAATCCCTTTGAATGCACAACCGGCTTCGCCTTGACTCTAAAATGACCGGAAAATATAATGGTTCTACCGTGCTGGGAAATCTAAAAGAAAAATTGTTGCGGACGAGCCAGTCCCTGCGGCAGAAATTCCAGGAACTCCTCGAGAGCGGGAAACCTCGGGATAAGATTCTGGAAGAATTGACCGAGGTCCTGATCCTCGCCGACACGGGTATCATGTCCACGGAGAAAATCGTCCTCGCCCTCAAAGAAAAGACCAAGAAAGACGCCCCTCTTGGCGAAATCAAAAAAGCCCTCCAGGAAGAGCTCGTCCATATCCTCGGCCAGTATCCCTCAGAGCTCTCGGTGAACTCATCCCCGGCCGTGATCATGATGGTCGGCGTTAACGGAGGGGGAAAAACAACCTCACTGGCCAAGCTGGCCTATGACTTCAAGAACAAAGAAAAGAAGGTTCTGCTGGTGGCTGCCGATACCTTCAGGGCGGCCGCCCAGGAGCAGCTAGCGGTCTGGGGGAAAAAGCTAAATATCCCCGTTATCAGGGGCCAGTACGGAGCAGATCCGGCCGCTGTGGTCTATGACGCTATGAAATCCTTCCAAGCGCACGGTTACGATCTCCTCCTCGTCGACACAGCCGGCCGAATTCACACCAACACCAACCTGATGAATGAGCTGGAAAAAATCAGAAGAATTATCGCCAGAGAGATCGCCGGGGCTCCCCATGAGATCCTCCTCGTGCTCGATTCGACCATAGGCCAGAACGCCCTGGTCCAGGCCAGAGAATTCCTGAAGTTTTCCGGGATCACGGGAGTTTTCCTCACCAAACTCGACGGCACGGCCAAGGGCGGGAGCGTCATCAGTATCGTTGAGGAGCTCAAGCTTCCGATTAAATTCGTCGGCGTCGGAGAAGATATCCAGGATATGCTTCCCTTCTCCCCGCCTCAGTTTGTTGACGCGTTAATCTCATGACTGAGCTTATGGATTCGTCCTATCTCGAAATGGCTTATGGACTGGCCGAGAAGGCCCGAGGATGGGCCCGTCCGAATCCATACGTCGGGGCCGTCCTTGTCCGCGATAAAAAGATCGTCGGCTGCGGTTATCATGAAAGGCCCGGAGAACCCCACGCCGAAATCAACGCTCTGCGCCGGGCCGGCGCGCTGGCAAAAGGCAGCACCCTCTATCTCACCCTGGAGCCATGCGTCCACTGGGGGAGAACCCCGCCTTGCGTGGATACCCTGATTCAGGCGGCGCTGAAGAGGGTTGTGATTTCATCTCCGGATCCCAATCCGATCGTTTACAGGAAAGGGATTCAGGCCCTTCGAGCCGCGGGAATAGACGTCTCTGTCGGCCTTCTGGAGGAAAGAAACAGGGCCCTGAATGAAACGTATCTTAAGTTCATCACCCGGGGGATCCCCTTCGTCATCCTGAAGGCGGCCGTCAGCCTCGACGGCCGGATAGCGACAAGGACATCCGATTCGCGCTGGATCTCTTCTCCCCAAACGAGAGAGTATGTGCATCTTCTCCGGGGGGAACACGACGGCATCATGGTGGGAATAAACACGGTCCTGAAGGATGACCCGTTGCTCAACATCAGGCATCCCCATTGGCGAGGAAAAAAATTGACCAGAGTCGTCCTCGATTCCGGCCTCCGCTTTCCTCCGAACGCCAGGATCCTCTCCACTCTTGGGGACGGCAAGATCATCGTCTTTACCTCAAAAAAGGGTTCGCTTGAAAAGGCCGATACCTTGAGAAAAAAGGGTATTGAGATCATCCGAATTCCCGGATCAACCCGGAAAGTCGAGATCCAGGAGGTGCTGATACGGCTGGGAGAGAGAGGCCTTTCCAGCCTGCTGGTCGAAGGAGGCAGCCGTCTGCTGACCGCGATGCTCGAAGAAAAGCTTGCGGACAAGCTTTTCCTGGCCATCTCACCCCTGCTCATAGGCGGAGAAAGGGCTCCGTCCTTTTTTGAAGGCAAAGGGATCGGTTTGATCAGAGAATCCCTAGGACTTCGGAGCTCCTCCTCATTTAAGATAGGAGATGATATCATCGTGGAGGGCTACTTTTAATGTTTACAGGAATTATCCATCATCAGGGAATTTTTAAGGGCTATAGGCAGGGAAAACGGGAGATAGCCGTAGAAGCCCCTCTCCCAATCTCCTCTCTGGGGACCGGTGAAAGCGTGGCCCTAAACGGCGTTTGTCTGAGCCTCACTAAGAGGGAAGGAAACGTCCTGTTTTTCAATCTATCCCAGGAGACCCTCCTGAAGACGACTCTCGGCTCCCTTAAAATCGGTGAGAAATTAAATCTCGAGCTTCCCCTCACCCTTCAATCCACGCTCAGCGGACATCTCATGACCGGCCATGTCGACGGCAGGGGAAAGATCCTGCGGATAACAGACAGAAAACCCGGAAAAAGGCTGACCGTCTTTTTCTCCCCCGAGCTCCGGCCTTATCTTGTCCTCAAGGGCCCTGTCGCCGTAAATGGCGTCAGCCTCACTATTGCCGAGGTTGGGCCGTCCTCGTTCGAAGTGGAGCTCATCCCTGTCACCCTTGAAAAATCCACTTTATGGGGGCTGAAAAGAGGGGACGGGGTTAACCTGGAGTGTGACATCTTCGGCAAATACGTGTATAATTGGTTAAATCAAGGAAAAATAAGGCGTTAAGTCGATCCCATGGCCGGAGAAGTGAAAACCTCGACTGTCGACAAAGCCCTGGAATTTGTGAAAGACGGGCGGCTGATCATCATTGTGGATGATGAAGACAGGGAGAACGAAGGCGACCTCATGGTCGCCGCCGCTAAAATCACTCCGGAGATCATCAACTTTATGACCCGTTTCGGCCGCGGCCTGATCTGCCTTCCTCTGACCGGACAGAGGCTCGAAGAACTTCAATTGCCGTTGATGGTGCGCGAAAACACGTCGCGATTTGAAACGGCGTTTACAGTTTCCGTTGACGCCAAAGAGGGGGTTACTACCGGCATCTCCGCTTACGATCGCGCCAAAACCATTCTGGCGGCTATAGACCCGAAGGCAAAGCCTTCTGACCTCGTCCGGCCGGGCCATATCTTTCCGCTTCAAGCAAAAGAAGGAGGGGTCCTGGCCAGGGCCGGGCAGACGGAAGCTGCCGTCGACTTGGCGCGGCTGGCCGGCCTCACTCCTGCCGGAGTCATCTGCGAAATCATGAACGAAGACGGGACCATGGCCCGGATGCCCCAGCTCGAAGAATTCAACGCCAGACACCATATCCCTATCCTGACCGTCGCCGACCTCATCAAGTACCGGATGAGACATGAAAGCCTGGTCAATAAAATCGACGAAGCCGACCTGCCCACAAGACACGGCCATTTCCGGATCTCCGTCTTTGAGGATTTAATCCATCATGAAAACCATGTTGCCCTGGTCAAGGGAAAAATCAGCCGGGACGAACCTGTGCTCGTCCGGGCTCACTCCCAATGCCTGACGGGAGACACCTTTGGTTCCAGCCGCTGCGACTGCGGAGAGCAGCTCCATCGCTCCATGGAAATGATCGAAAAAGAGGGCAAGGGGATCATTCTTTATATCCTTAACCAGGAGGGAAGAGGCATCGGCCTCACTAACAAGATCAGGGCATATGCTATCCAGGATCAGGGGGCGGACACCGTGGAGGCCAATCGCGAGCTCGGGTTTAAGGCCGACCAAAGAGATTACGGCATAGGGGCCCAAATCCTCGTCGCTTTGGGCGTGAAGAAGATCAGGCTGATGACCAACAACCCGCGGAAATTCGTCGGTCTGGCAGGCTACGGACTTGAGATTGTCGACCGCGTTCCCGTTGAGGTTCCTCCCGGCCGGGAAAACCTCAAGTATTTAAAGACAAAAAAAGAGAAATTAGGCCACATCCTTGATATGGTCTGATTTGATTTTTTTGGAACGACGATGACAATGGCGGAATTTTCGGAAAAATTTTCCCTCCTCGCTCCTCATGAAAAAATTCGCTTTCTCTACACCAATATAGATACTCTCGAAAAAGCGGAAAGGATCCCCTTCCTCCTCTCTTTGCTCAAGGAAGAGAAATCGTCCCCGCTGGTCAAGGCCACGGCTCTGAAGTTCCTAAGAGAAGATTCCTATCAGGAATTCGGGGTTTATGAGAATTATGTCGATGATCACTTCAAGGCCATCGCCAATGCAGCCAGGAGGGCCGTAAAAGAGTTTGAAGAAAAAGACAAGAAGAACCAGTTCTACGAGGAGGCCGTCCTTAGGAAACTCCGGTCCCTCCCCGATAAAGAGAGAAGGCTCAAGATCCTCAAGGCGATCTCTAAGCTCAAAGCGTCCTGGATCCTCAAGGTCTTGCTTGAGGCCCTCAATGATTCCTGCGAGACAAACCGGGATTTTTTGATCAAAGAGCTCATCGAACGGGAAATCTGGGATCCATTTCTTCTCTACGAAAAACTGCATCATCCTCCCTGGTTCGTCAAGAGCTCGGTTCTTAAGATCCTGGGCGGGAGGAAAGAGGCCGGAGCTTTTCCCGCGATCGAACAGGTGCTGGCCGATACCAATGTCGATGTCCGCAAGAGCGCGGCCGACGCCCTGGGGGAAATCGGGGGCAAAGAAGCCCTGGCGCTTTTGGTCAAATTGACCAGAGACAAGAGCGCTTATGTCAGGATAGCCGCGACCCAAGCGTTGCGCCGTGTGAGCAGGGTGAGATTCAGCGATTGAAGGAAGTCGGCCCGCCTTCAGGGGCTCCGTTCGGCTCGGGCGGACCAGGTTTGCCAGTCTCCAAGATAAAGGTTACCGGACCGTCATTGACAAGACGAACGTCCATGGTCGCTTGAAAGATGCCCGTCTGGACCCTGAATCCCGCTTGCCTGATCAATCCGGCCAGATGATTGAACAGCGCCTCAGCTTTTATAGGTTCTTCGGCCCCGTCAAAGCTCGGCCTCCTTCCCTTCTTCGTCGAGCCCGCGAGAGTGAACTGGGATATGGCCAGCACTTCCCCGCCGGTCTCGCCGAGGGACAGGTTCATCTTGCCGGCTGTATCAGGAAAGATACGGAGTTCGACGACTTTCCTGGCCAGAACCTCCGCTTCTTTTTCGGTATCCCCCTTTTCGACCCCGATCAGGAGGCAGATTCCCCGGCCGATCTTTCCCACGATACGGCCCTCAACCTCGACAGAGGCCTCTTTCACTCGCTGCAAGACGATTTTCATCGGCTTCTCAACCGGTTGACTTTAGGGCGGGGTTATTCTATCATATTTGCTCAAGATAAGGAGTAAAAAATGGTTCGTCATCCCTCAGCAGTCCGACAACATCGCCGCAGCCTCCGGAGAAACGCTGTTACTGGAAAAAGCAAATCCGCTCTTCGGACTCAGGTCAAAAAATTGAGAGAGGCTATCGAGAAGAAAGACAAGGATACCGCCGAGAAAATCCTTCCTCAGACGGTTTCTTTGATAGACAAGTCTATCAAAAAGGGGGCGATCCACGAAAATAAAGGGGCCCGGTACAAATCCCGCCTGAGCCGCCAGGTGGAGTTGATCAACCCCTCTCCCTCCAAGTAAGACTCCTTTTTCCCGGCCGGCGATTCCTGCGGTCGCAGTAATCAAAAATAAACCTCTCCAGAAGCCACTGCGTCGAAGCGTCCGATGTCTTGGTCAGAAGGTCGATTTTTTGGAGGTCCCCGATAGCCTGAGCCAAGTCTCCCTCGGAGACTCCTTCAACGAGGGCGAAGAATTCTTTGAATTTGTCAGCATAGAGGGACCTGAATTTTTCATCGATGCGGGGCTTTAGCTCGGCAAAGATCTGTTTTTTGTCCCGCTCCTCTCCGAGCCAGAGCTTGGCCAGCAGGAGATCGCGAAAAAAGTTGGCCATGATCCCCAGGATAAACGGGGGCTCAAAGCCTTCTTTGAAGAACCGGTTCAAGACAATAAGCGCTTGTTCATAATCCGCTTTTTCTAGGCAATCGGAGAGCTCCCAAAAGACGGACGTCTTGACCCAGTCGCAGATTTGATTCACGTCGTCCAGGTCGATGACTCTTCGTTCGGACACAAACGTTACAAGCTTCTCCAGTTCGTTATCGACCCTTTGCAGGTCATTCCCGACAATCTCCGCCAATCTCCCCTTTGCCTCGGGGGTAGCTGACTTGCCGAGACCTTCGAGCTTCTTGTCAATCCAGGAAAAAAGTCCGGCGCCCTTGAGAGCTTTCAGCTCTTTCAAAAAAACCGTAGAAGAGGGCAGCGAGGCAAAGAATTTTACCAACGGATGGTATCTCTTAATCTTTCCGGAAAAGATGACGACCACCACCGTTTTCGGTGCGGGAGAACGGAAATAGTCCGTGAGAATGCTTTCCTCAAGAGAAGAAAGCTTGTCCTCGCGACCCTCGACAACCTCGACAATGACGATTCGCCAGGGAGAAAAGAAAAAGGGCACCGTCCGGGCAAGGTCGATGATATCGGCCCAGCGCGAATCTGTAAGATCGAACCTCTCCAGGTTAAATCCTTGGGCATCAGGCAAGATCAGGACATCCTTTAGCTGGCGCACGAATTGATGGGCGAGATATGTTTCCTCTCCGTACAGAAAAAAGCAGGGGGAAAGATGATCCTCCCTGATTTCTCCGCCGAGCAGGAAGCTGAAGGCCATTTAGAAACCTTCCAGAAGGGTCGTGACCAGGCTCCGGGCAAATTTTTCGGCCACCGTGCTGATGGCCTGAGTCTCCCAGGTTTCATAGCTCGTGCCCGCCGGGACCTCGTATTGCTCCGTATAGACAAAGTTAGGATTGGAAAAGATCACTTTCTGGTTGGTGAGGTCGCGCAGGACGATTTTGGCAACGATGGTGATGTTGTACCGATCGGCCGTGCTCTGGTTGGAAAACGCTATCGGGTTGACGTTAAAAGTGACGATCTCGCCAAGTAAAACGGCGTCCGCTTTCCCGGAATCGCCGGTGATCGCAAATCTTCCCCGCGTCACGAGCTCTTCGATGACACTTTGGGTCAGCTTCACATCCAACTCGAACCGCGTGGTCATATTTTTGAACATGGGAATATCGACCCTTTTGATGCTCGGGGGAAGATTGCTTCCGGTGCCCCGCAGATAGTAGCCGCAATCCGCCAGCAAAAAACAAAGAGCGGTTAGAACAAGAATTTTTCTCATAACGGCATTCATCCGATGACAATGTTCACAAGCCGATTCTCAATGCAGATGACTTTCCTGACCTGCTTTTCCGCGATAAGCGCCTGAATGCGGACCAGGTGCAGGGCTTTTTCCTTCATCTCCTGCTCTCCGATATCCGCAGCGGCCTCGAATTTATCCCGCAGCTTGCCGTTCACCTGGACAACGATCGTCACTGTCTCCTCTCTGGCCAGGAAGGGGTCAAAATCCGGCCAGGGGAATCGGGCCAACAGCACCTCATGGCCCGTCCTCTGCCAGAGCTCTTCACTCAAGTGGGGAGTGAACGGGGAGAGGAGAATGATGAGATGCTCGACGGCCAGCCGAAGGATTCTTTGCCCGGCGTCGCTTGACCTCAGGACATCCTTCTCTTTTTTGACTTGGTTATAGAGCTCCATTATGGAGCTTATGGCTGTGTTCAGGTGAAACCGCTTCTCGATATCTTCGCTGACCTTCCGGATGGTCTGGTGAATTTTCTTCAGCAGAACCTGGCCGGTGTCCGCCGACACCGAAAACGGATCTTCTGGGCCTGCCTTTGACCCGAAGAAAAGATCCATGTTTTCTTCGGCCAGGGTCCAGATTCTGTTGAGGAAGCGAAAACATCCCTCGATGCCTTCCTCGGCCCAGGCAAATTCCTTATCTGGAGGAGAAGCGAACAGAATAAACAGCCTCAAAGCGTCGGCCCCGTACTCCTTGATCATGTCATCCGGGTCGACGACGTTCCCCTTTGACTTGGACATGGCTGCGCCGTCTTTGGTGACCATACCCTGAGCTAAATAATGCGGGAAGGGCTCATCGATAGAAGTATAGCCCAGGTCCCTGAAGACCTTGGTAAAAAACCGGGCATAGATGAGATGAAGGATGGCATGTTCTACTCCGCCGATGTAGAGGTCGACAGGAAGCCAGTAAGCGGCAATTTTCGGGTCAAACGGAGCGCCTTTTTCATGCGGTGTCGTATATCGGAAAAAATACCAGGACGAATCAAAAAAAGTGTCCATGGTGTCCGTCTCGCGCCTGGCCGGGCCGTGGCACTTTGGACATATGGTCTTCACGAACTCGGGTGCATTCTCAAGGGGAGAACCTTCCTCACCCGTGAATTTGACATCATAAGGCAGCTCAACTGGCAGGTCTTCGTAAGGGACGCCAACGATCCCGCATTTCCGGCAATAGATCACCGGAATCGGAGTCCCCCAGTATCTCTGCCTGGAGATTCCCCAATCCCGGAGCCTGTAGGTCGTACTTTTTTGTCCGAATCCCCCGGTTCGAGCGAATTCGGCCATCTTTTCCTCTGCCTCGCTTGATTTGAGCCCCGAGAAGGCGCCTGATCGAACCAGGAATCCGTGCTCTTCAGTGGCCCCTTCCAGCGGACCTTCTGCCGCCGGGTTCTGCTCCGGAGAGATGACGGCCCTGATGGGAAGATCATATTTTCGCGCGAACTCAAAGTCCCTCTGGTCATGCGCGGGAACAGCCATGATGGCTCCGGTGCCATAATCCATCAGCACATAATTAGCAATCCAGACCGGAATTTTCTCCCCGGAAAACGGATTCAAAGCTTTCTTTCCCGTGTCCACGCCTTCCTTTTCCTGCTCCGCTTCTTTGTTTTTGTTCCTGGCTTCCCGGACGCTCCGCGTGATCCAATCCCGGAGTTTGTCTTCTTCCGGCGAATCGGCGATGAGCGCCAGGCTGAGGGGATGTTCCGGCGAAAGGAGCAGGAACGTGGCCCCGAAAATTGTATCGATTCTCGTGGTGAAAACCTCGACGGCCTCGGCTGAATTTTCCAGGGGAAAGGAAACGAGCGCGCCTTGGCTTTCGCCGATCCAATTCTTCTGCATCAAGAGGACGTGATCCGGCCATTTTTCGAGAAGTCGGTGACCTTCAAGAAGCTCCCGGGCATAAGCCGTGATCCTGAGGAACCAGTGTTCCATTTCCTCGTGCCCGACCTCAGAATCGCAACGCCAGCATTGCCCCCCGGCGGCCTGTTCATTGGCCAGAACGGTCCGGCACTGCGGACACCAGTTCACCCAGCTTTTCTTGCGAAAGGCCAGCCCGCGCTCGTACATCTTCAGGAAGATCCACTGGTTCCACTTGTAATACTCTGGAAGGCAGGTATTGACCTCCCGTGACCAGTCATAGCTGTACCCGAGCCGCTTCAGCTGGCTTTTCATGTGGGCGATGTTGTCGAGCGTCCATTTCTGTGGACGGATGCCGTGCCGGATGGCGGCGTTCTCAGCCGGCATACCGAGCGCGTCCCAGCCGATAGGATGGATGACGTTAAGCCCCTTCATGAATTTGAACCGTGAGATCACATCCCCGATGGAATAATTTCTGACGTGTCCCATATGGATGTAGCCAGAGGGATAGGGATACATCTCCAGGCAATAATATTTCGTTTTCCGCGGGTCATCGGAGGCCTGGAAGACTTTCTTCTCCTCCCAGATCCTCTGCCACTTGTCCTCGACCTCTTGGAACGGATAGGTTTCTTTCATCTCCTGGATTTCCCGTTGGTTAACTCCTTGATTATTATCGGCTTCTTTGAGCCATCGCTAAATATTAGATTCAACATCCCCAAAAGTCAAGGCAACGCACCCGCGGCGCTGGCCGGAATCCAGAGTTATCTTGCCTTGATTTTTTGAACAAATTGGATTAAAAACCGATTCAATGGCCATTCTTGAGGTTAAGGACCTTTGCGCGGGTTACGGCGACGGGTCCGTCATAGAGGAGATCGGTCTCTCCTTGGAAAAGGGCGAATTCGTCTGCATTCTCGGCCCTAATGGCTCCGGGAAAAGCACTCTCATCAAGGCGCTTCAGGGCCTCCTCGTAGATGTCACGGGAGAAGTCCGGGTGGCCGGAGCCGACCTTTTCCGGCTGAAACGGCGCGAGGTGGCCCGGACTATCGCCTTTGTCCCCCAGATGTTCGACCTCGCCTTCGAATTCAGCGTCATGGAAATTGTCTCCATGGGCCGGTACGCACATCAAGCCAGGGTGGCCGGGCTTTCTTCCTCCGACAAACGCATCATCGAGGAAGTCCTGGACATGGTCGGAGTGGCCGACCTCAAAGACAAGAAGATCGCCCATTTGAGCGGAGGAGAGCGCCAAAGAGTCTTCGTCGCCCGGGCCCTGGCCCAGGATGCCCCGCTTTTATTCTTGGACGAACCCAGCTCTCATCTGGATATCAATTACGGCGTTGAAATCTTCCGAATCCTTGAAAAGCTCCAGAAAGAACAGGGAAAAACCATCCTCTCGACCGAACACAACATCAACTTGGTCATCCCCTACTCTCAAAAGATCGTTTTCCTCAAGGACGGGAGAATCCACTCTCAGGGCCCCCCCGCGGTCCTCATAACCAAAGAAAATATCAAACAGGTCTTCGAGGCCGATGTGGACATAAGAGAAAACCTTCATTCCAGGCTTCCCGAGATCTCTCTTATTCCAAGACAGATAGGAAAGCAATAGACACAACAATGAAGCCTTCTTGCCTTTTTCTTGCCTTGGCTATAGCGGTCGCAGTTCCTCAGGAAAAGGGAAGAGATTTATATGATGACCTCAACTTTCCGTTTCCAGTGGGCCTGCCTCCGAGGCGAATTGTCTCTTTGGCCCCGAACATTACTGAGATCCTGTTTGCTCTCGGCCTGGGAGAAAAAGTCGTTGGAGTCACCCGCTATTGCGATTATCCTCCCGAAGCCCCAGGAAAAGAAAAGGTCGGAGGCATGGTCGACCCCAACCTCGAAAAGATCGAGGCTCTTCACCCCGACCTGATCATCGCTTTTCGCGGAAACCCCCTGACCGTGCTGGCCAAGCTCAGGAACCTCCATTTCCCCGTGTTTGTCCTGGATACGGGGAAATCTTTCGATGACTTGTTCCTGACCATCGAAAAGATAGGCCGGCTTGCCCAGGAAGAAAAGCAGGCGGAAGGGCTGCTCGGCAGCTTGAAAAAGAAATACCAGGATGTCGAGGTTGCTCTGGAAAACGCCGCTCAAAGGCCCAGGGTTTTCCTGATGCTTCACGGCCAGGGCCTCTGGACCTGCGGCAGGGAGAGCTTTCTCAACGACCTTATGCTCAAGGCCAAAGGGACCAATATCGCCGGCGCAATTCCCAGAAAATGGCTACAGCTCAGCCGGGAGCAGCTCATCCACGAAAACCCCGATGTGATCATCATCATGGTCAAGGATGAAGCGCTCTTTCTACAGGCCCGGAACAGACTGCTGTCTGATTCCCGTCTGAAAACGATCAGGGCCATCGAAAATAACGAAATTCGCTTCCTGGATGAGGACATCGCCAGCCGGTTCGGGCCGCGGCTCCTGGAGGCTCTGCTTGAGACGGCCCGGATTCTTCATCCTCAACAATTCAGGGCGGAAAAATGACGGCCGGGAAACGAAGAGCTCTTTTTTCTCTTGCCCTCATCTTGTTCCTGGCGGCATTTCTCTGGCTCTCGCTCATCATCGGCGCTGTGCCGACCCGGCCTCGAGAATTCTGGAATTTTCTCTTCCACCACGACAATACCTACCGCACCATTTTCCTCGATCTTCGCCTCTGCCGGGCTGTGCTCGCCTTTCTTGTAGGAGCCAGCCTTTCTTTAGCTGGAGCCATCCTTCAGGGCTATTTCCAAAACCCCATGGCGGACCCGTTCATTGTTGGAGTTTCTTCCGGCGCCTCCCTGGGCGCTGTTCTCTGTATATCATTAGGTCTCCAGGCCACCTTCCTCGGTTTTTCAGCCCAGAGTCTTTTCGCCTTCGGGTTGGGGCTCGGCCTTGTTTCCGCGGTTTACCTTCTCTCGCAGAAAAAAGCGGTCTTTAAGCTTGAGACTCTGCTTTTGACCGGAATCGCCGCCGGGGCCATGGCTTCTTCCTTAACCTCATTTCTTCTCTTCCTCAGGTCCGATTCATTCGAGCAGGCCGTTTTCTGGCTGCTCGGAAGCTTCACGCCGGCCGACTGGCCCCAGGTCATTGCCGTCGCGCCTTACCTTTTCTTCTGCCTTATCCTGGCCCAATGGCTGGCCAAAGACATGAATCTTCTCGTGCTCGGAGATGAAGCGGCCCGCGCTCTGGGCAGTCCCGCCGCCCGGGTCCGCAAAATCTTCCTGGTCATGGCCACGCTTCTTGCAGCCGTCTCGGTTTCGGTAAGCGGAATTATCGGATTTGTCGGGCTCGTCGTTCCTCACTGGGTGAGGATTCTCGTCGGCCCCGACCACCGGTACCTTTTTCTTCTCTCCTCGATTACCGGAGGAGTTTTCCTCGTCGGCTGTGACCTTCTGGCCCGCGTTCTTCTCTCGCCGACTGAGCTTCCGATCGGCATCATAACGGCAGCCGTCGGCGCTCCTTTCTTCATCTATCTTCTCCACCAAAAGCGCTAGATCCTTCCCCTTATAAACGCCTCCAAAACACCAATGAATTGACAAAACCTCGCTTTTGGTTTATTTTTAATTCAACATGTCACTCACGCTTAACCAACTTATGCTTATCATCCTCACTTTTGCGGCCGTGGTAGCGATCGTCTTTCTAATCATGTTCCTTATCCAGCTCCGCAGGGCGGCCGCCGAAGGGGCCAAGACCCTGGCTGAAATGAGAATACTGATCGAGAACCTGAATGGACTCGACAAAATCATCAAGGATAAGCTGGACGATGTGGGCCAGATCATGGAGGCTTCCAAAAAGACCGTCCACAATCTTTCCGAAGCGTCAGTTTTCCTGACTACGCGCATCTTAAGCCCGACGGCGCGGTACTGGCCCGTGATCTTTCCTCTCTTCTCGTTCTTATGGAAGAGATTTAGAAAAAAAAAGGAGAAGAAAAATGGGTGATAACAAAGGCTCGAGCGCCGTGGAAGTTGCGGTATCTTTCATTATAGGGGCCGCGACAGGCTTTATCCTCGGCATTCTCTTTGCTCCGGCCAGCGGCAAAGAGACCAGAGAGAAGATTAAAACTCAGGCCGTTAAGACGGGGGAAAAGGCCAAAGAAAGCTACGAAAAGATATCCAAAGAAGCAGAAAAGGGAATTCAGGTCGTAAAAGAGAAAGCCCAGGAAGGCATCGAGGCCATCAAGGAATTCATCGAAAAAAAGAAAGAGGAATTCGCGCAAAAGCCTCCTCAGGGGCATGATATAGAGTAAGCCAAGGACCTCCTCCGGTTTCTGCGAGATTCCGCACTTTATAAATAAGGGAAGGGTAAAGGATTCATATGAAGAAAACGACTATTTCCTCCATCCAGGCCAGCGAGATTCTCGATTCTCGCGGCAATCCCACGGTAAGAACCCGTGTTCTCCTCAATGGCGGAGCCTCGGGTGTCGCATCCGTGCCCTCGGGCGCTTCCACCGGATCGCATGAGGCCCTGGAACTCAGGGACGGCGACCCCGGTCGCTATCTCGGCAAGGGTGTCCTGAAGGCCGTTGCCAATGTCAACGAGGTCATCGCTCCCAGGCTCGTCGGGATGGATTCCCGGCGTCAAAAAGAGATCGACCGGAGCATGATAGAGCTCGACGGGACTCCGGCGAAGAACAGGCTGGGTGCCAATGCCATTCTTTCCGTATCCATGGCCGCGGCCGATGCGGCTTCGCGGGCTCTAAAAATCCCCCTCTACGAGCGCCTGGGCAAAACCGAATCCTACCAGCTTCCTGTTCCGATGATCAATATCCTCAACGGCGGTTCTCATGCCGATAATAACCTCAATATCCAGGAATTCATGATCGTGCCGGCCGGATGCGGGACGTTCTCTGAGGCCATCCGCAAGGCCGCGGAGGTCTTCCATCATCTGAAGAAAATTCTCAAAAAGAAAGGATACAGCACCGCGGTCGGAGACGAAGGAGGATTCGCCCCTAACCTGAAAGCCGACGAGGAAGCCCTTGAGCTCATCCTGGAAAGCATCCAGCAGGCCGGCTACCAGCCGGGCCAGGATATCTCCCTGGCCCTTGATGTGGCTGCCTCGGAGCTTTATGAAGACTCTGTCTACGTCTTCAAAAAATCGGACGGGTCGAAGAGGACTTCGGCCGAGATGATCGAATTTTATAAGAACCTTGTCGCCAAGTATCCGATCATTTCCATCGAGGACGGGTTGGCCGAAGACGACTGGAAGGGCTGGAAAGCCCTGACCAAAGAGCTGGGGAAGAAGGTCCAGCTCGTCGGGGATGACATCTTTGTCACGAACCTGACCAGGCTCAAGGACGGGGTCAAAAAGGGGATCGCCAATTCCATCCTCATCAAGCTGAACCAGATCGGGACACTTACGGAAACAATAGACACGGTCAAGTACGCGCAGCGCCGGGGTTATTCAACGGTTATCTCCCACCGCTCCGGAGAGACCGAGGACACGTTTATTGCCGACTTGAGTGTCGCTCTGGGCTCAGGGCAGATCAAAACCGGGTCCGTGAGCCGCAGCGAACGCGTGGCCAAATACAACCGGCTCCTCGAGATCGAGGGAGAGCTGAAGGAGAGAGGGACTTACGCCGGAAAACAGGTGTTCGCCCGCTATATTTAATCATCAAGGACATGGCGCAAGGAAAAGCAGGGAAAGAAAGAAAGGACAAATTCCTAACTTCTTCAGAAATCGAGGTCAAACCGGTCTACGATACTTCTGACCTCACCCATTTTGATATTAAGAGCGACCTGGGAACGCCGGGCGTTTACCCGTTCACCCGAGGCATTTATCCCACCATGTATAGGGGAAAGCTCTGGACCATGCGCCAGTATGCGGGATTCGGGACGGCCCAGGAATCCAACACGCGCTACCGTTTCCTTCTCTCTCAAGGTCAGACAGGGTTGAGCGTGGCCTTCGACCTTCCGACCCAGGTCGGTCTCGACTCCGACCATCCCCAGGCCCAGGGCGAGGTTGGGAAGGCGGGTGTGGCCATCGATTCCATCCACGATATGGAAACCCTCTTCAAAGAAATCCCCCTGGACAAGGTCAGCGTTTCGATGACCATAAATTCAACCGCGGCGGTCATCCTGGCCATGTACCTGGTCGTCGCCCGGAGGAGACGGATGAGTTGGGCCAAGCTCTCGGGAACGATTCAAAACGACCTGCTCAAGGAATATATCGCCCGCGGAACGTACATCTATCCTCCCCGGGCCTCTCTCAAAATCATCGCCGATATTCTCTCCTTCTGCCAGAGACACGTCCCGCACTGGAACACGATGAGCATCAGCGGCTATCACATCAGAGAAGCCGGAGCCACAGCGGTCCAGGAGTTGGCCTTCACCTTCGCCAACGCTATCTCCTATATCGAGGCCGCCGTCAAAGAAGGGCTGGGTATAGACTCGTTCGCGCCGCGTCTTTCTTTCTTCCTCGCTTCCCATAATCAATTCTTCGAGGAAATCGCCAAGTTCAGGGCGGCCCGGCGTATCTGGGCCAGGCTGATGAAAGAGCGATTCAAAGCGAAAGACCCCGCTTCCTGGGCCTTCCGCTTTCACACCCAGACGAGCGGCGTCACTCTCACCGCCCAGCAGCCGGAGAATAACATCGTCCGTGTGACCATGCAGGCGCTGGCCGCAGTCCTTGGCGGAACGCAGTCGCTGCATACGAACTCCAGGGATGAAGCGCTGGCGCTTCCCAGCCAAGAATCCGTCCAGATCGCCCTCCGCACCCAGCAGATCATCGCCTATGAAAGCGGCGCCGCCGACACGGTCGACCCCATGGGAGGCTCTTATTACCTGGAAACGCTGACCAACGAGGTCGAGGCGGAAGTCTGGGGCTATCTTAAGAAAATCGAAGACATGGGTGGAATGCTCAAAGCTATCGAACAGGGATACATCCAGAGAGAGATCCAGGAAAGCGCCTATAAATATCAAAAGAAAGTGGAGACAAAAGAGCAGGTCGTCGTCGGGCTCAATGACTATGTCACCAAAGGTGAGAAGGTTCGTTTTGGCCTCTATTCTCCCTCTAAGAGAATCGAGAAAGCCCAGATTGAGAAGCTGCGGCGCCTCCGGAAGCAAAGGCCGGCTCGAAAACTCACGAGAACGCTTGATGCTCTAAAACGGACCGCCGAAACCGACGCCAATCTTATGCCTCCCCTCATTGCAGCGGTCGAAGCCGAAGCTACGCTCGGAGAGGTCTCGGACGTCCTCAGGGAAGTCTACGGCACGTTCCAAGACACGACCTTGATCTAATTCCCAATTGTGGAAGAAGCCTAACCAAACTCAGCTGTATTCATAATTCATGCCCAAGAGATGGGCGGCGCGGTGCGAGGCCCCGCAACTCCCGCAGCGAATCCTGAATGATATGCGATCCACGATGGCCCGTCCTTGACTTTGACTCAGCGCCCCTCTAAGATAAATCAGCGTCATGCCCTTCCCCTTCCTTTTTCTCGCCGTTTCCCTCGCTTCGGGCATTCTTCTGGCTTCCCTTGTTTCGCTCCCCTTCTTTATTATTGTTTTAGGGCTCGGGTTGTCTCTCGCCGTCTCCTGGCTGGTTTATCTTCTGAAGAAAAACAGGGCCGCTTTTATCCTTATCCTTGTCGCCTCCCTTTTTCTCGGCGCGACCCTCTTTTCCCAGGCGAATAAAGATTATGAGCGGAACCCCATCAAGAGGTTCGACTTCAATGGCTATGCCGATTTCTACGGCAGCCTGTATAAATCTCCGGCCTACGGCGTGGAAAAGACGTACCTCTTCTTAAGGGTCGAAAAAATCGGCTGCCTTGGTAAGGAAGAAAAGGTCGCGGGAAACCTGAGGGTTTCCGTCCTTCACCCGGCGCAATATCCCTCGCCGCTCGGGCTCAAGGTCGGTGACAGGATCAAAGTCTCTGCCCAGGTTTTGCCGGTCCGCGACTTCCGCAATTTCGGCGAGCCGCGGCTGGCTAATCTCCGTAAAAACCAGAAAATACACAACCATGCGGTTACCAAAAGCACCCTTCTCGTGGAGCTCCTGGAAAAAAGGGCTCCTTTCTCCATCTTCCGCTTGATCTCTTCCATCCGGCGGAATCTGACCCAAAAGATCGAAGCTCATTTCTCCACTGCCGATAGAGCGGCGCTTTCCCGGGAGGGCGCTTTTCTCGAAGCCTTGCTCCTCGGCGAGCGAGGGAGGATAGACGAAGCCACAACTCGCACTCTCCAGAAATCCGGCCTCCTTCATCTGATCGCAATCTCCGGCGGCCATATCGTCGTTATTTCTTATCTCCTGTTCGGCCTCCTTAGGCTTTTTGGCGCCCCCAAGCGCCCTTCCTATGTGATCTTGATCTTTCTCCTTCTCTTTTATGCCCTGCTCGTGGAAGGGCAAGCGTCCGTTTTTCGCGCGGCCATCATGAGCCTGGTCTATCTTGTCGGCAGGCTTCTTTGGAGAAATTCACGCCTCCTCAACACAATCTCGTTTAGCGCCTTCATCCTGCTTATCTCTAACCCGTTCTACCTTTTCGACATGGGATTTGAGCTGACGTTCGCCGCAACTCTCTCCATCATCCTCTTTTTTCCCGCAGTCAAGAAATTTTTGCCCCGCCTTCCTCTGACGATAAGCGACCTCTTGGCCTTGTCCCTGACCGCGCAACTCGGAGTCTTGCCCTTCCTGGCGAACTCTTTTAACCGCATCTCGATTTCCTCTCTCCTGCTCAACCTTGCCGCTATCCCCCTGACCGGAGTGATCATGGCCCTCGGTTTCATCTTCCTCGCGGTCTCATTTGCCAGCGCTTTTATCGCTCAGGTCCTGGCTCAAGCCCTCAAATTTCTGATCCACGTTTTTCTCTGGATTTCTCATCTTTTCGACCCTATTCCCCTTTTTTCCTATCGAATCCCCACCCCTCCTCTCCCGGTCATTCTGGGATATTTTCTGCTCCTTTTTCTCCTGCTTCTTCGCCCCAGGGTCAAGGGACAAAGGGTTGCCACTGCTGCCCTTTTCGCGATATTCCTTGGCCTTCTCGTCACCTATCCTTTTCCGGCCCAATTTTCCCGCTCCCTCAAGCTGACCTTTCTCGATGTCGGCCAGGGAGACTCCATCCTGATTGAGTTCCCCGGCCGCAAGAAGATGCTCGTGGACGGCGGCGGCGTTCCGGACGACAGCTTTGATATCGGCGAGAATGTCGTCTCCCCCTTTCTCTGGAGCAAGGGAATAAAAAGGATCGATTACCTGGTCTTGACTCACGCTCATCCCGACCACCTGAACGGACTCAAAGCCGTGGCCAGAAATTTTAAGATCGGCCGATACTGGGAGGCATTCAGCCCGCCGCAAAGCCCGGCCTATGAAGAGCTCAAGAACAGCCGTGGCTTCTCCGTCCTCAAGGAAAGGACATTTCGCGGGTTCGAGTGCCGGGAAGGAGAGGTCCGCATCGAGGTCATCCATCCGGAAGAGGAAACGCCGTTCGTCCTGGAACCCTCGAACGACAAATCCCTCGTGCTTCGAGTGTCCTCCGGCGAGATGGCGTTCCTGTTAGCCTCTGACATCGGCCTTGAGGCCGAGGGTGAAATCATCGCCAAAAACGTGAATCTTCGATCTCAAGTCCTGAAATCGCCCCATCACGGCAGCAAATCATCGAGCTCGCAAGCGCTCCTTGAGAAAGTCCGGCCTCAAGTCATAGTCGTGACTGCAGGAAGGGGCAACTTCTACGGCGTACCGAATCAAGAGATCCTGAACCGGTACAAGAGCATAGGCGCGCGCATTCTGCGGACCGATGAAGATGGCGCCATCGAGATCACGGCCGACGGCTCCGACATCATGATTCGCACGGCCCGCCAGGAATCCCCTTCACATTGACATCAAAGGTCCCATGCGCTACCATAATTTAGAGATGCGGGCCAAGAAAATTTTCCTTTTTGTCTTTTTACCCCTGCTCCTCGGCTCGTTGGTCTATTCCCAAACCCTGGTCGAGATCGCCTCAAAGGAAAGAGAAAGAAGAGAGAGTCTCAAGGGCAAAAAGGCCAAAGTCATCACCAACGCCGAACTGGCCAAGATGAAAAAGAAGCCGGCCTTGGAGATTCCGGCGGCCGAGTCCCCTCGGGCCAAAGAAGAGGCCAAAGCGGCCGAATCTCCTTCCCCGACGC
>Ga0209253_10001622_pt1 | contig 19757 bp, 13 predicted proteins | sample FrelakmetBRP12BR_FD_187145 | JGI IMG/M metagenome (GOLD analysis project Ga0209253, IMG submission 187145) | Freshwater lake sediment microbial communities from the University of Notre Dame, USA, for methane emissions studies - BRP12 BR (SPAdes)... | ecosystem: Environmental > Aquatic >... | reverse complement strand
GGCACCTACGTGTACACCCTCGTCTCCGGCACGAGCCGCATCACCAAGAAGATGATGCTTCTCAAGTGAGCGAGGATCACATCCTGCAAAAGGCGTCTGGCACTCCCGTGCCAGATGCCTTTTTGTATGTCTCCTGTCAATTGCCGCCGACCTCCTGCGGGATTCTCCCGCTTCCCCCAGCGGCTCACAGGTGCCCTTCCCGGATGGTGGAAGGGGCTCAAACGGAATACTCATGAATCTCACCAAGTGCTTTGCGTTTGCTCTCGCTGTTCTCTTTTTCTGCAGCACGATCGAAGCCCAAGTTCCCCCGAAGCGCGAATTCCGCGCCGCATGGGTGGCCACCGTTACCAACCTAGACTGGCCAACAACACCCGGCGCCGACCCTCAGGTGCAGAAGAACCAGCTCATCACGACGCTGGATCAGCTGAAGGCCAATGGCATCAGTGCCGTGGTCTTTCAGGTGCGTCCCGAATGCGATGCGCTCTATCAGTCCTCACTTGAGCCCTGGTCCTACTGGCTGACGGGACAGCAGGGGAGGGCACCGAGTCCATTCTATGATCCCCTCGAGTTTGCCACTAGCGAAGCCCACAAACGCGGCATGGAACTGCACGCATGGTTCAACCCTTACCGTGCGGAGCGGGTGGTCGGGAATTACACACTTGCGTCGAACCATGTCGTTGTCCAGCATCCCGACTGGATCCTGACATTCAATGTCAGCAACGGCACGAAACTGAAGATCCTCAACCCGGGGCTTCAGGCTGTACGTGACTTCGTTGCCGCGGTTGTGGCGGACATGGTCAGGCGCTATGATGTGGATGGCGTCCACGCTGACGACTACTTCTATCCGTATGATCCCATTATCACCAGTGAGGATGCGGCGACGTTTGCGGCATACCCAAGAGGATTCACTAACATCGGTGACTGGCGCCGCGACAATGTCAACCTGCTGATGCGCATGCTTACCGACAGCATCGCTGCGGTCAAACCCTTTGTGAAACTCGGCATGAGTCCCTTCGGTATCTGGAAGAACGGCGTTCCTCAGGGTATCACAGGCCTTGATGCGTACAACAGCATCTATGGTGATGCCATGGCGTGGCTGCATCAGCACACGGTTGACTACCTCACCCCGCAGCTCTACTGGCCGATCGGGGGGGGACAGGATTACTCCAAGTTGATGTCCTGGTGGGCCGATTCCACGGTCGCCTACGGCCGTCATTTCTATCCCGGCAAAGCAGCCTACAGAATCTCGAGCTGGAGCGCCAGCGAAGTACCGAATCAGCTCCGTCTGGACCGGGCGAACCCGAAAGTCGGGGGAACCGTCTACTTCCGGGCCAACAACGGCATCAATGACAACCTCAAAGGATTTGCCGATTCACTCAAAGGGAATTACTACCGGTATCCCGCCCTGCACCCGGTGATGGCATGGAAGGACACTGTTGCGCCCTACCCGCCCCGCGGAATTCGCTACGCGACGCTTTCTCCCGGCGGTCCCTTTGCTATCCAGTGGGATCTGCCGATCGCCCGCGCAAACGATGACACGGCGTACCGCTATGCGATCTACCGTTTCGACCATTCTCCCTCTGCGGGGGAGCTGGCGGATCCCCGGAATCTTGCGTCCATTGAGGGCCGGCGATACGTCATCCCACAGTTTGCATCCAGTGGCGGCAAACCGATCTACTACACAGTGACGGCCCTCGACAGGAACTACAACGAATCTGATACGAGCCGTGTCCTCAGAATTGCCCCGCCTTCCGCTCCCGCGCTTTTGCTGCCGGTGAGCGGAAACACGGCCGTCCCCGACACGGTGAAGGTGGTCTGGAGCTCTGCCGACCTTGCCGCGTCGTACCATCTGCAGGTTTCCACTGATCCTTCGTTCGGTCAGGGGCTTGTGGTGAACGACTCTTCTCTTGTTGACACGGTGAAGAGTGTCGGCGGCCTGCTCGGGCAGACCGCGTATCACTGGCGTGTCCGCGCCGCAAACGCAGCCGGATTCGGGTTGTACTCCGGCAGCTCAGATTTTTCCACTGGATTTCCGGCGAACCCCAATTTGCTCTATCCGCCGAACATCTTCGTCGACGCTCCCGTCAATCTGAAATTCCTTTGGGGTCGGGCGCCAGCGGCAAGCACCTACCGGTTCCAACTGTCCACCGCCGCCGACTTTGCAGCAACGATGGTCGATTCGGCCGGCCTTGCCGACACATCACTCGCAGGTCCGGGTTTGGATAGCTACAAGGTCTATTTCTGGCGCGTGAAGGCGACCAACGCTCTCGGCTCCAGCGGCTGGTCATCGGTCTTTCGATTCCGGACGGTCCAGGTATCCACCGTTGAGGCCCAGGAGGGTCTGCCGACATCCTACATGATGAGCCAGAACTTCCCGAATCCTTTCAACCCGACGACAACAATCCAGTTTGCCCTCCCACAGGCAGGCCGGGTGACGCTGAAGGTCTATGATGTCCTCGGGCGCGAGGAAGCGACGCTTGTGGATAATGAGATGCCCGCGGGCAACTTCAGCGTTCGATGGAACGCCGCACAGTCGGCGAGCGGAGTCTATTTCTTCCGCATCACAGCCGGGAGCTTCTCGCAAACGAAACGGATGGTGCTGGTGAGGTAACGGGGGGAAGCATTGTGGGGACGTCCCTGGGACGTCCCCCACGGGCGAATGTCACCACCCACGGACGTCCCATGGGACGTCCGTACACATGATCAACGTATGAACCGACATTTCATCATCCTCACGATGGGCCTACTCCTCCTTGCCACTGGCTGTGGGCCCGACAAGAATCCTGCCATGATCACCGACCTTCTCAAAGAAGCGAAGGCGAAATTCGCGCCGGATAAGCGAACTGTCGTGTTCGATGTGCAGGGTGAGCTGCACGGAAAGACCCTCACGCTGCGCGGAGACCTCCATAACGCACAACTCAAGGAACATCTTTTCCAGTTTCTCAAAGGAAAGGTGGACTTCGAGATTGTCGACAGCATCGAAGTCCTTCCTCAGACCTCTCTCGGGGAGAAGACCTTCGCGATAGTCAGTGTGAGTGTTGCGAACATCCGGACCAAACACGACCATGGAGCGGAAATGGGGACCCAGGCGATTCTGGGAACCCCCCTGAAAGTTCTGAAGAAGGAACGCGGAGGGTGGTACCTTGTGCAGACGTCCGACGACTATCTCGGCTGGACTGATGACATGATCGTCATGATGACCGGAGAGGAATATGAACAGTGGGTCGCCAGGCCGAAGGTTATCGTGACCACCGAATTCGGCTGGGCGCGGCAGTCGAAGGTGAAGGGGAGCCAGGTTGTCAGCGACATCGTGGCCGGAGCATTGCTGGCCTTAAAACAGGACGCCGGTACGCACTTTGAAGTGCTCTACCCAGACGGGAGGGCGGCATACGTTCCCAGAGAAAGCGCGCAGCTGTTCACGGCATGGCTGGCACATGCCAAGGACACTCCGGAATCGATCATTTCGACAGCCAAGAGATTCTTTGGCGTCCCGTATCTCTGGGGTGGCACTTCAGCCAAAGGATTGGATTGCTCCGGATTCACGAAAACGGTCTACTATTTGAACGGGGTTATCCTTCCGCGCGATGCCAGCCAGCAGGCTCTCGTCGGAGATGACGTGGAGATTACACCGGCAATGGAACAGGTGAAAGCCGGAGACCTCCTTTTTTTCGGCGGGAGTGCGAAAGAGGGAAAACCTGAGCGCGTGACCCATGTCGCCATCTCCCTGGGAGGGAAGAGATTCATCCACGAATCCGGGGATGTCCGTTTCAACAGCCTTGATCCGGCAGATCCCGATTATGCGAAGAACCGCGAAGAGTCATTCCTCAGCGTGAAGCGCATCATCGGCGCGGGCGAACATGCCGGTGTCCGCAGACTCGCAAACATCCCTTATTACCGTGGCAATGAATAGCGCACGGCGAACATTTCTCAAGACAGGCCTCGCCGCCGGGGCCGCCATTGGCCTCAGGCCGTTTGACCTGTTTGCGCGCACAACAGAACTGACGGGGAACGACATGAAATTCCGTTTCTTTCCATACACACTCGAGCTGAAACACACATTCACTGTTGCCACAAACTCCCGCACGACGACACCGGTGATGATGGTGGAAGTTGAGAAGGACGGGATCGTCGGGTACGGGGAGGCTTCTATGCCGCCGTATCTGGGCGAGAGCCACGAGACTGCAAGAGCGTTTCTTTCGAAGATCGACATGTCAAGATACAAGGATCCGTTCTTGATCGGCGACATCCTTGTTGATATCGATGCGATCGCGCCGGGAAACACCGCCGCGAAGGCGGCCGTTGACATTGCCCTGCATGACTGGGTCGGGAGAAGAATGGGGTATCCCTGGTACCAGATCTGGGGATTGAATTCATCCAAGACTCCGGTAACCACTTTTACGATCGGGATCGACACGAAGGACGTCGTCCGCCAGAAAGTCCGGGAGGCCATGGAGTACAAGGTCCTGAAGGTCAAACTGGGGAGGGAAAACGACAAGGAGATGATTGAGACGATCCGGGAAGTGACCGACACGCCGCTCCGCGTGGACGTGAACCAGGGATGGAAGGACCGGGAGTCAGCGCTCCGCATGATCGAATGGCTTGCCGGGAAGAAGGTCGAGTTTGTTGAACAGCCGATGCCGAAAGAGCAGGTGGACGATATCGCCTGGCTGAGGGAGAAGAGCCCCTTGCCCCTCGTCGGCGATGAGAGCGTTCAACGCCTTCCCGATGTCAAGAAGGCCTACGGCGTCTTCGACGGGATCAATGTGAAGCTGATGAAGTGCACCGGGATGCGCGAGGCGTACCAGATGATCCTGCTCGCGAAGTCGCTTGGCATGAAGGTCATGCTCGGATGCATGACCGAAACCACCTGCGCCATTTCTGCGGCCGCGCAGCTCTCTCCGCTGGTAGACTGGGCCGATCTTGACGGGGCTCTGCTGATCAAGAACGATCTGTTCAAAGGGGCCTCGATCGTCGATGGCAAGGTAACGCTGACAACGGGGCCGGGCATCGGGGTGACGAAGATGTAGATGTTCGGATTGCCACGCTCCGCTACCAGTCGGCTGTGAAGTCGCTCGCAATGACTTTTCGTGTCGAGGCTCCTATGGGCGAAAGGCGGCACTCTCATTGCGTGGAGCCCTGAGCGAGGGCCGATGATCTTCATCGGCCCGAGTCGATGGGCGACGAAGCAATCCGACGGTCTTCGGCGTGTATCCTTGTGGTGTGGCTACAAGACCTCTGTCCTCATCACGCAGCGAAATGCAACTCTTGACTGTTCCTCACTCTCCATGAGACCATTATGACTCCCCCTTCAAAACGACTTCTTTCTCTTGACGCCTTTCGCGGAGCCACGATAGCCGGAATGATCATGGTCAACAATCCCGGGACCTGGAGCGACATCTACCCCCAGCTCCGGCACGCGGCGTGGAACGGCTGGACGTTTACGGACTGGATCTTCCCCTTCTTCCTCTGGATTGTGGGCGTTGCGATGACGCTCTCCTTCGCCAAGAGGGTGGAGGCGGGTGAAGACAAAACGAAGCTGCTGCTGCATGTGCTGAGGCGAGCGGTGATTATTTTCGGCCTCGGACTTTTTCTCGCAGGGTTCCCCTTTGGATTGATCCTGGACAGCAAATTCTCGCTCGACACGATCCGTATCCCCGGGGTGCTTCAGCGGATCGCCATCTGCTATCTGCTGGCCAGCATTATCTACATGTACACCAAGACCCGTGGACAGGTGATCTGGATCGTGTCGCTTCTTACCGGCTACTGGATCCTGGTGAAGCTGGTTCCTGTTCCGGGATACGGGGCGGGGTTGATGGAACCGATGGGCAGCCTCTGCTGGTTTGTTGATTCGAATGTCCTTGCCGGGCACACCTGGCGCGGCGCGCCTGCTCCAGGGTTCGACCCCGAGGGGATCGTCAGCACCATCCCCGCCATTGCGACGACGTTGTTCGGTGTGCTTACCGGGACGTGGCTCCGGACAGACCGATCGAAGGAAGAAAAGACCGCCTGGATGTTCGTAGCGGGGAACTTCCTGCTGCTGCTGGGCGCGGCACTGGATATGTGGCTTCCCATCAACAAGAACCTCTGGACGAGCTCCTACAGTGTCTTCATGGCGGGTTGGGCGCTGGTTTGCCTGGCAATGTTCTATTGGCTGATTGATGTGAAGGGCTACACGAAATGGGCCACGCCATTCATCATCTATGGCATGAACGCGATCACCGTCTTTGTTCTCTCCGGAGTAGTCGGACGTCTCCTCGGCCTTATCAAGATCGCGCAGGAGGGCGGAGATCCGATCTCCCTGCAGCAGTATATCTTCAGGACCTTCTTTCTGTCCATCGCGAGCCCAATCAACGCATCGCTGCTGTATGCCATCTCGTTCATCTCGGTGATGTTTCTTGTCGTCTGGTTTATGTGGAAAAGAAAGTGGTTTCTGAAGGTGTAAAAACAGCTGTTCTGGTATAGTAATAGTGGGGGAGGACCTGGCGAAGAAGGTCTGCCCGGGAGATCTGTGGGGTTCCTTCGGAGGGGAGATGAATCCTGGACTGCCTCAGCGGCGCGCCTTGAGATTAAAGGGTTACGACTACAGCCAACCTGGGAGATACTTTGTCAATATTTGCAGTTTTGACCGTAGATGTATATTTGGCCGTGTCCGCAACGCCGAGATTATCCTGTCGCCAATCGGTGAGATCGTCGACCGGTGCTGGCAGCAGATCCCGTCCCATTACGAATACGTTAGCCTGGATGAATATCGGATCATGCCGAATCATGTTCATGCAATCCTCATCATTAGGGACGAACACAGAGACGGGGCATGCCCCGTCCGCGACGATCCGCATGGTGTTGGAACCCAGCGGGCGTCATTGTCCGCGATCGTTGGCTCAGCCAAGTCGGCGGCCACGAAGTTGGCACATGATGCGGGCTACATGATCGGGCAATCGATCTGGCAATCGAGGTTCTATGATCGGATTATTTGGGACGATCGGTCACATTTTCTGGTCCGTCAGTACATTGAGCTGAACCCACTGTTTTGGGAATTTGACATCCACAATCCGGACACGAAGGGTATTACGCTCGAGGCCTTCGAGGCAATCTTGCGTGAAAAGTACCATCTCGCGGGGCAAGCGCTGGCAATGGTCCTGGAATCGAAGGCAATGTCGCGCGTCAGGTTGCTGGGGGGTGATTCAGATGATGCTTGAATTGCGTGCTGATCGCGCATCGGACCGACGGAGCATGCCCCGTCCGTACATGGCATTCTTCTGGCTATTTCTCTGTGCCTCCGCTTTTGCCACCCCATCGACCGGCGGGGATTCGGCTTTCCTGGCCGAGATCAGGGGCCTCGAAGCGGCCTACGGTGGCCATCTCGGGCTGATGGCGAAAAACCTGAAGACCGGTGAGACCGTAGCGTACAACGCCTCGGAGCGGTTCCCGACTGCCAGCGTGATCAAACTCCCCATCATGGCCGCATTCTACCGGATGGTGGACCAGAGGCAGATCGATCCGTCGGCAAAGGTCGTGCTGACAAGCGACGACAAGAAGCCGAGCCTTCTCGAGCAGATGTCCGACGGCATGACGATGACACTCCTCGATGCCGTGAAGTTGATGATCGTCCTGAGCGATAACACCGCCACGAATCTGGTTCTGGACCGGCTGGGCGGCACGCACGAGGAACGGCTTCACCGGGTGAACGACTTCCTCGCGGAGAAGGGCTTGAAGAACACACGTCTCCTCAACCGTCTCTACACACGGAGTTCGAAGAAGGACACCCCCGAAGCAATACGCTACGGCATCGGCGTCTCGACGCCGGAAGACATGGTTGTCCTTCTCGAAGCGCTACACAAGAAAACGCTGGTTGATCCGTCGTCGTGCGATGCGATGGTGGCAATTCTCAAAGAGCAATTCTACAATGATATGATCCCGCGATTCCTTCCTGCGGCGGACTGCAAGGTTCTCGAGGTCGCGCACAAGACGGGAGGTATTTCGGAAACAAAAGTGGACGTCGGGCTGGTGCTCTCGGACCGGGCGGACATCGCCATGGCGATCTTCGTGGACAAACATCCCGATCATCGGGAAGGCCTGAACAACGGCGGGACTATGCTTGCCGCCCTCGTTGCCCGTGCGGTATGGAATCGCTTCACCGGCATGACCGGCTTCACTGAGCGGAGGGTGGACGCTTCGCAGGTCGAGTGGAATCCCATTCCCGGCGGCAAATGGGGGATCTATCGCTCAATCGCAGCGCCCTTCCCGCACAAAGACCGGTCAACAGGATACAAGCGCGATGACGGTACGGTGTATCCGTGGTTTCCCCACTATGCCGACAGCAGCATCATCGTTTTTGTCCCTGAAGGGTTTCGCGAATCGCCCTCAGGCGCAAACCTCATCATCCATTTTCACGGGCACCTGAATGACAATCTCGGTGTGCTTGAACGTTACCGAATGCCGCAGGCAATGACGGCAGAGAAGATCAACGCACTCCTCGTCCTTCCCCAGGGCCCCAATCGCGCACGGGATTCCTTCGGCGGCAAGATGGAGGATGAAGGAGGATTCAAACGACTGGTGGAAGACGTTCTCGCAACGATGCGCAGGGAAGGTGTTGTCGAGTCTGTCACGGTTGGCCATATACTCATTTCGGCGCATAGCGGCGGCTACCGGCCGGCAGCCTTTGCCCTCGAACGCGGCGGGTTGACAGACCACGTGCATGATCTCTTTCTCTTTGATGCGTTCTACGCCCAGCAGGAATACTTCCGCGGGTGGCTGGAACGGGGGACCGGTACGATAACTGCCGCGTACACCGAGCATCTGGAACAAGAGCATGTCACATTCAGCGACCTGATGAAGCCAAAGGTTGGCGACCGCCTGCGGTTCATGAAGACAACGGTGGATCACGATAGTGTCGTCCAGACCCACTTTGGCGACTGGCTTTCCCGGATGGATCCTGTCTGGAAATTGGCGAAGTGACTCGAGATATTCACGATAGATTAGTCTCACAGCAGAGAGAATGACGCGATGAATCAGCTCCCCACACCACGGCTCTATGACGCGTCCTCATCGGTTGAGGAATACGAAATCCGGAAAAGCGGGCGCAAACCGGCTTACACGCCGACGGAGAAAATACGTGTGATCGAGGTGGAGAACTTTCCCATCCTGGGCAAGCTTACTGCGCTGCGTTTCGTCGAATGGGTTTTGAAGAATCCGGGCGGCGTGATCTCGCTTCCCACGGGAAAAACACCCGAGCATTTCATCAAGTGGGTCATGCGGATTCTTGAGCGATGGGAGGCAAAAGAGGTCCAGGGACTGCTTGACGAATTCGGGATTGACGGATCGCGTCGGCCCGACATGAAGAGCCTTTCCTTCGTGCAGATTGACGAGTTCTATCCGATGGACTCGCAGCAACAGAACAGCTTCCACTGGTACGTCAGCGAATTTTACATCCAGGGTTTTGGCCTGGATGTCGCTAAGGCCTTGCTCATTGACGCGACCGCACTCGGTCTCCCACCGGGTATGACCATGGCGGAGGTCTTTCCCAACAACATTGTCGACCTGTCCCTGCGGGTGCGGCAGACCCGCTCCGATCTGGAGCGCCTCCAGAAGGAAGTCATCAATGGTGTTGACGTTTTCTGCATGGAGTACGAAACCCGCATCCGGGCCATGGGCGGCATCGGGTTCTTCCTCGGGGGCATCGGTCCCGACGGCCACATCGCATTCAACGTCCGCGGATCGAGCCCCTACTCCGTGACGCGCCTGACCGGGACGAACTACGAGACGCAGGCGGCCGCAGCGACCGACCTGGGCGGGATTGAGATATCGCGGAGTCGGCTGGTGATCACGATCGGACTCCAGAGCATCACGTACAACCCTACGGCGACGGTCCTTGTCGTCGCGGCAGGTGATGCCAAGGCGCCGATCGTCGCGGACGCCATCCAGCAAGAGAAGGCCCCGGCCTATCCGGCTTCCGTTCTTCAGGACATCCCCCATGCGCGCTTCTACCTCACGAAGGGAGGGGCGAGTCACCTTGTGGAGCGGCGTTTCGAGGATTTCTGCACAGTTGCGGCTCCCGGCGACCAGGACATCGACGATGTGGTAGTCTCGCTCGCGTTGACGAAAAACAAGGCGCTTGCCGACCTCACGGCGGACGATTTCGCCGGTGATCGTTTCGCGCGGGAGCTCCTGTCGAAAACCGGGGATTCGTACCAGGTCCTTGCAGAAGGCTCACGTCAGCGGATGATCGGGAAGATCGAGAGCGGTCTCCGCGCGGTGTCGAAAACCACGTTCCTCCATACCGAGCCGCACCACGACGATATCATGCTCGGCTACCTTGCGCACATCTACCATCTCGTGCGCGATCCATCCAACCACCACTACTTCGCCAATCTGACCTCGGGCTTCACGGCGGTGTCGAATCCCTACTGTCTGTCGATCATCGAGAAACTCGAGCATCATCTGGATGGTGGCACATTCGGCGCCCTGCTGAAGGATGGATATTTCAACCCGAAATCGGCAACGAAGAAGATGGAGGATGTGTATCTCTACCTCGACGGTGCCGCGGCGAACAGCATCGAGGAGCGGAACGAGGCCGAAGCGCGCCGCCTGTTGCGCAATCTGTTCGACGTTTACCGGACGACCGACATGAAGGTAATCCGGCTTAAGGTCCGCGAGCTTCACGACTACTTCGTCACGCAATACCCAGGCGCCAAAGATCCGCCGGATGTCCAGGTGCTGAAGGGTACGCTCCGGGAATGGGAGGTGGAACTCCTCTGGGCATATTTTGGCATCGAAGGATCTTCCATCTCGGCGCTCCGCCTGGGTTTCTACAAGGGTGACATTTTTTCCGAAGAGCCTGAAGTTGACCGCGACGTCCTGCCGATCTTCGAGCTGTTCAAGAAAGTGAAGCCTAATGTCGTCTCCGTGGCGTTCGATCCGGAGGGGAGCGGGCCGGACACACATTACAAGGCACTGCAGGCGGTTGCCGAGGCACTGAAGATGTATGAGAAACAGAGCGGGGACGGAACCGTGCGCGTGTGGGGCTACAGGAACGTGTGGTATCGTTTCCGGCCGGCGGAGGCCGACCTGATGGTGCCGGTATCACTGAACTCGCTTTCACTCCTCCATACAGCTTTCATGAATTGCTTCGGTTCACAAAGCGCTGCCTCGTTCCCGAGCTACGAGCACGACGGGCCCTTCTCCGAGCTTGCACAGAAAATCCAGGTAGGCCAGTACGCGATGGTCAAGACCTGCCTCGGGAATGACTACTTTCTGAAGAATCCCCATCCCCGGCTCCGCGCGGCGCGTGGGATGATTTTCCTGAAAGAGATGAACCTCAGCTCGTTCTTTGAAAAGGTTCGGGAGCTCAAGAAGCTCACAGAGGCAAGAGAATAGACGTGCGGCTCGCTTTTGCCAGGGGAGCGGGGATGGTCTGTGGTGGCGCGGGACTCGTTCCGCGTCGACCCCGGCAAAGAAGCACGAGCTGAAGCTCGCGGGACAAACTACGAAAGCTTCCTGTCTCTCTGGCTGGAGGCTTTTTCCTCAGAAACAAACGGACTATGAAAACGACGATACGTATAGTGCTCATTTTGATGGCGGTGCTGAGTGCCAACGCAGGCGCCCAGTTGAGAGTCACGGGAGTAGAACAGCTTTCGCTGGGTGCAGAAACCGATTGGGCGTATCCCCGGTTTGCGCCTGACGGGTCCAAGCTGTTCATTACCAGCTCCAACTACGACGGCATCTGGGAATACCCGCTTGCCACCCGCAAGCTCAGACGGATTACTGCCGATCGGCATGCAGGATACGGCATGGCGTTTTCGCCCGACGGAAGTCAGATCGCTTACAGGCGGACAGTCGCTGACGCGCCTCAGGGAGAGCGGCGCCAGGAAGTTGTAGTGATGAACCTCCGGACTGGCCAGGCCAATGTTGCGCTTGCGGGTAAAGACGTTTCCGTGCCGGCCTTTTCCCGCGGAGGCACTCCTTACGCCGTGGTGCAGCAGTCGCTAAGGTCCACTGCGTCTCTTGGGGCGAGCGACGTAGCCATTCTTGGCGTTGAGAATACCCGGATCGCCCTCCAAAGGGGCGGTAGGAAGGTCCTGCTAGATCCTATAGGCAATGGAAGCTACATCTGGCCTTCCCTTTCCCCCGATGGGGCCAGGATTGTGGCATGCGACATTGCATATGGAGCGTTCATTTGTGACCTGGAAGGCAAAATCCTCGTCCGACTCGGGAAAAGGAATGCACCGGCATGGACACGCGACGGGCGATGGATTGTGTATATGGATGACCGCGATGATGGTCACCAGATACTCTCTTCTGACCTCTATGCCGTAGCAGCTGACGGGAAAACCACGTTGCGTCTGACGGACACGGGAGATGTCCTCGAAATGGATCCTCAGTGCTCTCCCACTGAGGACAAGATTGTCTGTAGCACGTTGAATGGTACCATCCTCTGGATCAGCTACAAGGAGGATGCGCGATGAGGGTTTTCGGAATACTGCTGATGCTCGGCTTGCTGTTCGTGACTTCGCTTGCGCCAGCCCAACGGACGGATCTGTCGGGACTGAAGTTCTGCATTGATCCGGGCCACGGCGGCCACAATCCTGCGAATGACCGGTACCTGGTTCCCGATCCCGGGAACGAGTTCTGGGAATCCGAAAGCAATCTCCAGAAGGCTCTGCTCCTCAAGGCAATGCTCGAAGCCAAGGGGGCGACGGTTCTCCTGACGAGGAACACAAACGATTACCCGAACGACGACGAACCCACTCTTGCCGCGCGTGTAGCACTCGCGAATGCAAACAACGTTGACTGGTTTCATTCCATCCATAGCAACGCCATCGGCAATGGCATGCAGAGCGGCACGGCAGTCAACTACACATTAATGCTTGTGAGAGAGAAACGGTCACTGACGGATCCCTCTGCGTCGACAGGGAACGGGCTGGGTGTCCCCGAGAGGGAGGAATCACGGACCATAGCGAATATCATGGCTCCTGCCATCCAGTCCAGGCTCAGGACGAAGAGCAACTCCGTCTACCTCGACTGGACCTTCTACGGCGGGACAAACGGCGGGTTCAGTCTCGGCGTCCTACGCGGACTGCTTATGCCCGGCGAGCTCTCCGAGGGGTCGATGCACGACTACGCTCCCGAGACCCGCAGACTCCTGAATAACAGCTACCGGAAGATGGAGGCATATGCACTGCGGGATTCATGGCTCCAGTATTTCGGCGTTCCCGCCGATCCTCTGTGCATCGTCGCTGGCATCCAATCCGATATTGTGACCGCTGCGCCAGTCAACTTCTCGCAGGTTCGGCTTCTCCCCGAAAACAGGGTGTTCACAGGAGATGGGTACAACAACGGCTTCTTCATGTTTGACAGTCTACAGGCCGGTCCGCATCTCCTCCGTTTCGAAACCCCTGAAAGATTCGTGGATTCCGCTCAGGTGACGCTGAACTCGGGCGCCCTTACCTTCGTTGACCGGGTCCTTGAACTCGCGGCATCTCCCACCGTCGTGACAACGACCCCCGCAAACAATGACACAGGGTATATCCCGAACGGCCCGATTACGATCCAGTTTTCAAAGCCGATGGACACGGCTGCCGTGCGGAGTGCCTTTGCGATTTCGCCTCCCGTCAGTGGGGCGATCACCTGGAACGGGAATCGGACCCACATGGTATTCAGGCCTGACAGCGTCCTGCCGTTCGAGGTGACATTCACGGTGAGAATCGATACAGTGGCGAAATCAAGCAGCGGTCAAACGATCGATGGGAACGGTGACGGAACTCCTGGGGACCCATTTCTCCTGACATTCAGGACCCGTATTGCCGACGTGTTCCCTCCTCAGGTTGCCGTCAAATATCCGCGTCCGGGGTCAACGGTCCCAACCTCGAACCAGGTTATGAATTTCACTTTCAACGAGCTACTGAAGCCTTCGACGGTAACGATATCGAACTTCGCTCTGAGGCGCGTGGGCGGCAGCGCCCTCTCGAGGGCAGTTGAATACTCAGAGGTTGGCGGAAAGTGTGGGGTCACGATGTACGCATTATCGCCCCTTGAGGCCGGCGCTTCCTACCAGACCTATGTGAACGGTGTCCAGGATTTAGCAGGGAATGCGATCGCTAGCCCGATCCTAGAGACATTCGACATCACCACCCAAAACCATCAATTCCGGCCGATCGACTCCCTCGGGCTATCACTCACGAGCTGGTTCCCCCCAGCGGGGAGCGGGACCACCGTAGGCATCGACAGTGCTAGCTTTGTTTCCAGTAATGCAAAAGCGATTCCAATACTTGCGGGGAATGTTGTATCGGCCGAGTTGCGTTATGGATGGAAGCCCGGCTCCGCTGACTATCTCATCCGCGAGTACCTGAACAGTGGTCCCCCGAAAAGCGTCCTCTTCAGAAAAGACCGGACGGTCCTGCAGGTTTATCTGCACGGGGATGGGAGCGGCACGCAGTTCCGTTTCGCGGTTGATGACAGCGTGGACGGTTTTCCCGGGGGTACTGCCGACCATCATGAAGTCAGTTCATGGATCACGATCGATTGGGTTGGCTGGCGCCTCGTTGAATGGGATTTCGAAAAAGACAGCGTAGGAGCCTGGCTCGGCAACGGGATCCTCGAGGGGCAGCTGCGATTCGACAGTTTTCAGTTGAAGAAAACCACAGGTAGCGCCCAGAGCGGTGTGGTCTATTTTGATCAGCTGCAGCTGGCCGAGCGGGTGGTGACGGACGTCGCCGAAGATGCACGCGGTGTTCCAGTGGAGTTCTCCCTGGATCAGAACTATCCAAACCCGTTCAATCCTTCGACGGAGATCCGTTTCAGCGTCGGACAACCGGGGCAAGTCACGATCGCAGTCTACGATCTCCTTGGCCGTGAAGTTGGTGTGCCGGTGGACCAGCGGATGGACTCCGGGAGCTACACGCTGAGGTTTGACGGCCGCGGACTCTCGAGCGGCATGTATGTGTATCGGATGACTGCGGGAGGTCAAACGCTCGTCAGGAAAATGCTTCTGACAAAATGAGCACAATCGTGGTCCGCCCGTGGACGGAAGAGGACATCCCCGCGGTCCAGCGGATCACATGGGAAACCTGGCTGGATGCCTACGCGTCGCTCGTCCCGGTGGATGATCTGCGGGCATACTTTGATGAGCATTACTCTACCGGAAACCTCGAGGTTTTTCTGAAAGGGGAAGGCTTGCGCGGATTCATCGTGGAGTGCGACGGAGTGCCGGCAGGATACGCACGAACGTCCTTCAACAAAGACGAGGGGCGTTTCTACGTCCAGTCGCTGTACGTTTTGCCAGCGTACCAGGGGCATGGTCTTGGGACGAGGCTCCTTGCGGCAGCTGAAGAGCGTGCGCGGGACTTCAGCGTCGATGCCCTCTGGCTGGGTGTCATGGTCCAGAACAAGCGAACGGTGGAATGGTACAGGAAGATCGGTTTCCAATTTGTCGAAGAGGCGCCGTTCACTATGGGAAAGACCACGGTGAATCATCTGATTGGATTTAAACCGATACGGTTGTAGGGATGTTTGACCAGATGTCTCTGCAATCCGGAAAGGAAGAATGACCTCAGAGAAGAAAAAGACCCGGAATCCATGGGCATGGGTTCCATCGCTCTACTTCGCACAGGGGATTCCGTACGTCGTAGTGATGTCCGTTTCGGTCATCATGTACAAGCGCCTCGGGATTTCCAACAGTGACATCGCGTTGTACACCAGCTGGCTCTATCTGCCGTGGGTGATCAAGCCGCTCTGGAGTCCGTTCGTTGACATGTTCAGGACGAAACGCTTCTGGATCGTCACACTGCAACTCGTTATCGGGGCTTCGCTTGCCTGTGTCGCGCTCACCATACCGCTCCCTTCGTTCTTCCAGTATTCGCTCGCGGTGTTCTGGCTCATGGCGTTCAGTTCTGCCACACACGACATTGCCGCTGATGGATTCTATATGCTGGGGTTGGAGCAGCACGAGCAGGCTGCCTTAGTTGGCGTCCGCAGCACGTTTTACCGTGTGGCAATGATCACCGGACAGGGACTCCTCGTGTATCTGGCCGGATACCTGGAGATTCAGACCGGTGGAAGAATTGCCTTTTCGTGGTCGGTGATCTTCGGCATCATTGCGATACTCTTCATCACTTTCTTCGTCTACCACCGGTTCATTCTTCCCTACCCCCCGGCCGACCGGCCCACGCGATCGGGTGACTCGAGTGGAGTTCTTGATGAATTCCTCCGCACGTTTGTCCTCTTTTTCAAGAGGGAACGAATATGGGCGGTCCTGGCGTTTCTCCTGCTGTACCGGTTTGGGGAAGCACAACTGGTGAAGCTCGTCTCTCCCTTCCTGCTTGATGCCCGGAATGTCGGGGGGCTTGGCCTGACCACCAGCGAAGTCGGTATTGTCTACGGGACGGTTGGCATCATCGCGTTAACGCTTGGAGGGCTTCTGGGCGGCTATGTAGTCTCGCGCCAGGGGCTCAAATACTGGCTCTGGATCATGGTCCTTTCCATCCACCTTCCAGATGCCATGTTCGTGTACCTGTCCCAGGTCCAACCGGAGAGTCTGCTCCTGATCAATGCTGCGGTGGCCATCGAGCAGTTCGGATACGGTTTCGGCTTTACCGCATACATGCTGTACATGATCGTTGTTTCCGAAGGTGAACACAAAACGGCGCATTACGCCATCTGCACCGGCTTCATGGCGCTGGGGATGATGATCCCCGGGATGCTGAGCGGGATTATTCAGGAAGCGCTCGGATACAAGAACTTTTTCCTGTGGGTTATCCTTGCCACCATTCCGAGTTTCATCGTGGCCGGTCTGGTGAAGATACCGCCGGGTTTTGGGAAGAAAAGGGAAGAGGCGTAGGCAGGGCCGAATTTCAGATCACGGTTTCACAAGCAGTGTAGAAAGAAAGCCATGAAAAAGCCTATTACAGCATTCATACCCTTCGGCGGGAGTGATTTCACGCGGAAGACCGTGGAGAAGCTCCGGGGCACGGGACACGTTGAGACTATCATCCTTCTCGCGATGGACGATGCGCCGGTGGGGATCGAAGGGTGCCAAACCGTCCGGGTGAAGAACCTGACGGAAAGCAGGATGTGCGACATTCTTGCCCGCAAGACCCGGACGCCCTACATCCTGTTGCTGCTCCAGGATACATCCATCGACCTGGGGCAGTTCGGGCTCGAACGGCTCCTGACGGTCGCGGCGGAGACATCGTCGGGGATTGTCTACTCTGATTACTACGACATGAGGGAAGGGAAGCGGCTGCCCCATCCCGTGATCGAGTACCAGGCGGGAAGCGTCCGCGATGACTTCAACTTCGGCTCGCTCCTGCTTCTGGACGCGGAGGCGGTCCGCAATGCTGCGAAAGAGCTTCACGGGGCGTCGTATGCATATGCGGGATGGTATTCGTTCCGGCTGGCGATCGCTCGCAGGAAAGCGGTGACGAGGGTCGGCGAGTTCCTGTACAGCAAAATCGAAAGCGATGTCCGGAGATCCGGAGAGAAACTCTTCGACTACGTCGATCCGCGCAACCGCCAGGTCCAGGTCGAAATGGAGCAGGCGGCGAACCATCATTTGAAGAGGGTCGGCGCCTATCTCAAGCCAGGTTCCGCCACAGTGAATCTGGACCGCGAGCCGTTCGCCACGGAAGCCTCCGTTGTGATCCCCGTGAAAAACCGGGTGAAAACAATCGGCGATGCGATTGGCTCAGTCCTGAAACAGGAAACGATGTTTCCGTTCAATGTGATGGTGGTCGACAACCACTCAACGGATGGGACGACCGATGTGATACGGTCGTTCGCCGAAAAGGACCACCGGGTGATGCATCTGATCCCATCCCGTCTTGATCTCGGGATCGGCGGGTGCTGGAACGAGGCGGCGCACCATCCGCTGTGCGGCCGGTTCGCCATTCAGCTGGACAGCGACGACCTGTACAAGGACGCCTCCACGCTTCAGAAGATCGTCGAGACCTTCCGGAGGGAGAAGTGTGCCATGGTGATCGGGAGCTACCAGATGACCAATTTCGCACTCGAGGAGATTCCGCCCGGCATAATCGACCATCGCGAATGGACGCCCGACAACGGCCGCAATAACGCGCTGCGTATCAACGGGCTCGGTGCCCCGCGTGCATTCTTCACGCCCGTGCTTCGCCGCATCAAGATACCCAACGTGAGTTACGGAGAGGATTACGCCCTCGGTCTTGCCATCTCCCGCGACTACCGGATAGGCAGGATCTACGAGCCCGTCTACCTCTGCCGTCGCTGGGAAGGGAACTCCGACGCGGACCTCGACATCAACCGGCAGAACGCCTATAACCATTACAAGGATAAGATCCGGACGTTCGAAATTCTTGCCCGTCAAAACAAGAATGCGGCGGCGAAAGGCAGGCGCTCAAAGCAGCGCCCCAGAGTCCGCGCCAGAGCGAAACTGCAGAAAAAGAAGTGACTCGGGCTATGGTCGAACGCGTGCTCATTGACGGAAGTGAACTCGCACCCTACCTGACAGGGGAGGGCCTGGCTGACCGGGCACATGCGCTGCTGGAACACCAAATGGCGACCTGGGAACTACTCCGGAAGGGGTACGACAGTCTCAGGAGAGTGGAAACGAGGACATTCGAGTTTGACGGCTTTGCGATCAAAGTCCAGTTCAATCCCGGTCGCCTGACGTCGTCAGCAGCAAAAGTCGATGACAGGTCCATCAAAGAGCGGAAGTGTTTTCTCTGCCCGACAAACCTTCCGACGGACCAGCGGGGCTTTCCCTACGGGAGCGGCTTTCTCTTTCTCTGCAATCCTTTTCCCATTTTCCCGGAACACTTCACCATCCCGCGCACCGAACATACGCCTCAGCGCATTCTGCCGTCGTTCTCCGCAATCCTCTCCCTGACGAAGGAACTCGCCGACCGCTACACGGTCGTCTATAACGGTCCGCGGTGCGGTGCTTCGGCACCGGATCACCTGCATCTCCAGGCGGGGGACAAAGGCTTCATGATGTTTGACGATGAATATCCCCGTCTCAAGAGACGCCTCGGCGAGACGCTCTTTGAGGGCAACGGGCTGATTGTTCTCAGTTTTGCGAAGTACCTGCGGCGGTTCATCGCCTTCGAGTCGGACCGTCAGGAGACGCTGGAAAGTGCCTTCGGCATCCTGTACCGGGCGTATCAGGACATTGTGGGAGGAGAAGAAGAGCCGATGATGAATATTCTCTCGTCCCACGACGAAGGACGCTGGCGTGTCGCAGTCTTCACACGTTCGAAGCACCGCCCGTCATTCTTCTTCGTGGAGGGGGAGAAGAAGATTTTGTTGAGTCCTGCGGCGGTTGATGTCGGAGGCGTTTGTACCACGCCGATGGAAGCGGACTTTCGGAAGATCACCAGAGAGGACATCGTGGAGATGTTCGAGGAGGTGTCACTGGGAGAAGCGCAGTTTGAGGCCCTCAAGAGAAGACTTATGGAAGAGCTGAAACGCCAGATTTGGTAGGGAGACATGAACGCTCTCCCCCTCGTTGGTAGGCATACCCTGCCGCCGCTCGACAAGTCGACGGCATCGACTTTCTTGTCGTCAACGACCCTACGGGTCGGTTGACCTGTTGAGAGTCGTGGACCGTCTCTTTGGCGGACCTGTCCGCCATCTCTCCGGAGGAAGGAAACAATCGTGGGGCATTATCAATCATAAACTCAATTCATATCATCATTCAATCTTGTCCAAGATAATTCATTTTGTCCACTTTCTTTGCTCGCCCAAAGAAAGTGGACAGAAAGTCCCGCCTCCCAGGATCCCGCCTCGGAGCG